>Ga0181556_1000597_pt1 | contig 38447 bp, 39 predicted proteins | sample 011ome_14_FD_148651 | JGI IMG/M metagenome (GOLD analysis project Ga0181556, IMG submission 148651) | Coastal salt marsh microbial communities from the Groves Creek Marsh, Skidaway Island, Georgia - 011505AT metaG (spades assembly) | ecosystem: Environmental > Aquatic > Marine > Intertidal zone...
GTTTCCACTAGGGTTCTTAAGATGTGCCCAGAACAAGACTCGAACTTGCACGCGAATACTCGCACCACCCCCTCAAGATGGCGTGTCTACCAATTCCACCACCTGGGCATTGTCCAAACAAAGGTAGGTAATGAGTTGCCTTTGTCTGTAAAAAAGAAAACCACCTTTGGAAGGTGGCTTTCTCTTAGTGATCCCTCAGGGGCTCGAACCCTGGACCCATACATTAAAAGTGTATTGCTCTACCAACTGAGCTAAGAGATCAACCTTAGTCCGCTTTGCGGGCTGCAAATATAAAGACGAATCTTTTTTCCGCAAGGTGGATTGAAAAAAATATGCACATGAATTTTAGGTTACTTTTGAGGAAGGAATTGGAACACCATGAGAATCTTTCTTTTAGGCTATATGGCCAGCGGTAAAAGCACACTGGGCGCGGCTTTAGCGGATGCGCTGAATTGTGCTTTCGTGGACCTTGATGAGCTCTTGGAGGGTAAGTTGGGGATGCCAGTGGGTGCATTTATCGAGCAGAAGGGAGAGCTTTCGTTTCGAAAGGCTGAACACGAGGCCTTGGTTTCTTGGTTAGAAGAGGGACCGAAGGATGCAGTGGTGGCTTTGGGCGGAGGTACGCCGGTGTTCTATGATCATATGGCGCTGCTGAATGAGGTGGGGCGTACGGTGTTCTTGGACGTGAGCATAGGGGAATTGGCCCAGCGACTCAAAGGGAGTACCGATCGACCGCTCATTAAAAGTCAGGAGGATTTGGTGGAATTTGTGGCCAAACACCTGTTCGAGCGCCGTCCCTATTACAGTCAAGCGCAGGTGCGTGTTAAGGGCGATGACCTTGAGGTGAAAGATTTGACGGCTGCTCTCGGGGACTACACCAAATAGACATTTACAGCTTTTCCGCCAACAACATTGAGTTGAACGGTATCCTGCAAGGTGGTGCTGAGGCTGATGCCTTTGACATCTGCTTTCACGGGGTAGCGTTTGTGGCTGCGGTCCACGAGGACGGTGGTGCTAAGCACGCGCGGGCGGAATGACATAAGCTTGATCACCGCCCAAAGGAGGGTGCGGCCGCTGTTGAGGACATCGTCCACGAGGGCGAGTTCGGCACCTTCGGGAAGATCGATTTGAATTTCTTCAAGAACGGGATTGTCCTTGTCCATCACGAGCTCGTGCAGGGTCACATCGATATCCGAAATGTCGCGCAGGCGAGTGACTAATTGGTCCGCTAACCAATACCCATTGTCCTTAATGCCCACCACGTGAAGGGTTTCGGCACGACTGTGGCGGTCGTACAGTTCCCACGCGAGGCGCTGGATTTTGAATTGAATCTCTTCTGCGTTGAGAATTTCGGTGCTGCTCATAGTGGATGTGTTGGTCAGCGAAGTTACGCTCTTAAGGCCAATTCAACAACGTTTTCAATGTGATGTGTTTGTGGGAACATATCCACCGCGCGGCTCTGGATCACGTCGTATTTCTCGGCCAACAAGCCCAAATCGCGCGCTTGGGTGGCGCTGTTGCAGCTTACATAGACCATGCGGGGGATTTCCAGCGCCAATAATTGGGCCACTACATCCTTATGCATGCCCTCCCTCGGCGGATCCGTCACAATGATGTTCGGACGCCCGTGCTTCTCGATAAACGCATCCGTAAACACGTCTTTCATGTCGCCCACGTAGAAGGTCGCATTATCAATATGGTTGTTTTCTGCGTTGATCTTCGCATCCACAATGGCCTCCGGAACGAGCTCAATGCCCACCACCTCCTTGGCCTTCTCCGCCATAAATAGGGCGATCGTTCCTGTACCGGTGTAGAGGTCGAAGACGAGGTCGGTCGGCTGAATGTTGGCCATATCTAGGGCCACTTTGTAGAGTTCGTACGCCTGGTCTGGGTTGGTCTGATAGAAGCTCTTTGGGCCCAATTTAAACCTGAGTTCCCCCTCACCGCTGTACTTCGGCATGGCCTCCTCGATATAGGGCTGCCCGTAGAAGGTGTGGATGTCCAGGTCATACATGGTATCGTTGCCCTTTGGGTTGATGGCGTATTGCAGGGAAGTGATTTCCGGGAACACCTCCACAAGGTCGTTCAACAGTGCTTCGCGCTCGGCTTGGAGCTCAGTGCGGAATTGGATCACCACCAACACATCGCCCGTACTGGCCACACGAATCATCATCGTGCGCAGCCATCCCTCTTGCGAACGTGGGTTGAAGAACGGCAAGTTGCGCTGAATGGCCCAATCGCGAATGAAATTGCGAATGGCATTGCTCGGTTCCGGCTGCAGGTGACAGGTATCAATATCGAGCACCTTGTCCCAAAATCCCGGGATGTGGAATCCGGCGCCGCGGCGCTCCTCGAAGGTTTCTCCGCTCTCGAGCTGCGCTTGGGTCAACCATTTATTGTCGGTAAAGCTGAACTCTAATTTGTTGCGGTAGCGGTATTGTTTCGCGCTCCCGAGGATGGGGTGGTAGGTTTGAGGGGTGATGTGCCCAATTTTTTTCAAATTCTGCTGCACCTCTTTCTCCTTGTAGAACAGCTGCTTGTTGTAGTCCAAATTCTGCCACTTACAACCGCCACATACCCCGAAGTGCTCACACTGGGCTTCGATGCGGTCCGCGCTGTATTCATGAACATGGATCACCTTACCCTCGAGGTAGGCACGGCGCTTTTTTGTTACTTGGACGTCCACCACATCGCCGGGTACTCCACCAGTGACGAAGACCACGCGGTCGTTGTGGCGTCCTACCGCCTTGCCTTTGTTGCCCAAATCTGTGAGGTGTACACGCTCAAGGTTGGGGATACGTTTGCTCTTTCTTCCCATACCGCAAAAATACCGATAAAAGAAAGGGCGGCCCGCAGGCCGCCCTTCAAAATTTAAGGAGTGAAAAAATTGGACCCTACAACATCAATATTGAATTGAGCTGTTCTGCTTCAGACGTACTATAACTTAATAGAACCAACAATTATTAACGATTTCAAAATCCAACGCCCTTATATTTGTAGCACACCCAAATAATTTAAAAGATTTCGAGCATGGATTCTAACGCTTTGATGCACCTTGAAGATACTTACGGCGCCCACAATTACCACCCGCTACCCGTTGTTTTAGACCGCGGCGAAGGCGTGCATGTATGGGACGTGGAAGGCAAAAAATACTTTGACTTTCTCTCTGCCTACAGTGCGGTGAATCAAGGCCATTGCCATCCGAAAATCGTCGGTGCCATGGTGGATCAAGCCAAACAATTGACCTTGACCTCGCGCGCTTTCTTCAACAGCCAGCTCGGGGTCTACGAGAAATACATCTGCGACACCTTCGGTTTTGACAAGGTGCTTCCTATGAATACTGGGGCAGAAGCGGTGGAAACAGCCTTGAAGATTGCCCGTAAATGGGGGTACGAGAAAAAAGGTGTGCCTCAGAACCAAGGGGTTATTGTCGTGTGTGAAGGAAACTTCCACGGACGTACGACGACCATCATCTCCTTCAGCGACGATCCAGATGCGCGCAACAACTTCGGTCCTTACACGGGCGGTTTTGTGACCGTGCCTTACAATGATTTAGGCGCCTTAGGTTTCGCCTTGGCGAATGAAAATGTGGTCGGTTTCTTGGTGGAGCCTATCCAAGGGGAGGCTGGGGTGAATACACCTGCAGACGATTTTATGGTGAAAGCGAAATCCATGTGTGAAGCTCGCAACGTGCTTTTCATTGCCGATGAGGTTCAAACGGGGATTGCACGTACAGGGTCTTTAGTGGCCGTTTGTGGGAATTGTTCTTGTGGCAACACCTGTGAGCGTGGGGAGACCTACACAAAACCAGATCTTTTGATTTTAGGAAAGGCCTTGTCAGGCGGGGTATATCCCGTGAGTGCGGTCTTGGCGGATAACGAAGTGATGGAGGTGATTAAACCCGGCCAGCACGGTTCGACCTTTGGTGGAAACCCTATTGCCGCAAAAGTAGCCATTGCGGCGCTTGAAGTAGTGAAAGAGGAGGGATTGGCCCCTCATGCACGCGCCATGGGCGAGCACTTCCGCGCCGAAATGAATAAAGTTATTGCAGAAACGGACCTTGTGACCAAGGTGCGTGGAAAGGGTTTGTTGAACGCGATCATAATTAACGATACGCCAGATAGCTCAACGGCTTGGGACATCTGTATGGCCTTGAAAGAAAACGGTCTTTTGGCGAAGCCTACGCACGGAAATATTATCCGATTCGCTCCGCCACTAGTCATGACCAAAGCACAACTCGACGAGTGTATTGCCATCATCCGCAAGACCCTCTTGGAATTTAGAAAGTAATGAACTGGGCCACCGCCTTCTTCGCTGGGGATGAGCATCCCGACCACCACAAGCCCCTCGACGGGTTGCGTGGATTGGCAGCGTTGATGGAGGTCTTCGGCCACGGGGCAAATCACGGCCTTGGCCCCTTCGGACCCGATAGCATGATGATCCGCGGCAAGCTGGGCGTCTACCTCTTCTTTGTGTTGAGCGCCTACCTGCTCGATCGCTAGATCATTAAAATGTTCCAACAGGGCAGGGCGCAATGGGACTACTGGCGCTATTATTTCAGCCGTCGCGTTCTGCGCATCTTTCCGCTTTTCTTCCTCGCATTGGTCGTATTTCGCCTAGCCAATGCTGCCGGTCTTAAGGTGGTCATCCATAGTTGGGGCCAATTATGGGAGCATCTCGCCCTCCAACGCGGCGACCACATCTTCTGGTCCATCCCCGTCTAATTCAAGTACTACCACATCAGTCCCATTTTGCTCTACTTCTTCCACTGCGTCCTTCGCGGCTACCTTCGGCCGCGGATGGTGGGCGTCGCTGCTCTCGTTCAAGCCCTTGCGTTGGGTGGGGAAGGTTTCCTTCAGCATGTACCTCTTCCATATTCCTGTTTTAATGTGTGTAAAAATCTTGGATTGGAATCCGGCGGTACTTTAGATGGTCTACCTTTCAGCTACCGCTGTAGTTTGTGCTGTAACCTATCTGTGCGTAGAGTACCCACTGCAAAGCTTTAAACCCTTTCCCTATGGATCAAAGAGAGCAAAATAGTGCCTTAGAAGCGGCCTTTTCAAAAGGCATCACCTATGGAGCCTACAATCAGATGTTGCAGATGTACGCCCAACAGGGTCGCACCTCCGGCGAGCAGAAACCTTCCTACATAGAATACACCAAGCTTTCGGCAGCGCGCCAAAGACGTTGGGATAAAACCTACAGTGCGGAGGTAGACTTCATCGATGCCTTAGGGCAACGCAAGATCAGAGGAGAACGTTGGTTAGTCTTCTCAGAGACTTGGTGTGGCGATGCGGCGCATGCACTGCCGCTGCTCAGCGCATGGGCAACAGCCGTTGGCATTTCTCTGCGAATCGTATTCAGGGACCAGCATCCTGAGCTTATGGACCAGTTCAGCATCAACGGTGCTCGCTCAATTCCGAGACTTATTCGAATGACAGATGAATTCGATGTTCGTGGAATGTGGGGCCCGCGACCTTCAGGACTAACTCATCAGTACGAGCAGTGGAAAGCAGATCCAAATTTTGACCGTGCCGCTTGGTCACGACATGCCCAAGAATGGTACAACAAAGACAAGGGTAGAAATTTGGAAAACGACATCTTGGATATGATGTCCTAAGTGTGTTGCTTCAAGTTCAGGAACATCTTCTCAAAGGTGGCGTAGACCTCCGCCAAGAATACTTCTGTTAAGGCGTCTTTAACGTCGCCCACTGCGGGATGGCTCTCTTTCATGAATTTGAAGCCTTGCTTCATTGGGCCCGCTTCAAACTCCACGTAATGCCAGCGTTCCATCGCGTAAATGGTCGTTTTAAACTGTTTGGTACTCCAAGATTCAACTATTCGCATGGCTAGAAATCCACGTGGACTTTAAGGTTCAACAATCGATTGGTCATGTAGTTCGGCACCGCGTACTGCCCGGCAGCGCTGATGTCCTTGACCCAAAGGTAGCTCACGGTATTGCGCGCTTGCAATAGGTTGAAGATTTCTGCACTGATCCATACCTCTTCAAATTGCTGGGTCCAATTTCCTTTAAGCACTTTAATAAACCCTATATCCGCACGACGGTAAGGCGGGCTGCGGAAGAATCTATCTTCGGGCTGCGCAATTTCATTGCCTATGCCATCGGGACCAAATGGAAAGCCACCGCCGACCATCAAGGTCAAAGACAATCGGGTAGAGGGGTCGTTGGGTAAATAATCTTGGAAATACACCGCAAAATTGAATCGCGTATCGGTAGGTCGGGCGTGCCATCCCTGCACGAAGCTGGTGGTGCTGCGCTCTTGGGCACGGAACAAGCTAAAGGTGAACCAGCTGTCGGTGCCTTTTACGAACTCGCCATTGATTCGGGAATCGATCCCATATACTCGAGCCAGCCCGTCATTGTTGCCTTGGTAGCGAATGCGCACATTCTCCACATCAAATAAATTCACGCGCTGCAACCCCTTGTAATACGTTTCCAAACTCCAAACAAAGGGGCGGTTCCACAGGCTGAAGTAGCGGTCTTGGCGTGCGATAAGGTGCAGGGCCTGCTGACTCTTCACCTCCGTATTTAGGGTGCCGTCCTTCAAACGCATTTCGCGGTAGAAGGGGTATTGGTCGTACAAGCCTGCACTCAAGGTCCAGCGGTAATCGGCCAATAGGCCACCCGCCGGGGTGAATTTAATATTCGCACGGGGGCTGATACGGACTTCATTCGATAATTGGGCCCATTGCATCCTCGCACCCACATTGTAGCGCCAAGTGCCTTTATCGACCACTTTAGCACCGCTCACATTCATCCAAGCCTTCGCTCTGGTATTGATTAAGGTCTGAGTGGCGGACACATGGCTGAAAAGTTCCAAACCTTCGGCAGGAGTGCTATACAATCTTCCGCTGATGACACTATCGAGGGTGCTACCGGTAAAGGGTAGGCTATAGCCCGCGCTATCGATGCGTTCCCATTCCTTGTAGCGGTCGTAGATGTTTTCGCCCTGAACCAAGGCTCCAATGCTCAGATCAACATTGTTAAAGCTGATGACCTCGTCGTACTTGAGATTGCCGATATAGGCGTCGAGGAAGTTGCGACGAAATTCCTGGAAGGCACCCACGCCACGCACCAAGGTGATCTCACCGAAGTCGTCGGAACCCAAGTCGTTGTTGAGCTCATTCAAGCGGTAGTATCCTATGACATCGGTAATCTCCACTTCTGTAGTGTGGAAGCCCGTAGCGGAAAAGGTGCGTACGCCACCGCCTGCAATGCCGGTGATGGTGGTGTATTTGGTCGCTAGGAACTGGGTATCGTATCCGAACTGTTCCTTTCCATCGAAGTAAACGTTAAGCCGCAAGGCTTCCTGCAAAGACCCAAAGTTTGTTTGTCGATTCTGCGGAACTTGGTTCATTCGGTTGTGCGCGAAATGGGCAAAGAACTCCAGCCGTGCATGTCCGTAATTGCCTTCTTCATTGCCATACAGCCGGCTCAATAATACCTGTCCGTCTGCATTTACCGGGAAGTAGTCGCTTTGCACATCCGTAGCATTGAGTAGGAGGGCATTGTTGCGGTAGCGCAATCCGGTGGCCACCGTCCATGGGCCTGAATTATGTTTCAAGGCCCAGCTCGCGCCTGTAAGAGAAGTTTCCGCAGTCATTTCACGGAAGCCAGGTCCCCGTGGGTAGGAATAGTTCACATCTAATACCGAACTGAGCTTGTCGCCGTATACCGCACTAAAGCCTCCGGCACTGAAGTTTATGCTGGTGACCAAATGGGGATGGATAATGCTCATCCCTTCTTGCTGGCCGGCCCGTGCCAAGAACGGACGGAACACTTCAAATCCGTTGATGTACACGAGATTCTCGTCGAAGTTCCCGCCGCGGACATTGTATTGCGAGCTCATTTCGTTTCGAGAGCTCACCCCGGCGAAGGTCTTGACGACCCCTTCCACACCGCCTTCCGCGCCCGTGGTAAACCGAATGTCCTTGCCATATACTGTGGTGCCTTTTTCGGCAGTGCGCTCGCTTTGAACCTCGACTTCATCCAAGAGGGTGGAGTCCATGACCTGCGCGGTGGCGGCCCATGGCATTAGCCCTAGGATGAGAAGAAATCTTTTCAAGTTACTTGCGTTTCAGGCTTTGGAATAATTCGGTCCAAGCAAAGGGATTGGACAATGCGCCCAGAATTGCAGAGGCTCCGGAGCCGCCGTAGTAGCGGCCTTGATTGTAGAGCTGCTGGTTCTGCATGGTGATTAAGTAATCTTGCATCTCTGCGGCATCATAGCCCATGGCTTGGGCACGCGCACGCAGTTCATCGAGGGCAAGATTGCGCTGAGCAATATCTAGCTCTGTGGTTTGGATTTCCATAGCCAAGAACTCCTCTTTAAAGTTTTCCTTCGACGGCCAAGGGTAGACAATCACGGGGTCTAATACCTCAGTGTCCCATTCTAGGATGATGCGCGCCAAAAAATTGTCGCCCTCCAAGGTATCCGGTACCCAGAAACGGGTCAGCTTGAAGCCGATGTGTTGAAAAAGCACTGTATCGCCAGGCATTACAACGAGGGAAAAGAAGCCATCGCGGTCGCTCACGTTCATCTGTCCACGGCTCTTGACGAGGATTTGAACGTTAGGAAGTAATTGGACCAAACTATCATTGCTCACCACTACACCGTGCAGCTGAATAGGCTCTCTGCCTTGTGCTTGCGTAGTTAAGGCAGCTAAAAGGAATCCAAAAAGTAGGACTAATTTTCTCATAAAGTGATGCTGTATTCTTCCACCGCAGTATTGCCAACGCCGTCAATGACAACCACTCGCAAATTATGGTTTCCGGCGGGGATATCCTTGGGAACAATCACTTTTAACAATTCCTGTTTATAATCAAAGTCGATGCGTACAAATTCCCCATCAATCCGGGCGCTATAACGGTCAACGCCTGTTTTGTCGTCTGCGGCACGAACAAGAAGTTGTCGGAAGTTGCTGTTCGGACGGGCCGATGGCGTACGACTCACGATACTGATCGTCGGTTTTTGGAGGTCTTGGTCCAATTCATAAGTCCCTGTACTCCGCGTTTCAAAAATCATCACGTCGCCCTCTCTCTTCCCTGTAATCGCGCTCTTCTTGCCCTTGTGGTCGGCCTCCCAAAGGAACCAGCCCACTCCAGGAACCTGCGTGCTGTCCAAGGTCCATTCTAGGGTCATGTAGGTCTGCAATGGCACATAACCGCCGCCAATAACAAATTGTCCATTGCCTTTTTCGCCCATCACAAAATCATAGGCCGTGTTGTACAAAGCGCCGGCTGGGATGGTAAACTGAATGGGACCCAAAGTCAATGAATGCGCCATATCCCAAGGAAGTATCGTCCGGTCCAACATCCCCTTCATCGGGCGCTGTGTTCCCTTCACATAAAAGGAAAAGGCATTGGTATTGCCCTCGAAATCTTTGATGTTCACGTCCACCTTAATGACGCTATCCTGAGCGACGGTAATCCATCCTTTCGAAGCGCGAAAAGCGGGTTCGGCCATTTCATAGGTCGTGGTAAGGTCAAGGGGATTATTGTCCAATTCGTACAAACGCGTATACCTCACCCCTTGAGAACAGTACAAATCATAATTGATGTGCGCGTTGATGAATCTCGTAGTGTTGAAGTTGATGCGTCTGTAATGCGCCGTGAAAAAGTTTTTGCCGTCCACAGCGGCTTCAATGGCATAAACACCGTTGTTATTATTGGCCAGATCTTGCTTGTCCGTGGTAAATAGGTCAATCCCCACGGCGATCTCCGCTGAAATCGTATCGCCAGGTTTAAATGAGCCACTGGTGCCAAAATCTTGCCCGGTCCATCTCAATCCGCGCATATCCGGCTTGCGAGTATCCTTAACCTTCAGTCCAAATTCCAAAGGATTCAAAGGTTCCTCAGTCTTGGTGTCGCGAATCTCAAAGTGCAAGTGCGGGCCGAAGGAGCCGCCGGTGTTTCCTGAGAAAGCCACAAATTCACCTTTGGTCACAGGAAACTGCTCGGCGCTGGGGTACAGGTTGCCGTCGTTCTTACTACGGTCGCGAAACTGATCCTCGACCCATTGCTCAATTTCCGGCGCAAAAGCATTCAAATGACCGTACACAGAGGTATAACCTTCGGGGTGACGGATGTACAACGCATTGCCATAGCCATATGGACTGACCGCAATTCTACTTATGTGCCCTTCGGCGACGGAATAGACCTTCAGACCGCTGCGCCCTTGGGTCTTGATATCGATGCCTCCGTGGAAGTGATTGCCTCGTAATTCGGCGAAAGTACCGCTGAGCACAAGCGGAATGTCCAGTGGTGGCTGAGGTTCAAAGGTTTGGGCGTTCTGAACGAGGGGCGTTAAGAAAATCCCTAATAAGAGGATGAATTTCTGCATGCCACAAATCTACAATTATGGTATCTTTGATGGAAACTGATTTACATGTCAAGTGAATTTTCTGATACAGTACGTCGTGTAACCCACAAAGCCCAGAGATTGGCTGAGGTTAACAGCGAATTGCGCCAGAAAATCATTGAACTAGAAGAACAAGTGGATCATTTGCAGGAGACTTTAATGGCCTTGCAAGCGGAGCACGCGGACTTCGAAAATCAGTTGCAACAACGCGATCTAGCGCTAACAGTCCAAAGTGGTTCGCCCGCGCGGGACACCTACAGCGAAGAAAAGATTGCGGAGTTAGTGCGGGAAATTGACCGCTGCATGAAATTGTTAAGTGCCTAATCTCCGTGAGTGAGACGTTAAAAATAAAAGTGACCATTGCCAATAGGGTGTACCCGCTGACCGTGAAAACGGAAGAAGAGGAACAAATCCGAGCGGCCGTGAAAACCATAAACGACGCAGTAGCCAGATTTGAAAGCCGTTATGCTGTCCAAGACAAGCAAGATGTGCTCAGCATGTGTGCGCTACAACTCGCTTCCAAAACGGAAATCGCACTCAAACAATCTCAAGCCGTTCAATCCCAGGCCAGTGAAGCATTGGCCGACGTTGAAGCCGTATTAAACGCGGCTTTACAAGGAGAATAACGTTTCCCGCACTTGCTATTTTTGTGCTAAACTCAACGAGCACGTTGTTATGTTGTTGACTCGCAGCGTTACGAGCAGGCCGCCATTCCTTTTTGGAAGAGCTCGCTCCAGCGGAAGGTCAAGACGAAGCGGCAGCGACAGATCCTGATATTAAGGAGTTTAGACAACATGCTAGCAGGTGCGGGTTTTTAACAACTTTAACCCTACGTGGTATGACAACAGAATTAATTTTTGCGGTTGTTGGGCTTTTGGTAGGCTTGGGAGGAGGCTTTGTCCTCTGGCAAAACGCGATGAAAAAGAAGAGCGCGTTGATGCTGTCCGAAGCGGCAAAAGAAGCTGAGCAAATCAAAAAAGACCGCATCCTAGAGGCGAAGGAGAAATTCCTGAACCTTAAAGAAGAACACGAGCGCGCGGTGCAAAAGCGCGATCAAAAATTGGCCGAACGCCAAAACTCCTTCCGCGAGAAGGACGAGCGTCTACGCCAAAGCATCCAAGACTTCAAGCGTGACGAACGCAACCTACAGAAGGAAAAGGATACCCTAGCGAAAAAGCGTGAAGCGCTTGAGGCCAAGACCAAGGAAGTAGAGAAATTGCGCGACAAGCAAATCGCACAGCTCGAAGCCTTGACCGGCATGACGGAAGAAGAGGCGAAGGAGCAGATGATCCAAACCTTAAAGGACAAGGCAAAGCTCGACGCTCAGGCCTTCATCCAAACTACCCTTGAAGAAGCCAAGCTAACGGCCTCTCAAGAAGCGAAAAAGGTGGTTATTCAGAGCATTCAGCGCGTAGCCACAGAAAACGCGATCGAGAACGCGGTATCGGTATTCAACATTGAAAACGACGATATCAAAGGGAAAATCATTGGTCGTGAAGGACGTAATATTCGCGCCATTGAGGCTGCTACGGGAGTAGAAATCATTGTAGATGATACCCCGGAAGCCATTTTGTTGAGCTGTTTCGATCCGGTACGACGTGAGGTAGCCCGTTTGTCTATGCACAAGCTCGTCAGCGACGGTCGTATTCACCCGGCACGTATTGAAGAGGTGGTGGCGAAAACCACTCGTCAAATCGAGGAGGAAATCATTCAGATCGGTAAGCGTACCGCTATTGATTTGGGTATTCACGGGTTGCATCCAGAACTCATCAAGACGGTGGGTCGCATGAAGTACCGCTCGTCTTACGGACAGAACTTGTTGCAACACAGCCGCGAGGTAGCCAACCTCTGTGCTATCATGGCTTCAGAATTAGGCTTGAATCCTAAGATTGCTAAGCGTGCAGGTCTCTTGCACGATATCGGTAAGGTGCCGCACGAAGAAACAGACCTGCCCCACGCTATCCTAGGGATGCAGTGGGCAGAAAAGTACGGTGAGAAGCCAGAGGTTTGTAATGCCATTGGAGCGCACCACGACGAGATTGAAATGACTTCGTTGATTTCTCCTATTGTCCAAGTTTGTGATGCCATCTCAGGTGCCCGTCCAGGTGCCCGTCGCATGGTGGCGGATAGCTACATCCAACGTTTGAAAGATTTGGAAAACGTAGCCTACGACTTTGATGGAGTAACTAAGGCGTATGCCATTCAGGCAGGTCGTGAGCTTCGCGTAATGGTGGAGAGCGAGAAGGTGACCGATGCCATGGCAAGTCAGATTTCGTACGACATCTCTCAAAAGATCCAAAACGAAATGACCTACCCAGGTCAGGTAAAAGTTACCGTGATTCGCGAGTTGCGTTCAGTGAACGTGGCAAAGTAAGATTGCGAGTATATAAACAGGAAAACGCCCCGCTTGGGGCGTTTTTTTTGTGGTTTAATGGGATCTGTAAATGATAACGCGCCATATATGTTTCAAAAATGAATCGTTAAAGAGGTTCTGTAGTTTAATTATTGTTGAATTTTTAGTTAAATGGCATCATATTGAGATTTTTCAATAACAGCACCATTGCGAAGTGTTTGGACATTGCCATTGTTAATCAAACACAAATTCAAAATGAAAAAGATTATTGCATTATTCGTTTTTGTAGCCCTCGCAACTACAGCAAAAGCACAGAGCTTCGAATTGAAAACGAACCCCTTTGGAATGGCATTAGGCGCTTACAATATTACAGGAGAGTTTATTTTGCCGGAGTTTGAGAATCGCACGGTATTATTCAGTGCTTGGTACAACACAGAAGATTTTCAAGAATTCATGTGGACCGAGCGCGATGGAGGTGTTTCTTTAGGGTATCGACAATACTTCAACAGATCAGAAGATAACGGGGTATTCTTGGGTTTAACTTCTCGTTACATACTCAATTCTTATTACACCTCCGGTTACTATGATGATAACTGGAACTGGGTAAATACTCCAGGATCTAATAGAAGTGACGATTACTTATCCCTAGGCTTTGTAGGAGGGTACAAGTATGTATACAACGATAAAATTAGTATCGAAACCTTCATCGGAATGGGCCGTATTGTCTACGAACAAATAGAAGATTCGTGGGCTCCTGCCGAATTCATTAGCGGTTTAAACTTTGGATATAGATTCTAGGCGGAGCTTAGGTTTATTGGTTGTCCCGGCATTGCAGTAGCGATGTCGGGATTTTTTTTGCCCTTAGGTGTCCAATTCCACCGCCCAAGCCAACACCTTTTCAATCAACGACTCCACCGCGCTGGCCGGATCGTCATGAAAAGTGCCTAGGCTACGATTGGCGAGCAAGGCAGAGAAGCTGTAGGCCTCATGGCCCAGGAGGTGTGCCAAGGCGTAGATGCCGGCGGTCTCCATCTCAAAGTTGGTGATGTTAGTGCCCGCAACGTTTTGGGTGTAGAGGTTGTCCATGGCCTGGGTGAATACGCTAGTGGAGCGAATGGTGCGGCCCTGTGGGGCGTAGAATCCAGGAAGGGTAGCGGTGATGCCGGTTTGGACGTTGGGGATAGAAGATAATTGGTCCCCGCTAAACGTCGCTGGTATAAAAAAGGGCGCAAAAGGGGCTCCTTCAATGGCTACGGTTTGGAAGTCGTGCTTGTAGAAAGGGAGGAGACCGTCAAAACTAAGGGCGCCAGTGCTGCAAAGATGGGTGCCTAAGGGGAGGTTTGGGTCAATAGCCCCAGAAGTACCGATGCGAATAATGGTCAATTTCCTGAACGATGGGCGGTCTTCTCGTGTTACAGGGTCGATGTTCACCGCAGCATCAAGCTCATTCATGACGATGTCAATGTTGTCCGTGCCCATACCGGTGGAAAGTACGAGGACTTCTTGGCCCTTTAAGGTGCCTCGAACGATGTTGAATTCTCGGCGGATTTTGGTCCAATGGATTTGGTCGAAATGGGCAGTGATGCTGGAAACGCGGTCTGGATCACCTACGGTAAAAACGAGGTTGGGGATATCTTCACCACGAAGGCCGAGGTGGTACACACTGCCGTCGGGATTTAGAATGAGTTCAGACGCGGAATAGGACATCGTATAGTAAGTTTGTTCCCTCAAAAGTAAAGGAAGTGAAAGCAGAGATTATCACCATAGGCGATGAAATTTTAATTGGGCAAATCGTAGATACCAACAGTGCTTGGCTGGGACAGGTGCTCGGCGAGGAAGGTATTGAGGTTACGCGCATCAATAGCATTTCAGATACGCCTGAGGCGATCATCGGGGCCATTGAGGGTCTATACCCTGAAACTCAACTCGTGCTGATGACAGGCGGGCTGGGGCCTACAAAGGATGATTTGACCAAGCAAACCTTGGCGCAATACTTCGGCAGTGAGATGGTTTTTCGCGAAGATGTGTGGGACCATATTGTAGAGCTGTTCAAAGGCTTCGGCCGTACGCCGGTGGAGCGCAACAAACAGCAAGCATTGGTTCCTGAGGTGTGTGAGGTGATTTTTAACCACAAGGGCACGGCGCCGGGGATGTTATTCCGCCACGAAGGTCGCCGCATCATTAGTATGCCGGGTGTGCCATATGAAATGAAGCACATCGTACAAGATGGGCTGCTGCCTTTGCTTCGAGATGAGATTGATTACCAAATCATTCACCATACGTTGTTTGTGGTGGGTGTGCCGGAAAGTGTGTTGGCGGATCGCATTGAACCTTTGGAAGGGGAGTTTGCGCCCAGCATAAAATTGGCCTATTTACCTAAGCCAGGACTGGTGCGTCTACGACTGACTGCCCGCGGAAAGCGCAACGAAGATTTAAAGGGCGACATCCAACGCGCCGTGCAAACCTTACGCAAAGCGGTTGGTAATGATCTTATGGACGGATCGAACAAGGCCATTGAGGAATACTTAGGAGAGGTATTGACCGAGCGTGGCCTCACTGTAGGGGCGGCAGAAAGCTGCACCGGTGGTGGCATAGGCGCTGCTCTGGTGAGTGTGGCGGGATCTTCTGCCTATTTCCAAGGCAGCATTGTGGCCTACAGCTATGATATTAAAGAAACCATGCTCGGGGTGGATCATAATACCATTGTGACCAAAGGAGCAGTGAGTGAAGAGGTCGTGCGACAGATGGCCGAAGGCGCGCGCAAAAGATTAAATGTAGATTTTGCCGTGGCGGTTAGTGGAATTGCCGGACCAGGGGGTGGAACACCGGACAAACCGGTGGGCACAAGCTGGATTGCAATTGCAGGCCCAACCCGCACTATTGCTGAGAAATTCACCTTCGGAAAGGTGCGTGAACGCAACATTCAAAAGACTATTTTTGCAGCCCTTAATAACTTGCTTAAAGAAGTTGAAGATTACAGCGCTTAAATAGTTGGTCAATAATATTTATTGCCTTAATTTTGCAAACCATTTTGGTACAACCCATAAGATTATAAGATTATGTCACGTGTATGTGATTTGACAGGTAAGAAGGCAATGACCGGAAACCACGTATCTTTCTCTAATAAGAAGAACAAGCGCAAGTTCAACGCGAACTTGTTCACTAAGAAGTTCTACATCCCTGAGGAAGACCGTTGGGTAACGTTGAAAGTTGCTGCTTCGACTTTGAAAACGATCAATAAAAAAGGAATCACTGCTGTGCTTAAAGAAGCTGAAGCAAAAGGATTCGTTGTAAAATAATTTAGGACATGGCGAAGAAAGGTAACCGCGTTCAAGTAATCCTAGAGTGTACCGAGCACAAAGAGTCAGGTATGCCAGGTACTTCTCGTTATATCACAACTAAGAACAAGAAAAATACGCCAGACCGTATGGAGTTGAAGAAATTCAACCCTATTCTGAAGCGTATGACCGTTCATAAAGAGATTAAGTAAGATGGCAAAGAAAGTAGTAGCAACGCTGAAAAGCGCAGATGCAAAGCAGTTCACTAAGGTGATCAAAGCTGTTAAGACTTCTAAAGGATCATACTCTTTCGAAGAGCGTGTTGTGTCTAAAGACATGGCGAACGACTTCTTGAAATAAGATTCCGTCTTAATACCGATATTTGAACCACTCCCCGGAGTGGTTTTTTTATATCTAACCCATTGAACAATGAGCTTCTTTTCAAAATTCTTTACGCGAGATAAAAAAGAGTCCTTAGATCAAGGCCTCGAAAAAACACGCAGTAGCGTTTTTGAGAAGATTACCCGAGCCGTAGCTGGTAAAAGTACTGTAGACGATGATGTCCTTGACGAGATTGAAGAGGCATTGATCTCTTCAGATGTAGGTTTGGATACGACGGTAAAAATCATTGAGGCCTTGGAGGAGCGTGTGGCCCGTGATAAGGTAATGGGCGAGAACGAGCTCATGGACATGCTTTACGAGATCATCTCAAACTTGATGAAGCATGAGGCCGGTACCTGGGAGGATTTTGAACTCCCCAAAACCGAAGGACCCTATGTACTGATGGTAGTCGGGGTGAACGGCGTAGGTAAGACCACTACCATTGGAAAATTGGCCCATCAGTTTAAACAGAAGGGATACAACCTCGTCTTGGGCGCGGCAGATACATTCCGTGCGGCTGCCATTGAACAGTTAGTGGTTTGGGGCGAGCGCACTGGCGTGCCTGTTGTCAAGCAGCAAATGGGCTCTGATCCGGCTTCCGTGGCTTTCGATACATTGCAGCATGCCGTGAGTAAGGGCGCAGATCTCGCCATTATTGATACGGCTGGTCGTTTACACAATAAAACAAACCTCATGCAGGAACTATCTAAAGTGCGCCGCGTGATGGACAAAGTTATTCCGGGAGCACCGCATGAAGTACTTCTGGTACTCGACGGATCTACAGGACAGAACGCTTTATTGCAAGCCAAGGCCTTTGCCGAGGCAACACAGATCACCTCTTTGGCCGTGACTAAGCTCGACGGTACTGCAAAAGGTGGGGTGGTCATCGGCATTTCAGATCAGCTGAACATTCCCGTGAAATTTATCGGTGTCGGCGAAGGAATGGGAGATCTACAACTATTTAATCCACAGGCATTTGCCTCAAGCTTATTCAATAAGTAATCCATGCGCACGAAAAGCCCAAAAAAGAATAAAATCAATGTGGTCACCTTGGGGTGTTCCAAGAACATCTATGATTCAGAGGTATTGATGGGACAACTCAAAGCCAACGGCAAAGAGGTGGTCCATGAAGCTCCAGAAGAAGAGGAAGGCAACATTGTGGTAATCAACACTTGCGGCTTCATTGATAATGCGAAGCAGGAGAGCATTGATACCATTTTGCACTATGCGGACAAGAAGGAGCGTGGTTTGGTGGATCACGTCTATGTGACGGGATGTCTGTCAGAGCGCTATAAACCGGATCTAGAACGAGAGATTCCTGATGTGGATGCTTACTTCGGGACCCGTGATATGCCCTTGTTGTTGAAGACTTTAGGGGCGGATTATAAACACGAATTGGTCGGGGAGCGTATGACAACGACGCCCAAGCATTTTGCGTATTTGAAGATTGCTGAGGGTTGTGACCGTCCTTGTAGTTTCTGTGCCATTCCATTGATGCGCGGTGGACATAGGTCAACGCCCATTGAGGATTTGGTCATTGAGGCGGAGAAATTAGCGGCGAAAGGCGTGAAAGAATTGATCCTGATTGCGCAGGATTTGACCTACTACGGTTTAGACTTATATAAGGAGCGCAAGTTGGCGAATTTGCTACGTGCCTTGGTGAAAGTCGAGGGCATTGAGTGGATCAGATTGCACTATTTGTTCCCTTCAGGATTCCCAGAGGATGTGCTAGATGTCATTCGTGAGGAGCCCAAGGTGTGCCACTATATCGACATTCCCCTTCAGCACATCGCTGATCCGGTGTTGAAGAGCATGCGCCGCGGTACGACCAAGGCGAAGACGGATGCCTTGTTGGCTAAAATGCGTGAAAAAGTGCCGGGCATTACCATACGTACTACGTTGATCGCGGGTTACCCTGGTGAGACGGAGGAAGACCACCAAGTGGTGTTGGACTGGGTTCGTGAGCAGCGCTTCGACCGTTTGGGCGTCTTTGCCTACAGTCATGAGGAGAACACCCACGCCTATTCTTTGGAGGATGATGTTCCAGCAGAGGTAAAGCAACAACGTGTAGACGAGATTATGGCCGTTCAGATGGACATTTCGCGTGCGTTGAACCAAGAAAAAATTGGACACACCTACAAAGTACTCATCGACCGCAAGGAGGGAGGCTATTTTATCGGGCGTACGGAATTTGATAGCCCAGATGTGGACAATGAAGTCTTGATCCCAGCGGAAGATATCTACCTGAAAATCGGGGATTTCTGTGAAGTAGAAGTCGTTGATGCGCACGATTACGACCTCATCGGTCGCGTGCTGTAGCGCTCTACCGACACCTCTTCGAGAGTTTTTAACTTCCGGTTGTGAATAGTTCATCAATTCCCTGCCCTTTTAGGTGATAAAAGCCTTTTTGGAAGCGTTATCTTTGGAAGAACGATGACGAAATCCACTCATATATCAATGCTTTTTTTTCTGCTTCTTTTCGCAGGCAGCGCCTCTGCATCTGTCATTATGACTGATACAGTAAGGGATGTTCGTTGGGAGTTGGAGGGAGAATCTGGTGATTTTTCGCCGGCCGGTTGGGCGAGCGAGGAGGTCTTGGCCTTAACGCGCGTTCAAGCCGTGAGAATGGGGCTAAAAATCAATGAGTTTGTCGACGAGCGCTTTGATCCGGTGAAGGGCAAGCGTGCAGCACTCGAATTTTACAATGAGCAGGCGACTGTGGCGGCACAGGAGATTTTCCAGTACAAGGGCGGACATTTGTTGCTAGAGGATTTGGCCGATGAGGCGGGCATGCCGTTGCGCTCCATCGAGGCTGCAAACCCACATTTGCGCCGTGATATCTTGCCGGCAGGGGTGGCCCTGTACGGAACAAGCTTGGCGGCTGATGAGGCGAAATTGGCCGAACTCAGCGCTTCACAAGCGTCTTACCAAGAAGGTTTAGAGGCACAATACGAACGCAGACGCAAGCAGGTGTTGTCGTTCATGCCGGATCCGAATACACACAAGTTGATTACCTACACCGTCCGCTCTGGGGATTACCTCGGGAAGATCAGCGCCAATACTGGTGCCAAGGTGGACGATATTAGAAAGTGGAACCGCATACGTGGCAATACCATTTACGCCGGGCAGAAGCTCAACGTATGGGTGCCGAAGAGTTCAGGCTACGAGCAACCTGCAGCGGCCGTGGCCGCGGCGCCAAAGGAAGAAGCGCCCAAAGCGGTGGCGGAAGTGGTGCCTACGGATGAGGCCTCGTACATTACCTATGAAGTAAAACCGGGAGATACCTTGTGGGGCATTGCCAACAAGTTTCCTGGAGTGAGCGCAGATAATATCAAGTCTTGGAACAAGGTCGACGAGCTGATCAAGGCCGGCGAAAAGTTGCGCATCCAAACCCAAACCATATCGGATTATTCACCAGATAAATACCCTAGCACGCTGTAGGGTATGCAGAAACCGGTTCACATTTTTCTTTTTCTCGTGGCATTGGGCTTGGTCATTACTGGGCTGAGTTTCCTGTCACCAAAGGAAAAGGTCAAAGTGGGCGAATTTGAATTGGGCTTTTACCAGCCTCAAGACCTGTTGGGCCCGTTGTGGAGCCCGGGTGAAGGGGTGCTCGAGGATACAGTGGCATGGGCCGTAGATTCCCTGGATTTAGATACCCTCCCGGCAGAAGTAGTGGAGGTCGTCAAGGAAATGCCTGTGCTGGATACCACGTTGCAGATGGGGCAGTGGGATGCTTTGGCGCCGTTTTTTGAAGCCTTGGCGAGCTTGGAGCGCGGTGAGCGCAATGCCGTTCGCATCATTCATTACGGAGATAGCCAGCTCGAAGGGGATCGCATTACCATGCAGCTCAGAAACAGCTTGCAGAAGAACTATGGCGGACGTGGCTTTGGATACGTGGCGCTGGAGCCTTTGGTGGAGCCGGCATCTTTGGATTTTGTGAATGCCGAAGGATTTGTGAGGAAAACGGCCTTTGGTCGACGCGATACGGCCATCAAGGATATGGCCTACGGGCATTTAGCATCGTTCACGATGTTGGCACCGAACGCGACGGGAACAGGATATTCAGGACAGGTGACCTTTAGCAAGCGCAACTGGGGATATACCTTGGCGCGCGATTTTACTCGGGTTCGCTTGAGCTTGCGCACCACGGCCTTCGTCATTGCCCAAATTTATGTGGAAGATACCGTATTTTCCACGCGCGCCTTTCCTGAGTTTTACGAAGGAGCCTTGGCCCTTGATATTCCGGAGGATGGAGCGTTTACCCTGGCCCTACAATCCGATGAAAGCCCTAGAATTTTCGGCATCAGTTTCGAGAGTCCTACTGGGGTGCATGTGGACAATGTGGCCATGCGCGGTGCCTCGGGGATGGTCTTTAGTAAATTGGATGCGGACCAATTCAAATCGCACCTCGAACGCGAATCCTACGCCTTGATCATTCTGCAATATGGCGGAAATGCCGTACCGTATTTGAAAGACGAAGCCCATGCCAAGCGTTTTGCACGTTCGGCTGCCCGTCAGATCAATCACATCAAATCCCTCTATCCAAATGCTGCCATCATCTACGTAGGGCCGTCGGATATGGCCCGTAAGAATGGCTTGAAGATGGAAAGCTATCCGCTCATTCAGGCCTTCAAGCAGGCCTTGCGTACAGAGGTGCTGGCGCGGGGAGCCGTGTACTGGGACCTCTATGATGTTATGGGCGGGGAAGGTTCTATGGTTCGTTGGGTAGATCAGGAGCCGGCATTTGCCGTGAAGGATTACATCCACTTTACGCCAAAGGGCGCACAGTGGGTAGGTAATAAGTTAGCGGAGATGGTCGAACTGGCCCAGGAGAACTACCGTGCAGAAAAGCAGCGTTTGGCAGCGGAAGCCGAGCGACGTGAAGATTCTGTTCGTGCATATAATGCCTCGCCCGTTGATACGGTGGCACAAGATTCTATTGCCCCATGAGAATATTCATCGCATTTGTAATGGTCCTCGCGGTGCTTCCTGTCCAAGCACAGGAAGAGATGGGCGGCATCGCGCTGAAATATCCGTTTTTGGATACTAGCGCCAACCATTTGCAGTTTTTCGGCTCCGATAAGGGAATGGAGAAGTTCTACGAGAAACTCGACCGGGCGATTTTTGAGCAGGAGGGCAAGGTCAATGTGGTGCACATGGGCGGGTCGCATGTTCAGGGCGGAACCTTGAGTCACACGTTGCGCTCGCAGCTAGGAGAATTGGCCCCATCCCTAAATATCGAACGCGGTTTTTTCTTCCCGCATCGCTTGGCGAATACCAATATGCCGGGCAATATCTATGTGAAGAAAATAGGGACCTGGGAAGGATGTCGAAATAGCATTCCACGCAATAATTGTCCGTGGGGTTTTAGCGGGATTGATGCCATCACCCGAGATGTGGAGGCAGGATTTGAACTGCAAAGTTTCCGCGAGGCGGGTAAGGCCTATGGGTTTACAGAGTTGCGTTTGTTTGAGCACAGCTCCAGCAATACCATGGTGCCCGTTGGGGTGCCGGCGCCAGATTCGGTGGCAGTAGATTCGGTGGCCGGAGTGCGCCGATGGTTCTATAATGAGCTGCAAGATTCGGTCGCCGTTCGTTTTGAGGTGGCCGAGGGTGAAGATCCTCAGTATACCCTGCAAGGGGTGCAAATGGTGCGCGAAGAGGCGGGATTGGTCTACCATGCCCTTGGGGTCAATGGTGCCGCCACGAAGAGCTTCTTGCGTAGTGAGAACTTTGTGGAGCAGGGCAAATACGTTGGGGCGGATCTGGTCATTTTTGGGTTGGGCATCAACGATGCGTACAAGCCGGATAGTGAATGGCACCCGGAAGAGTATAAGATGCGTTACGATACGTTGGTGAATTGGTTCCGAGAAATCAATCCAGATTGCCAATTCATTTTCATGACCAACAACGACAGCTATTACAAACGACTCACGCCAAACGAGCACGCGTTGGACGTTCAAGAAGTGATGCAGAAGCTCAGTAAAGAACACGATGCCGCGTATTGGGATCTGTTCCAAGTGATGGGCGGGTTGAACAGCATCGCTATTTGGGAAGAGAAAGGCTTGGCCAAATCTGATAAGATCCACTTTACCAACTCCGGGTATAGGCTCAATGCCACTTTGTTGTTCTGGGCCCTGTGGGAGGATTATGAAACGCATTTACAATCCTTAGCGCCATGATGGAACAACTCTCTACGTGGTTCACCTACGATCCGTCGACCCCGCTGCTCTTCACCCAGCAGTACTTCTGGGTCTTCTTTGCCTTGGTCATGGGCGGGTATAGTGTGATGTACAAGAACACAGCGCGCCGCAACATCTTCTTGTTTGCGGTTTCCTTGTTCTTCTACTACAAAACCAGCGGGTTCTATTTCATCATCTTGCTCTTTTCCACCCTGGCGGATTTCTTGATCGGGGGCGCGATCTATCGCAACAAGGTGAAGTGGCAACGACAAACGCTCGTCGCACTGAGCGTAGTGGTGAACCTCTTCGTCTTGGGCTATTTTAAATATGCCTATTTCGTGGCCGATTTCATCCACGACCTCACCGGCATCGAACTCGAGGTGATCAATCACTTCGCCCTGTGGACCAACGAGGCCATCGGCACGAATTTCATCTTCGACCGCATATTATTGCCGGTCGGGATCTCCTTTTTCACCTTCCAGACCATTTCCTACAGCGTGGACATCTATCGCGGGCACATCAAGCCGGTGAAGAACATCTTGGATTTTGGGTTCTACGTGAGCTTCTTTCCACAGCTGGTGGCCGGGCCCATTGTGCGCGCCTCTGAATTTATTCCACAGCTATACGAACCGTACAAACTCTCCAAGGAGCGCGCGGGATTGGCGGTGTTCTGGATTTTGAATGGGTTGCTAAAGAAATTGGTCCTCGCAGATTACCTCGCAGTTCAATTCATTGATCGCGTTTTCGACAACCCGCAGCTCTATTCCGGATTCGAAACCATGAGTGCGCTATTCGGATACTCGCTCCAAGTCTATGCGGATTTCTCGGGCTACACCGACGTGGCGATCGGGATAGCGATGCTCATGGGCTTCACCCTTCCAAAGAACTTTAACAGTCCGTACAAGGCAACGTCTGTGGCGGATTTCTGGCGTCGTTGGCACCTCTCCCTCAGTACTTGGCTCCGCGATTACCTCTACATTCCGCTGGGAGGGAACAGAGAGGGGAGTATTGCGTCGTATACCATTGTATTCGCCTTCTTTTTGATGATTGCACTGATCGTGGGCAGCCCTTGGCTCAGCATAGGATTGGCGGCCTTGTTTACATTGGGCTTTGTGTTGATGCGCTACAGCCGCGGCACAGAGCGTTGGGTGAACACCAACATCAACCTGATGCTCACCATGGTGCTGGGCGGTTTGTGGCACGGCTCTTCGTGGAACTTCGTTACTTGGGGGACGCTCAATGGTGTGGGGTTGGTCGTGTACAAGAATTGGAAGAAAATCTCCCCTTGGGCCGACAAGAGTAAGGCCTACAACAAGGCCATCGGGTTGGTGCTCACCTTGGTGTTCATCACATTTACGCGGGCTTGGTTTAGGTCGCCCACTTGGGAAGGTGCCATAGGTATTCTGTCGAAAATACCTTCGGACTTCGGTTGGGATACCGTTGGGGAGGTGTTGGTGGCCAATTGGAAATTCTACTTCGTCCTCATTCTCGGTTACCTCATTCACTGGATTCCGAGCGTGTACAAGGAAAAGATGCGCCACTGGGTAAGCGCTGCTTCCGTGTGGACGTTATTCCTGCTCAGCATTGCCGCCGTCGCAGTCATTTACCAAATCTTAAGTGCTGAGGTTCAGCCGTTCATTTACTTTGCGTTCTAAGCGTCCTTGTGTATCTTAACGCAAACACATCACGGACATGTCGAAACGCGTTTATTGGGCCGGAGCATTATCGGTTCTTCTTTTAGTATTTGCCCTTTGGAAGGGCGTGAAGGGACCACAAGATCTTGTTGGGCCAGTTCATGTTCCGTTGTTTGAGGGCAATGAAGAGTTGAGCTTTCGGGGCCTGCATGCTACCCAAGATTCTGTCGTCGTCGTTGGCGGAAACAAAGGGGTGTTCGGCTTCAGCCTGGATGCCGGTATTCATTGGATCTTCCAGCACATCCCTGAATCTGGGGAAAGTCAGTTTCGCAGCGTATGGGCGCTCAACGATAAAGAGTTTGTGGCCGTAAGCGCTGGAGCACCGACCTACATCTACCACACGGATACCCGTGGACAGCAGTGGAGTAGGGTCTTTGCGGATACTGCACAAAGCACCTTTTTGGATGGGGTAGTCTTTGTAAACGATAGTATTGGATATATCTACGGCGACCCTGTGGAGGGCAGATTCAAGTTGCTTCGCACCGCGGACGGCGGTCGCTCCTGGAATGAGATCGAAGGCCCTGAGGCCATAGATGGCGAAGCAAGCTTTGCCGCCAGTGGATCTGCCATTACCGTAGGCAATAACATCATGTCCATTGTCTCGGGCGGAACGGTTAGTCGATTGCATGTAACGATGGACTTGCGCGACGGATTGGGTTGGACGCCCTCGTACATAGAATTGGCCCAAGGCACACCTTCTCAGGGCGCCTTTGCACATTATTGGGACCAGGAAAAGCTCTACATTGTAGGTGGAGATTATATGGATGAGGAAAATACCTACAGAACGTCGCTTGTGGCAGATTTAATGACCGGGCAGGACGATACTGCGACCATGAACAAGTTGGCGGGCTTGCCTTATACTTCGGATGTTTGTGGCGACGGTGAGCACCTCTACTTTACGGGTACCACAGGCATTCGCTATCTAGATAGCGCTTTGCATGTGATGGATACTACGGCCATGCATGCCCTTGCCTTTAGTGGGAAATATGTATTTTCTTCTGGGCCAAGTGGCAGGATAGGACGCATTTTTACAGGGACTACGCAAGAATTGAACGAGCTTTTAGGCGCATTAAAAAACAGAGATAAATAGATGGAAGGCACACCAAATGGAGGATTAAAAGGGCTTGTACAGCACTGGAAGAGTGATTTGATTGCGGCGGTTAGCGTGGCACTCATCGCCTTGCCACTTTCCTTGGGTATTGCCTTGGCCGCAGGTGCCCCAGCCATGGCAGGGATATTCTCCGCTGTCGTAGGGGGTGTGGTGACCACATTCTACCGCGGAGGTCATATTTCCGTCAATGGACCGGCCAAAGGGGTCATCGGGGTCATTCTGTTGGGGATTGTCCTGATGGACGACGGCACCGGTCAAGCCTTCAACTATGTACTAGCTGCTGCAGTGGTTTCTGGGGCGTTACAGACATTGTTGGGAATCTTTAAGCTGGGACGCATTGCAGATATTTTCCACGGTTCGGTCATTCAAGGACTTTTGGCGGCCATTGGGATCATTATTTTCGCCAAACAAATTCACGTAGCCCTCGGTACCCATTCCGATGGTGCAAACATCGTCGATAATCTTGTGGATGCCGTGGTGATGCTCCCGCACGCCAATCCTTTTGTGGTATTGATATCACTGGCGGGACTGCTGATGATTTTATTCAACAGCAAGATTACAAACCGCTTCTTCCACTTCTTGCCGGTGCCGATGTGGGTCATCGTGCTCTCCTTACCCTTTGTATATGCCTTCAACTTTTTTGAGCCCCACCAGATTTCCTTCTTAGGCAACGCTTATGCAGTAGGACCCGAGCTCTTGTTGGATATTCCGGATACCATCACAGATTCTATCATGCACCCCAACTTTGGGAAGATCCATACGCTGGAATTCTGGGGAATCGTATTCTCGATGTTGATCATCACGAGCATTGAACACTTGGCCATTGCCAAGGCAGTCGATAAAATCGACCCGTACAGACGCAAAACGGATTTGAACAAGGACCTGACGGGAATTGGGATCAGTACCATGATCAGTGGGTTGATCGGTGGTTTACCTATTATTTCGGTGATCATCAGAAGTACAGTAAACGTACAGAACGGGGCAAAAACCAAATGGTCCAATATGTACCAGGGATTGCTTTTGCTGCTGTTCATTGTAGTGCTCAGTCCTGTCATGCGCCAAGTGCCGCTCTGTGCCTTCGCCATTTTATTGGTGCATACGGGCTTTAAATTAGCTTCACCTGCCGTGTTCAAACAGGTGTATAATCAAGGAATTGAGCAGCTAGTGTTCTTCATGATCACCATGGTAATCACCTTGTATACCAACCTGCTAGTCGGTTTGTTGGGCGGTTCCATTTTAGTGTTGGTCACACACATACTCCTGGCGCGTATTCCGGTGCCACAATTCTTCAAACTGGTCTATTCGTCCCGAACCAGGTTGATCCCGTTGCCCGACAGTAGTTATATCCTTAAGGTGCGCGGTATTGCCAATTTCTTGGGCATTATCAAGTTGGATAAATTGGTCGCACAAATTCCTGAAGATGCCGATGTGAACATCGACCTCTCTGAAACGAGACTGGTGGACATGTCGTACATGGATTACCTCGTCGAGTTTTTGAACAAGCAAAGGGCCTCGGGAGGGAAGGTCTTCATTTCAGGACTAGACGCCCATATTTCCTCATCTACCTACAATAAGGCCTTGAAGTTTATGGTAACGAGTGAGAGTGTGAAGCTGACGCATCGCGAAAAACGCTTGCGCAATTTGGCCACCGAAAAGGGTTACAGCTATTCACGCGAGGTCAACTGGAATACGAGCTACCTCAAGCAATTCCACTTTTTCGAAATCCGACCTATTGAGCGCAAGAACAATTGTTTGAACGGCTCCTACAAGGACAGGGATGCGAGTTGGGAGATTGCCGATGTGATTTTCAATGAGGGGAAGGCCTTCACGGCAGAAACCTTTAATACCACCTTGATGGTTCTCAAACTCAACCGTGCGCTGCCCATTTTTACCATGGAGCGCGAGAAGGCGTACGAGAAGTTGTTCGACCGCGTCATCGCCTTCACGGGATACAAAGACATTGAATTCAAGATGTTCTCGAAGTTCTCCAAGAAATTTATGGTTATGGGACAGGATGAGGATGAGTTGCAATCTTTCTTTACTAAGGAAGTGGTCCAATTCTTTGAAGACCACCAAATCTCCCATGTTGAAAGCAACGGCGAGGCCCTGCTCATCTTCAATAAGCTGAAGCTTGCCCGCACGGATGAGACGCTAGAATTCATTGACTACGGGGAGGAATTGGCCAATTTACTCCATGCGTAATCACGCCGGTGGTAGCGGCCTCAGCACAAAGACCTTAAAGGAGATGGCGAAGTGGGAATTGATGGTTAATTTTGCGGCCCAGCAGCGCGATAAAATCAGTTTCTCATGAGTATGTTAGGTTTGAAACTGCCCACCGACCCAAGATGGGCAAACATTGCAGAAAAGAACATTGAGGAGATCTTAACGGATCACGCATATTGTGAGCAAAAGGCTGCATCGCAGGCGATCAGCCTGATAATAGGATATCCTGAGAAATCCGAACTCGTCGATAAAATGACCGCACTCGCCCGTGAAGAAATGGGCCATTTCCAGATGGTGCACAATAGGATGATGCAGCGCGGTATGGTTTTGGGACGTGAACGCCGCGATGAATATGTCAACGAACTACAGACCTATTTTCACAAGGGCGTCAACCGCGAGGAGCGCTTGGCGCAAAAGCTGTTGCTCTGTGCGTTGATTGAAGCGCGCAGTTGTGAGCGTTTTAAGGTCTTGAGCGAGAACATCGAAGACGAAGAATTGGCCTCCTTCTACCGTACCCTTATGATTTCTGAGGCCAATCATTACACCATGTTTATTACCCTCGCACGCAAGTACTTTGATCGTGAGAAGGTCGATGAGATGTGGGAGGGATTATTAGCATTTGAAGCGGAGGTGATGTCAAAATTGGGCTACACAGAGCGCATACACGGATAAAAGAACCACTTATACACAGAACATGTCAGATTTAAAATCAACAGCACTAGAAGCCACCCACATTGAAATGGGCGCAAAAATGGTCCCATTCGCAGGCTACAATATGCCCGTGCAGTACAGCGGACTAAAAAATGAACATCACGCGGTTCGTGAAGCGGCCGGGATGTTTGACGTGAGCCACATGGGCGAGTTTTTCGTCGAAGGCCCTGATGCCTTGCCGTTCTTACAGAAGGTGACCTCTAACGACGTTAGCAAACTCTTGCCTGGTAAGATTCAATACAGCTGCATGCCAAACGAAGAAGGCGGTATTGTAGATGATTTGTTGGTGTACTGCTTCAGCAATGAGCACTTCTTGCTGGTGGTGAACGCATCGAATATGGAGAAAGACTGGAACCATTTGATGCAATACACAGCAGGCTTCGATGTAACCATGCGCAACGATAGCGATGCGTATTCGCTCTTGGCGGTTCAAGGTCCTAAGGCGACGGAAATCCTGCAGACTTTGACCGGTGTGGATTTGGCAGAGATCAAGTACTACCACTTTGTCATCGGTGAGATGGCCGGTATTGCAGATGTAATCATCTCAGCGACTGGGTATACAGGTGCGGGTGGTTTTGAATTGTATGTATTCAACCAGGATGCGAAGAAACTCTGGGATGCCGTAATGGCGGCCGGCGAACCACACGGTTTGTTGCCAGCAGGTTTGGGTGCCCGCGATACGTTGCGCCTAGAGATGGGAATGTGTTTGTACGGCAATGATATTGACGATACCACCAGCCCACTAGAAGCTGGTTTAGGCTGGATCACGAAGTTCACCAAGGACTTTGTTTCCTCTGCGAAATTCGCGGCACAGAAAAAAGCGGGCGTCAGCCAGAAGCTCGTAGGATTTGAAATGATCGACCGAGGCATTCCAAGACACGGCTACGAAATTGCTGATCTAGCAGGCAATGTCATTGGGCGTGTAACCTCAGGAACCAACAGCCCTACTACCGGTAAAAACATCGGGATGGGTTATGTTCCGGTGGCATTGGCCAAGGAAGGCAGTGAGTTCGCGGTAGTGATTCGAGAGAAGCTCATTAAAGCACAGGTAGTGAAGCTGCCGTTCGTGAAGAAATAACAAACGCCCTTCGGGGCGTTTTTTTTGGCGCAAAAAAAAAGTAGCGCTGCTTTCCCCAGCGCTACCTTAACCCAAATACAAACAGAGTGAACGGAAAGATTGTTTATGCGTGAACAGCGTCCAGCTCTGCTTTGATGGCTTCGCCTGCAGGGTGGTGGCTGTATCGTTCTAAATACTCATTAATAGGGTAAGTATATTCCTTACATCTATTGTAGTTCAAACACTTCAACTCACGAACTACATCGTTATCTAAATCCAAGTATACCTCGATAACGCTCTCAGGATTGTTGATCGTGTACAAAGGTGCATTGGCGGTTGATACGTTGTGTGCGTCAGTCATAAATGTGCTTTTTTGATTTTTAAATAAGGATTATCCTTAATAATTGTGTTCGGTACAAAAATACGATGTTTTTTTTGAATGAGAAATAAAATTCTACCTAAATTTGTGTAATAATTAGCGTTATAAATTGTGAATACTGCAAAATGCTTATTCCTTACTTTTGCGAACGTTAACTCACACTTATGAAAATCGATAAACTCGACAAGCAAATTCTAGAGTACTTGGTAAAGGACGCTAGAAAGCCATTCACCGAAATTGCCAAGGACTTATTGGTTAGCCCAGGAACTATTCACGTTCGTGTAAAGAAGATGGAATCTTTAGGGATCATCAAGAGTACCTCCATCAGTGTGGATTACGAAAAACTTGGCTTTGGATTCATCGCCTATGTAGGTTTATATACCAAGCGTTCCTTGTCTTCGCCTGATATCATCGAACTCTTGCGCGAAGTACCTGAGGTGACGGTAGCACATTTGGCCACGGGTAAATACGGGATCTTCTGTAAGATTCGTTGCCGCGACGCCTCTCACGCGAAGGACGTCATCTTCCGCATCAACGACATAGAAGGGGTGGAGAACACCGAGAGTATGATCAGCTTGGAAGAAAGCATCAACTCCAACGCGGGTTTGCTGCAACTCATCATCAACGAATAAAAAAAAACCGGGGCGCGAGCCCCGGTTTTTTTCTTTAATAGTACGCCGGACGCCGCACGCCCGTGAAGTGTTTGGCCAGTCGCAAGACTTGGCGACTGTATCCATATTCATTGTCGTACCAGATATACAAGATGGCGGTCATACCATCCGGTGTTACCTGAGTAGCGTGCACATCGAAAATGCTCGGTGCGGCATTTCCAACGATATCGCTCGATACGAGTTCATTGGAGGTATTGTAGTGGATCTGTTCTACCAGCGGCCCTTCCAAGGCTGCCTGCTTGAAGGTGCTCAGGAGCTCCTCGAGGTTTGTTTGCTTTTCTAATTGCAAATTTAAAATGGCCAAGGAGCCGTTCGGCACAGGAACGCGAATGGCAGATGAGGTCAACTTAGCGCCCAAGCCTGGGATACACTTATCTACAGCCTGTCCGGCCCCCGTTTCGGTGATGACCATGTTCATGGCCGCTGCACGACCGCGGCGGTATTTGTTGTGCATATTATCGACCAAGTTTTGATCGTTGGTGTAGGCATGGATGGTTTCCAAATGCCCCTTGGTAATGCCAAAGCGGTCGTTCATCACCTTGAGCACAGGAGAGATGGCATTTGTAGTACAACTGGCCGCAGAAATAATGCGGTCTTTTTTACTCACGTCCATTTGGTTCACGCCGTGTACCACATTTGGGATGCCTTTTCCGGGAGCGGTCAACAAGACCTTGTCTACTCCTTTTGCGGCCAAATGCTTACTTAAGGCAACATCATCTCTAAAGGCCCCAGAGTTGTCGATCAGCAAGGCATTCTTAATGCCATAGGCTTCGTAATCTGCCTCGGCAGGGTTCGGGGTGGGGATGAAGTAGATGGGACGCCCGTTTACCACAAGGGCCATACGCTCTTCATCTACAATCACTGTTCCTGGGAAGTCTCCGTGTACGGAATCAATTTTCCATAGCGAGGCACGTTTGTGTAGGCTGGCAGCATCTATACTGCGAACAGCGACAGCACGTAGACGAAGCTGGTTTCCGCTGCCTTCCTGCACGATGAGTTCACGGGCCAAGAGTCGGCCAATACGGCCAAAGCCAAACAACACCACGTCGCGCGGTTCAAGGGTAGGGATACGGAACAAGTGCCCTAGGGTGTTGATGATAAAGGCTTCTGCGGTATCGTCCGTCTGCGTCCACTGGTGGGTGAGTTTGCCGATATCTATTTTGGCATGCTCAATCCCCGTGCGCTTCAACGCCTTGAGCATTTCGAGGGTGCGGTCCACGGGAATGGCCTTGCCCACAAAATCATTGGCGTATTGGTGAAGTTCTAGGATTTGGCTGGAGCTTTTGTCGCGCAACTGGTTGCGAAACAGGACAATCTCCACACCGCGGTTGTAAAATAATTCGTGTACACAAGCACTGATGTCCACGGCGAGTCGCTCGTTTTCGATGCGAAGCCCGACTTTTTGAGAGTACTCATTTTGAGCAATCATAGTAGGTGAAATGTTGGTGGTTCTTTCCTGCAAAGTTAGGGACCAATTCCACCAACGCCTACCCAAAAACAAACTTTTAAACACCTGTAAAACAGTGTTTTGTGTTATTTTTCGGGTGTGTAATTTTTACACTTAGCGGCCGCCAGACGGCGAAAAAAATACGAGCGGGCCGCAGGCCCGCTCGTATCAAAAATTTCATCTCGCTCTAAAGATTACCACTCAAAGGCATAGTAATTCGCCTTGCCATTCGGCTCAAATCCTTGGATGAGGACGCCGTCCCCTGGATTGAATTGGCGTGCGAGGTTTTCAAATTTCTCGACCTCGTCGATGTAGATGTTGTTGAGCTTGATGATGATAAAACCTTCAGGGATGCCTGCCTTCTCGAAGCGACCGCCCAAGATTTCAGAAACTCGGATGCCATTGCGTATGCCTAACCTGCGCTTGTCGTTGGCGCTGAGGTTCTCGAGTTCCGCTCCAAAGCTTCTGAGGAGCTCTTCTTCCTTAGTCAGCATTTCTGTGGTGCCCAATTTATTCTTGAGCAATAACTCAAACTTCTTATTCTGGCCGTTGCGGTTTACCACAATGTCGAGGCGTTCACCAGGACGGTGTTGGCCGAGGGCTTCGGTAAAATCGGCCCCACTGCGCATTTCTTTGCCTGCAACATTGATGATCACATCGCCTAGCTTGAGGCCCGCATCGTCCGCAGCACCGCCCGCAATGACATTCGCAACATAGACTCCGGAATTTATGTTGAGGTCGAGTTCCGCAGCGAGGGCAGGGGTAACTTCATTGTAGTTGATGCCCATGAAGGCACGCTGTACTCGGCCAAAATCCTTCAGATCCTTGACCACCTTGAGCATGAGGTTAGAAGGCACGGCGAAGCTGTAGCCCTCGAATGAACCGCTGCGAGAAGAGATGGCGGTATTGATTCCGACCAATTCCCCTGCCGTATTCACCAAGGCCCCGCCGGAGTTGCCTGGGTTGACCGCGGCATCCGTTTGCAAGAAGCTCTCAATGGCGCTCTGCTCGTCAATGATGTTGATGTCGCGCCCTTTGGCACTGATGATGCCTGCCGTCACGGTGCTGGTAAGGTTGAACGGATTGCCCACCGCCAAGACCCATTGGCCGAGACGGACATTATCGGAATTGGCCACTTGTACATAGTCCAATTCCCTTGCCTCAATCTTTAATAGCGCAATATCCGTTGTGGGATCCGTGCCCACCAACGTCGCCTTGTATTCATCATTATTGGCCAAGGTAATGGTGATGTCCTTTGCCCCGTCGATCACGTGGTTGTTGGTGACAATATATCCGTCTTCCGATAGAATCACGCCCGATCCGCTGCCCTGCACTTCAAAGCGCTGAGGGGTAGAGGGGCGCCCGAAAAACAGGTCGTTGAAGGGATTGTAGTAATTCTGCACGCGCTCTGCCGTGGTTTTGACATGCACCACAGCTTCCACTGTTCGCTCTGCGGCGCCCACAAAATCCGAGGGCATGGCTGCCGCCCCCGCACTGAGGTTGGTGCGCTGGGCCACAGGAGCTTCGCGTTCTTGGATGATGACCGTTTTACCGGAGTAGCCCATCAGGTGTGCACCGCCCAAGGCGATGGCTGCACCCCCGAGGGCAGTGAAAAATAAAAGACCTAGCGTTTTCGTTGTGACTTTCATAGCCTGCAATTTTTTGATGAAGGTTCCTTATCGTATCTTCAAATTGTACACCAAATCAACGTAGCTTACCCGCTGAAGTGCATAACTTTAACGCCTTTTAACATCCCAAGGAGTAATGGCTCATACCTTTTACAAATACCATGGCGCCGGTAATGATTTTATCCTCTTCGACAACAGGTTGAGCAGGGTCCAATTATCTTCTGAGCGCATCGCCGAACTCTGCCACCGCCACTATGGCATAGGCGCGGACGGCCTGATGTTACTAGAAAAGCCGCGCAACGAAGGGGATGATTTTTACATGGTCTATTACAACGCCGACGGCAACGAAAGCACCATGTGCGGCAATGGCGGTCGTTGTATTGCCAAGTTCGCCCAAGACCTTGGCATCATTCAGGATAAAGCCACCTTCACAGCCATCGATGGTCCTCACTGGGCCACCTTTGATGGAGATCAGGTTGCCCTTGGAATGGTCGATGCACCTTCCGTTGAAGAGCGCCATGGAGGGTTGTTCATAAATACAGGTTCTCCACATCATGTTGAAAACCGTATGGCTGGGCCCGATTTTGTGTCGGTGGCCCGCGAGCTTCGCAACCGTTATGGCGTCGAAGGATGTAATATCAACTTCATCCAAGCCTGCAATGATGAATTATCCATCAGGACCTACGAGCGTGGCGTAGAAGGGGAAACCCTCGCATGCGGCACTGGGGCGACCGGTGCGGCGATGGTCGCCGTGGCGAAGCAATGGGTATCCGCCGCACCCGTGAAACTCTATGCCCAAGGCGGAGTACTTGAGGTGGATTTCAAGGGCACGGGACCCTTTACCGATGTAGTATTGAAAGGCCCCGCTATTAAGGTGTTTGAAGGAACCATAGAACTATAACCGTTATGATACCTGTCAAAGATTTAGGCGTATTGCGCGCCCCGGAAGAGTCAGATTTGAAGTGGCTCATGCATATTGAGAATGATTCCTCCGTTTGGTACGTGAGTGCCACCAAGGAGCCGTATTCTATGTTGAGTATACGACAATATTTGACCAGACATGAAAATCTTGTTACTGACGGACAACTGAGGTTAATATTAGATGTTGACGGAGATCCCGTGGGTGCGATCGATTTGTTCGATTACGATCCATTTACCAAACGAGCGGGTGTGGGCATCATGATTGAGGAAAAGCATAGGGGGAAGGGCTGGTCGAAATTGGCCCTAGAAACCATGGAGCATTATGCATACAATACCTTGCATGTAGAGAACTTGTATGCCCACGTGCCCATGATCAATGATGCGAGTCTTGGCCTCTTCGAATCCCGCGGATTTCGTGAGGTAGGGGTGCTCATGCATTGGATTTGGTGGGAAGGCGAGTACGTCGATGCCAAAATCTTCCAAAAAATCATCATATGAGAAAAACCCTAGTCCTCTTGTTCGGCATTTTAGTGCCGGCTGCGATGATCTATATCGCTGTAACGGGTTACAACGTGGTCTTTGAACCCAATGTGAACGAAGCGAAATTACCGTATAAGCTGTTTGTGAAGGAAGGTACGACTGCTGAACAGCTATACGCGCAGCTGTTGGAGGATGAGGTATTGCTAAACCCACAGGGGTTTTTAATGCTCGCAAAAAACAAGGGGTTGGCCAAAGTAAAATCTGGCCACTATGTGATCGATCAGGGCATGAGCAATAATACCTTGATTAATGCCTTGAAGGCGGGGTTGCAGGAGCCTATTCGTATCACCTTTAATAGTGCCGATAATTTGGCGGACCTCGCGGGGAAATTGGGCAAGCAGTTACTCGCAGATAGTACGGACCTGTACAAGGCGTTGAAAGCGCCCATGGACGGATGGGAGGGACCCTTGGCCTTGGGTGCCTTTTTACCGGATACCTATGAGGTTTATTGGAATGCCTCCGCTAAATCCATCGCAAATAAACTCTATCAAAACACCATCGCCTTCTGGACGCCTGCGCGCATCAAGCAGGCGGAAGCAATGAAAATGACGCCTGGCGAGATCAGTACCTTGGCGAGCATTGTCATGAAGGAAAGTTCTAAGGCCACCGATCGTCCCCTAGTGGCGCGCTTGTATTTAAACAGGTTGCAGAAGGGGATGAAATTGCAGGCGGATCCTACGGTCATTTTTGCCTTGAATGATTTAAATCCTGAGCAGCCCGTGCGTCGAGTATTGACCCGGGATCTGAAGTTAGAGCATCCCTACAATACGTATGTAATCAAAGGTTTGCCACCGGGACCTATTTGTGTACCGGAAAAGGCCGCTTTGTTAGCGGTATTGGAGGCGCCTAAGCACGATTACCTTTTCATGTGTGCGAATCCAGATAACCCGGGCTATCACGCTTTTGCACGCAACTATGCGGGCCACTTGGTCAATCAGCGCCGCTGGACTCAATGGCTGGATTCGCAAAAAATTTACCGATAATGAGCGGTACGCTTGTTTCGGCACAATGGGTTCAGCAGCATATTTCTGAGGTCATCATGTGCGACGTCGTTGCAGGGCCCAATGCTCACGCCACATATCGTGAAGAACATATTGAGGGCGCGCTTTGGGTGGATCTCGAGACTCAGCTCAGTGCTCCCTATGAAGATGCCAGCGTCTTAGGCAGACATCCTCTTCCAACCCCAGAGAACTTTGCCCATACATTGGGAACGTTGGGTGTTTCCCGGGATTCCATGGTGATTTTGTACGATCGAACTTGTGGCATCATGGCTGCCGCCCGTATGTGGTGGATGTTGCGCGCCATAGGCCATCAGATGGTTGCTGTGGTCGATGGAGGCTATGAGGCACTAAAGAACATTGGGCTACCCGTTACCTCAGGGGAAGTGGCGCCCGTACCAACGATCTATTCCACACCTGTGATACAGTACCAATGGCCGCTCATCGAGATGGAAGATATAGCTCCTGCTATCGCCACCGGAAAGTGCTTGGTGGATGTTCGCGCCGCCGCGCGCTATGAAGGGGTAGAGGAGCCCATAGATCCTGTGGCGGGGCATATTCCCGGGGCAATCAATATGCCTTTAATGAAAGTTATTTCAGGGGGCCAATTCCTTTCTACCGAAGCCCTGCAATCCCATTTTCAATACCTACAACATAAAGAGGTCATCGTCCATTGCGGTTCAGGAGTGACCGCTTGCCATACCATTTTAGCCTTGGTGCATGCGGGTTACCCCGTTCCTGCCTTGTACAATGGCTCTTGGAGTCAGTGGTGCAGAAATCATTAAAAAGCTAAGAGGCCCGCCGCAGGCGGGCCTCTTCTTTTATACACACGCCTATGATATGGGCAGATCCACGTTTCTGAAGACCAATTCCCCGTCAAAAGCATCCAACAGAATCACATCGTCGGCATGTACCTTGCCTGCAATGATTTCCTTACTCAGTGCATTGAGCACTTCGTTTTGGATGGCACGTTTCACCGGTCGCGCGCCGTATTGAGGATCCCAACCGGCTTCGCTGAGGTGCGCAATGGCTTCGGGACTGGCCTCCAAGGTGATGTTTTGCTCGTTCAGGCGTCGCTTCACCACATTCAATTGTAAGCCCACAATCTTACTCATCTCGCTTTTATCGAGCGGACTGAATACGCTGATCTCATCGATGCGGTTGATGAATTCTGGGCGTACAACCTTTTGTAGGAGTCCAATAAGCTCAGGCTTCAATCTATTCATCAAAGTGCTGTATTCGGCGCCGTCGTATTGATCGATGGCTTCGTTGATCAAATGAGAGCCAATGTTGCTCGTCATGATCACGAGGGTGTTCTTGAAGTTCACTGTACGGCCCTTATTATCCGTCAGGCGGCCATCATCGAGCACCTGCAAGAGAATGTTGAATGTATCTGGGTGCGCCTTTTCAATTTCGTCTAAGAGGACAACGCTGTAGGGCATGCGACGAACGGCCTCGGTTAATTGGCCCCCTTCATCGTATCCGACATATCCCGGGGGCGCGCCCACCAATCTGCTCACGCTGTGTTTTTCTTGGTATTCACTCATATCGATGCGCTTCATGGCCTGCTCATCATTAAAGAGGTAAGCCGCGAGGGCCTTGGCGAGCTCAGTTTTTCCCACTCCAGTCGTTCCAAGAAAGAGGAAGCTCCCAATAGGCTTATTGGGATCGCCCAACCCGGCTCTAGAACGGCGTATCGCGTCGCTCACGGCGCCAATGGCAGCTACCTGCCCAACGACGCGCTTGTGGAGCTCTTCTTCCATACGCAACAGCTTCATGCGCTCGCTTTCCAACATCTTCTGAACGGGGATGCCTGTCCAACGGCTCACGACTTCCGCAATATCTTCAGCAGTCACTTCTTCTTTGATCATCGTGCGCTCGCTGTTTTCGAGATCTGCCTCGGCTTTATTCAGTTCTTTCTCGGCCTCTTGCATCAATCCATAGCGGATTTCAGCTACCCGCCCATAGTTGCCGGCGCGCTCCTCACGCTCGGCTTCAAGCTTAAACTGTTCCAAGCGTTCTTTGATCTCCTGAATGCGCTCTGCACTGTTTTTCTCACGTTCCCAAACGGCACTGAGGGCATCTCGTTCTTCATAGAGTTCGCTGAGCTCAGATTTAATGACGGCCAATTTCTTTTTATCGTCCTCGCGCTTGATGCCTTCCTGTTCGATTTCAAGTTGAAGGATTTTACGGTCTAGAATGTCCAATTCCTCCGGCTTGGAGTTGATTTCCATCCGAATCTTAGACGCCGCTTCGTCCATCAAGTCGATGGCCTTATCCGGCAGGAATCTATCGCTGATATAACGAGAACTCAATTCCACCGCGCTGATGACCGCCTCATCCTTTATACGGACTTTGTGGTGGGTTTCGTATTTCTCCTTGATCCCACGCAAGATGCTGATGCTGCTTTCCTGATCCGGTTCTTCCACCATGACCTTCTGGAAGCGTCGCTCCAAGGCTTTATCCTTTTCAAAATACTTCTGGAATT
>Ga0181556_1000599_pt1 | contig 38385 bp, 62 predicted proteins | sample 011ome_14_FD_148651 | JGI IMG/M metagenome (GOLD analysis project Ga0181556, IMG submission 148651) | Coastal salt marsh microbial communities from the Groves Creek Marsh, Skidaway Island, Georgia - 011505AT metaG (spades assembly) | ecosystem: Environmental > Aquatic > Marine > Intertidal zone...
CCAAGCTCGCGCACCCTGGCGTCGTGCGGCACCCAGTCCCACGCCTCGCCGTAGCGGTAGGGCCTGGACTTGAGCACCCCGACATAATGGGAGAGCGGCTGGCCGTGGTTTTCGTAGTGATCGATGACGCGGATGCCATCGGGGGCGATCTGGAAGAACCAGATCGACGTGCTGTCCCCCATGCCGAGATCCCAGCTTGTGTGGACATCAAGCTCGGGCTCGTAGGGCACCCAGCCGATCCGGCCGGTCTTCTCGAGGTCTTCGATCTCCCGTCCGAAGTATGATCCGAGCACCGCGGCGTCGAACGAACATTCAAACTCTTGCGCGTACTGTTCCGCCGTCAGCATCTTGCGGGCGTCGGCCAGCTCTTGCTCGGCGACAAGGCCGGTTTCAGATGCCCGGAGCATCAAGGAAAACCAGTCGTCGCTGTCCTGCGCCTGCTGCCAGATTTCAGCGAAGCTGTTGGAGCGTCCCTTTGGCGTGCCGATGAACGTCGCCCAACCTTTGCGGTCGCTCAATGCAGGGCGAATGACTGTAGGCCAGGAGCGAGGATCAAAGTCGGCCGGCTCATCGAGTACCACTCCATCCAGATAGATGCCGCGCAGTCGATCGTAATTCTCGCAGCCGTGTAGCCTGATGCGGGCTCCGTTCTGGAAATCAACACGCAGTTCGCTTTCGTTGATAGTTGCCCCCGGCACGGGCGTTGCGAACTGCTTGACATAGGTCCAGGCTACGTCCTTCGCTTGTGCGTAGTAGGGCGCGATATAGGCGAACCGAGCGTTTTGCCGCGTCGTCCTAAGCGCAGCATCAACCAGATCAGCTATGCACGCGACAGTCTTCCCGCATCTGCGATGAGCGACAATGCAGGCCCAACGCTGGCGACGCAGATGATAGGGAATGAACTCTTTGCGCGGCTCATAGCCTAGCGAGACGACTTGCGCCACGCTCTGCCCTTTTGAATGTCGCAGATCGTTTGCGGCGAAACCCGGTCCATTAATCTATCAACCTTCGGCCGCACGGGGCACTCCCGTTATGATGGTGAATGTCAATGGGCGCTCCTGGTCGCCTTCAACTTTGGTTGAGGCGAGGCGCGGATGAATGTAAGGTGCGGCGTCTACCGCAGCCTTGTAGCGCTCAGAGAAGTCTGCATTCTCGTCCCGCAAGACTGCAAGCATGAACTCGAGGGGCGTGATGCCTTCGGCCGCGGCCTTGACCATGATCTCTTTGCGACGCTTGGTCTGCTCTGAAACCTGACCTTTCTTACGGCCAGCCCCTTCCCGTTTACCGCCTCTAGCCATCGTTTGATTGCTTTGATTGTTGGTCCGTTTCGGTTGATTTATATGATTGCATAATCAACAAATCAAAACCTCGGTTGCAGATACGCCACTAGCTTCGCGCGCTGCGAAGACCATCAGCCTTGAGGTGGTTGAGGTAGGCTTCTGCGAACTCATCGACCTCAAGCTGGTTTGTCTCGACAAGGATTGCGGCCAATGACCGAACGCAGTCCTTTGTGTGCTCCATGAATTCCGGCAGTGTGGCCGCCTGATCCGGTGTCAGCGTGACTGTCCCGCCCGATCGGTGCAACTTCTCCTGCAACGCCAGAAACGCCTTCACGACATACAGCACATTACCGACGATGATACCTGACTTACCGTAGTTGCCTTCCATCGCCTCGAAGCACAGCCGGTTTAGCTCCTCGCTCGTCCAGACGTCTTTCATGTCAGCCCCCCTCTTATCCGTTTGGTCTATGTGCTCGATACCCTCGCGCTTTGTAAGCCACCATTCCATGACGGTGCGGCCATTGAGTTGCTTTTGCTCGGCATTTCCAGGGACATTGAAGTAGGAGCGCATTGCACTGGGTTGCTTGCGTTCAGGCGTGTAATGGTCGTACACATGCCTGCTAATTTCGTCCAGCGTAGCGCCTGAATCGAGCGCGCGTTGCACTGCTCTTGATTGCTCGCACTGAATAACGCGCTTGGCGATATGAGGCGGGAGAAGATCGTCCCAATTCGGCATGTTTACCCCTTTGGCATGCAGTAGAACGCGACACAGAGCGCGGCGAGAGGCAGGGGCTCCATGGTCGGAATGTAGGGCACGCGAACACCATACCTTGCGGCGATGGTGACAAGAACCATAGCCATCAGGGACAGGCCCGCAATCCACACGATCCATGAGAGAATGAAGCGAAACAGGGCTTGCGGGTCTGTTGGGATGTTCACCCGTGGCTCCATACTGCTGCCGGTCCTGTGGCGACTTCCTTTGCCTTAGCAATGGCCTCCTTGAGGTAGCCGCCAGGGGCCGCTTTGCTCTCCGGCTGGAGGGGCTGTTCTAGCTGGGCAAGCTCGGCGGCCACCTGGTCGGCATAGGATGCGGGGCGAGGCGGTGCTGCCTCTGACTCTCTGCGATACAATCCCGCGATAAACAGGGCGAGCGCCGGAAGGCCGGTGCCGGCCAGCGCCATTCCGAGGTTGACAGACTGCTGTGCCGATTCCGCTGTGAAGTCAGACGGGATCAGCGAGCCCTCGACCACCATGGCCGCCGCTTTGCTCAAGAAAGCATTCTGCTCTGCAACCGCTGATGTCTTATGCTCGATTTTGCCGGCCGTTTCTTTGGTCTCGTCAAGGGCGCGATCGAGAGCGGCGAGACGCTTGTCGATGTCCTCGGCCTTCTCGGCCGTTGCGATGCGGGCTTCGATCTTGGCCGCCTTCTCCTTAAGGGCAAGGCAGCGCGGACCACAGCCGCCGCGGCGCGACTCCTGGGCCACCGCCTCAGTGGCGGCTTCCAGCTCACCACGCAGGCCAGATGCCTTGACGGTCGCGACCCATGGCGCTTCCGTTGTCAAAGTGCGCCGCATATCGAGCAACATGGTGCGGGTTTCGGCTTTTGATGCCACGCTATCCTGGGCGTTGTCATACTTGGCATTCTGCACGCGGGCTTCGGTAACATTCACTCCTCGCAACCCCGCCGTGTATCCGGCGTGCGAGAAGAATTCGATACAGAACAGGGGGATGGCCACGATTGCGAGGATTCCGGCAACGCCCTTGCGGCCGCGCTCATACTGGGAATAGGCAGCCTCGGGCAGAAACGCGGTCACGATCGACAGGCAGGCGAGAAATAGCGCGTGCTTGGCGCTGACAGAATAGCCGAAGCCGGCCGACATCGCCACCGCGGCGAACAGGCTGGCGAGCCCAAGATAGAGCCAAAACCGGCCCCATGGGGACAGGCTGCCGAACATTTCACGGATGGTGGATTTCATTTCTTGTCCTCCGGGGGGAGTGAGGACGCGCACTAGATCTTACGGCTTTGACCAAAGCCACGGTCAGCGGAACGATCAGAATTGCCGTGATCGCCCCAAATACGATGTCTGATGACGAGCACGCCGTTAACGACCCATGCCAGCATGATAAGAGCGCCGATTGCAGCAAGTCCCGCATCTGCGCTTCCTGCTTCGTTCATGCCGTGTTCACGCCTGGTTCGCTAGAGTGTAAACAGTTGGCGTTAAGGTGTTGCGTCGCGAACAAAAAACGGAGCCCTACGAGTTTCTGGGCTCCGTCATTTTCGGCGCTTCGCCCTCCTTCGGGCGCGCCACACGAATCATAGCGAAAAACTTAAATTTTAGGCTACCTAAGGTCAAGGCTCGACACGCCATTTTCGCCCTCTAAAGCGGCCAAAATATCGTCTCCCCTAACTTTTTGGTGTTCTGTGATAATTCGGCACCACTAGCGCGCGTCGTCCCACGATCGATCGCGGTCGATCAGAAAGCGCAGGGCTTCGCTACGCCCGACTCCAAGTTGCATCGCCTTCTGATCTATCCATTCGATCTGGTCACGGCGCAGTCGTACCGCGACCTTGATATTCGCTTTGGTTTTCATGACACTCGGTCAAATGGAAGCGTGCGCCGCGACGTTTCCCGCCACTCTGAAATGACGTCTCGAAGCGCCTGATTGCGACTGCACCCGCCTGCTGCGGCCAGACAGTCAATCAGCGATAGCTCTTCCGCGGTTATCCTCACGGATACTTGAACCATCGCCTGATTATTGATGGGCGGGCGGCCGAGCCGGGCTTTGTTCCGTGTTTTGTCCATGCGCATGAGAGTATCAAACCCAACGAAAACGACCAATCACGAAAATGTGATTGGAAAAGTGAGACACCCCCCTATCATTTCGTGATTGAGAATGCTACATTCAAATCATGGACGCCACGCTTTGACCTACGGGCGGCAGCCCCTAGCGATGCAGCCTCCACAGGGCCACAGGTCACTATCGATACCAGCCCGCGCTACCAGATGCCTCCAGAGTGACGGTCTGCCCGCTGGATAAGCGGTCCACCCAAACAATGGAGACGACAAATGACAATCGACATGAACGTCACGCAGCTTGTTGCGGCAATCGAGCGCTCAAAACTCAAAGACGACGGCACGGATTCCGGCGTCGGGCTGAGCGTCAACAGGACGGTCGAGAATGGCGTATCCCAATGGGACGTTTTCCTCGGCCAATCGCATCAAATGACCATCCTCGATTCTGAGACGGACTATCACGACATGCCATCCGCCGACGTCGCCGCGCTCGTCATCAAATGGTGGGACGCGGAATGGGACGACTAACCACTATCGACGGCCCGTAGGCCGTCACTCTTGAGGCATCTGGAAACTCTACCGCTCCATTGTGCAGCACTGAAACGATGGAGAGAGAAAATGACCGTTACATTGTACTGGATACGACCAGACGGACAAGGCGATCTCAACATGGGCACTTATGACACCCGAGAAGCCGCCGAAGCCGCCATCCCCGACGCACTTGAAGAGCTTCTTCAGCAATGCGGCGAGGAATTCCAGCGCCAGCAGATTTCCGATGGCACTTGGTCCGTACAGCAGAACGACGACTGAATAGGTCAGCCCCTCACGGGGCTGCACCATAGAGCGGTAGAGACACTAAGAGCCCTCTGGTGAGGCAGTACTAAACCAACGGAGGAAGACAATGCACCAGATCAAGATTGGCCGCGCCATCAAGCTCGCCAGCATCGGACGCTATCACCGCTCATGCGACGCCATGCTTAAGCATGTACAGCCTGAGCTGATTGACCGCCTAACGGCTGGCGAGCTGGCAATGGTTCTCGACGCCCTTTGGGCCTGCGCTCAAAAGAGCAAAGGCATTGCAGAGCGCGAGATCGTTGCCGAAGGCGCGGTATGGGATGCGACATCCCAACGTCTAATCGAATTGCACAAGTAACTCTCCCGGCAGGCTTCGGCCTGCCTCTCCAGAGGGCTCTACTGTAGACGTGCGTAAACAAACCGACCCGCCCCGATTGCCGTCGAGGCGGGTCTAGCGACAGATGAAGATTAGAAGGACTGTGACCTATGGACTTTATCGACATGCACAAGGCCTATCAAGCCCTGATCAGCAAGGGTGACGTTTTGGTTAATAGGGAGCTGGGGACAATCAGCACATACGGCACCACCAACCACGCTTGGCGTGATCTGGCACGGTGTTTCCCGTCAAAGTTCAGCGTGTGCAACACGCTCCCAGCCGCCGAAGGGTTCCGTGACTGGCGGGCGGCGCGGGTGGCCGGAGCAATCAGGGTTTTTACCCTGATCCGGGGCAGGCGCCCGACGATCCCAGAGTTGCAGCAGCAGTTTAGGGGCATGCCCAAAACCACGGCCTGGCGGCACCTGACCAACAAAATCAACTAACTCGACTTACAAACCACCCCCGGTCGGAGCAATCTGGCCGGGGTTTTTTGTGTCTCTCGCCCACGTTCCACGAAATCCGATCATTTCGTGGGAGTGTTTCGTGGGACGGGTTCGTGGCATCCTTCTACTACGCCAATTTTTTTCCGATACGCCAACGGCAGCGAGGACCAGTCAAAACCATCCTTGAACCTCGCACAGACATGGTCCCTGGTCGTGACATCCGGGATCGGATCAGCCTCGCACACGCCGCCGACAGAATTTATGTGGCGCCACCAATCGCATCCGGCGCAGCAAGGCCCATGGCGCCAATACCATCGATCGACAGCCTCTTGGCGATCCATGATTCCTCTATCTCAAGCGAAGCCAGAACCCGGCGGCTCGTCCGTCTACAGCCTTGTATATCCAAAGTGCCGCGCCAATTGATCGAGGCTGCGGCGCAGGCTTTCAGCGCCCATCTTCATCTGCCAGCGCCGGGAGCGATAGCCGAGCGCCCTGCCGACATCGCCCGCCGTTCCATCCCTGCTGATCATGGCAATGAGCGCGTCCCAGTCGGTTTCAAGTTCCACCGAAAGTTCCGCCTGGATCAGCCGGTTCCGGCAGGTTTCACGCCATTCCGGGCCGAGCATGCCGGCGACCAACTGGCCCACCGGGGTTCCATTCCAACGCGGCTGGCCGTAACCGCCTGTAATTCCTCGAGGTTCGTTGACCACGCGCCAGTAGAGATCGACCGTGCGTCCCGCCATGCCCTGGTGCGGTTCCAAAGTCGGTTCCACGCCGCACCGCGCGGTTTCAAGGATGTCCCAGCAACTTCTGATCCGTCCATGGGGCCTGTCGGTTGCTTGATCTTTTGCCGGCGCGAGGTAGCGATCTCCACTGTGCCGGATGCGCTCGTTGGTCGGTGTCAGGGTGTCGGTCATGTCGTCTGATCCTCGCGTTGACGACGCTTGTACTTGTCCAACAGTTTTGCCGCCTTGTCGGGTCCGTAGGCCCACCTGGCGGCGATGTAGTTGAGAGCTATGTCGCACTCGGCACAGACCCAGCGCCAGGGACCATCGGAGCAGATGCGCCATTGGTGCAGGCCGGGGTTTGAGCACTTGAAGCACTTGCGTCTGTTCATTCTGCCGCCTCCATGAATAAATCGGCGGTGATGGGCTTTGGCATCGGCCGACCGTGATTGACGCGATCGAGCAGCCGCGCCTTGCAATAGGCGCAGCCCGTATCTCGGCCGAAATTCTGGGCGACGTTGGTGCTGTCGGCCGATGCCAGCGGCCACGACTTGACTTGACCTAGCATTCTCAACCCGTGCAACCACGGCAACCTCCCCCGCCGCGCAAGATGATCGAACGCTTGGTCCATGCGTCGCTCCCACGTCACGCTGCCAATCTCTCCAAAATCATCCGTGGAGCCGAGACACACTGCGCCGTAGGCGTCTGCCAGTTCGCTCAGATAATCGAGCGGCTTGTCCAGATGCCACACGGGCCAACTCAGATCGCGCGGGAACGGCCAGCGCCGCAACATCGCCCGCTGGTCGTCGATGTTCCCGCCAATGCGGTCGAGGATCACGGCCCGGTGCGGATGATAGAGCCTCGGTTCAAGCCATGCGTAAAGCGCCCGTTCGTCAATCTCCGCGCCTTGGCGCCAGACCGAAAAGGCGCCGTTGTCCCAGAGCACCGATTGCCCAATCGCCTCGCACACGTCGGCGTTGTCGGGACGATAGAACGAAACGCAAAAGTGCTCGCCGGCCATGCGCGCAAGCTGCGCTGCCGGCGTGATCGGCGTGCCGTGGTAATGAATTGTCACCGGCTTTCCTCCGCCGAATAGCGCGGCGTTTCGTAAAGCGTCACGGTGACGCGCTTGTCGGGCAGCAGCGGCTTGATACGATCGAGGAACCAGCCAACCATGACTTCGGTCGTCGGGCATGAGAGACCTGCGATCTCATTGAGGAACCGATGGTCGAGCTGCGCAACCAGAGGATCAACGATCGCCTCAAGTTCGGCATAGTCCATGACGAACCCGCGCCCGTCTGGCTCGCCCTCAACGGCCACGATCATGCGCCAGTTGTGACCGTGCAGGCGCTTGCACTTGTGACCCTCGGGCAGATGCGCGAGTTGATGCGCGCCCTCGAAAGAAAACTCGGCGGTTATTTTCATGTCATTGCCCCCTTGCGGCGCGTCTCTCGCCGCCGCTCAATCACGTCAGGCGCGAACATGGCGCACCGTCCGGCTGGCGTAACGCCTTCTGGCAGTCCGGCCCTATTGCACGCCATTCTCACAACCTGTCGCGTGATCCCAACGCGCCGCGCCGCCTCGGCTTTTGAGACACCAGCACGCACCATGGCAACCGCTTGCTGTGATCTGCTCATTCTGCCGCCTCCATGAGGGCTGCCCGCATGGCCTTGCAAAACGCCTCATCGCATTGCTTCCACCACTCGGCGCTGAATTGCTCGCTCTTGGCGTGCGCTGGCCTCAAGACCTCCGTTCCCCACATGCCCGAGGCGCACGATTTGCCCCGAAACGCCTTGCGGCGCTTGATCCTGAGAATGGTCGCCGCGGTCGCCGGGTGCACGCCGGCCGTCTCCGCGACGCGCCAAATCTTCCAATTCGGGTTTTCCCTGTAGACTTGCCACAGCTTGTCGAGCTGTTCCTGGCTGACGAGGGCGTGTCTCATCTGGCATCCCCCGCAATCCGCTTGCTCTGATCTGTGAGACCTGATCTCGGGACGTGCAGCAGCCGACCATTGGAAGCCCACTTGGCCGTTGCCACGATCTCACCGGATGCTTCGGCGTGCTGGCGGTCGGTCTCACTCAAGACCTCGAGCCAGTTCGACCAGCTCGCGTCTCCGCGACGGATGGTGTGCGCTGGCACACTCCCCGCTTCACTTTTCAAATCATAATTTGGCCCTTCGCGCGCGCTCGCGCGCAGTGGTGTTTCTATATGGTGGTTCTTAGTGGTGGATTGGGGGGCACTAGTGACCCCCTTAGAGGGGCCAAATGACCCCCTTAGATGTTCAAATGACCCCCTTGTGGATAAAATGGGGGGCATGGTGCCCCCCTTATTTTCATCGTTATCCACAGGCTCGGTATGGCCCTCGATCTCGAGCACCTTTGACCCGCCAACCAACTTAAGATTGCCGCTGGACAACGCAATCAGCAACTCAACGTTGAGCAGCCATTCGTTGGTGTCCTTTGGGCCGGCGCCGCCCTCGCGCACCAGATGAAGCAATCCGCATTCGCGAAACGCCTTGAGCGTCCGCTTGATTGTGCTCTCGTCACAGCCGCACGCCTTTGCAAGCGTTTCGCGTGCCGGCCACACTGATCCGCCGCTGTCGGCCGCATAGTCCGCAAGGCGCAGCAAGATGAGCTTTTGGGCGGTGGTTGGGAGTTCGATGTCCCATACCATGGTCATCAGCCGGATGCTCATGATTTGCCCTTGCAACCATTAACGCTTGTTGCTAGATTGTTCATGTCGGCATTTGTCCTATTCTGTTCCCCGACTGATCGCGATCACGATCGAGTCTGTGGGTGAGGTGTCTGCATCTAAACAACGGCCGTTGTGTTCCCGCGCAACGGCCGTAATTCTTTGGCTTCGTTGTCGAAAACGAAGAATTCCGTGCGCGGACCGCGCAGCACTTCAATGCCCCTAGCCCGGTTGGGAAGGCGGCGGATATAGCCCCGATCCTCGAGCTGCCAGAGAACGTGCTGAACGGATTGGAGACGCATGCTGAATGCCGATCCGATCTCTCGGATCGTCGGCGCCAGGCCCTCGGAATCTCGCTGATACTTGAGCAGATAGCCGAGCACGGCGGCTTGGCGCTTGGTCAGCATGGTTCTCGCCCCGAAAAAAAGGGGGGAACGCAGATACATTTCCCGAGTCTGTGGGAGGAAACGCCCGGAGCCCGGAGGCGGGCACCGGCCCCTAGTGTCGCCTGACACTAGGTCCAATGGCACCCTATGCCACTAGAGCTAGTGTCGGCTACTCACGCCGCCGTGTGAAATCGATAATCACGCATGTAGGCCCGCAACCGCTCGACACTTTTGAGATTCATATCTCCGCCGGCCCTGACACGCTTCATAAAGTGACCAGCATTCAAAGCATACAGACCTAGGCTTGATTCGGCGATGCCGTGCTCGGCACAAAACTCCTCGACCTCTTCGAGAAGCTGATCGCGGATCGATTTTTCTTGCTTGCTCATAACGCACCATCCTAATTGGCACGTTCTCCACCGTCAAGCCCCTTGTCGCCAGAGTGTTGCCCATAGGCCACGTTTGCACAGCGTATGCGTTAATTTGGCGCGCCATCCAAATTAACGCTTGTGCCGCTATGGATCGTGTGCCAATGTCTGTGCGTCGGGCCGGCTCGGTGCTTCCTCTCCAGCAAGCGCATGATCGGTCTCCCCGGACCCCGGGCCGGCCCGATACGACATTCGGTTAGCTGCCGTCGCTATCGGCAGCGGGGGCCCTCGCCGGTCCTGATGGCAACCACGGGACCGGCGAGGGATAAATTAGGAGCACACCAGTCATGACCAAAATCGTTCCGACGCCTGATCTGTTCGACGTGCTGGGCGATGTCGCGGCGCGGATTTCCCGCCTGCAGGGTGACTACGGATGCGGCGAGCTGATCGTCTGGAGTCGGCATGAAGCCAAGCTCAGGGAAATGGCCGCCGAGATAGATGAGACGCTTGGCAAGATTTACGACGAATGCGCCAACGATATCGAGGTACGTCACCGCCCCATTCCGTCGCGGTGGTTCGAATGATCAAGCACCCATATCTGGCGCTGATCTTGATCGGAGAGTTGGCGGCGGCCATTGTGCTGATTACCGCAAAGGCCATCGGCCTTCAGGAATGCGCCTATGTGGAAACCATCAGGATTGGCAGTCTGTTGCTTGCTGGATGCTGACTTGTGAGGGGCTGAAAATGAAGGTGGATTATCTGGCCATGTTTGTGACGCTGGCCTTTATCGGCGTGGCGCTGTTGTCGCCTGTTCTGTGGGGCATTGGGCTCGGCGTGGCCTTCATTCAGGGCAATGCGCTGCATCTTGGATTGGCGATCGGCTTTCCCCCGTTCGGGGTCGTGCGCGGCGCCATGTATCTAATCGATCTGGTGCAGCCGCAATCCATAATGTCTGCGGTGCCCAATGTCTGACGTGCTGATTGAGTGGAGCTTGTGGATTGTTGCGCTGGTGGCGTTGTTTTGGGTCATCTGAAAAGCGGGAGAGCGGGAATGACAGATGGACAAGCGACTCATGCAAGCCCTGACGCTGGCGCTGATAGCAAATGCGGTGCCGATACTGGTCGCACTGTGGATCATGTAACGCCGATCCCGGCGTCGATCGTCAAGGCGATATGCACCATCAAGGCCAGACTCGAGGCGGTCAAGAAAACGCAGCGCAACCAGCACGGCGGCTACTCTTTTGCGTCGACTGACGACATCTATGCGGCGCTCGCCCGCAAGATGGGCGAGGTCGGGCTTATCGTGCTGACCAACGAAGACGCGAGCGAGGTCGTTCGCGTCGAGAAGGACGGCAAAATCAGCCAATGGCTGAAAGCCACGTATTCGTTCGTTCTGGCCACTGTTGACGGCACATGGTCTGACCCACGCGCAAGGCGCACGCTTTATATCCAGATCACCGGCCCACAGACATTCCAGGCGGCGCAAAGCTATGCGGAGAAAAGCTATCTGCGCAGCGTGTTCAAGCTGCCTACCGGCGACATGGATTTGGACGCCATGCCGCAGGCGGAAACCGAGGAAGGCCAGCTTGCCCTCACCGGCCAGGGCGGCAAGCGCAAGAGTTCGTCGGCAGCCAAGAAAGACGGCACATCGGAAGTTTACAACGAGATCATCAAGCAGGTTCGCGGCGCCCATTCTGTGGAAATGCTGGGCCAGATTCCAGACCTGTTCGCTGACGAGATCGGCACGCTCCCGAGCAAATGGGCGCAGCTTTACGAGGATGAGTATCAAGACAAGATGCAAGAGCTTCGCGGGGTGATGCCATGAGCGTACTACCCTGGCGCCGGGTGACGGCGCTTGACGAACCGGAGACGACGCAGGTTTACGAACCGGAGCCGACATCGCCGAAGGCGAGCCTCGACTACTTCGCGGCCGAGGTCAGGCGGGCTCAGAACGAAGTCGTGCAATGCCAGTGCGCGCTGGCTCGGGCGGAAACAAAGCTAGAGGACGCGGCGAAGAATTTCGTTTCGTCGGTCGGTCATGTGGCGAAGGACTTCGCGCGGCTCGGCATCACATTGAGGCTTGACGATGAGTGACATTATCGACCGGCTTCAGAAGATGCGCGACGACATCGACGCCCGCATTGCCGAAGAGGAAGAGCGCGCCAAAAAGCTCGCTTCGATCGTGGAGACGCACGAGGCGGCGCTGTTGCTTGCCGATGCGCTGGCCGCACTACGGCTCGTTAACACGCGCAACATGAGCGACGGGCAAAGAGTGCAGATTGCCGGGGTGAAAGACAGAATTCGGAAGGCCATCGCATGAACGAAGCCGCAAAGAACATCATGGCCTGGATCATCGTTGTAGCGTTTATTTCGCTCGGCCTTGTCATGACGCTATTTTTCGGGGTGTGGGGTGCTATCGCGGTGATTGCGCTGTTTGTCGCGCTGGTGCTGTTTGACCTGAGGGGCAATGATGAGTGAAATCGCCTTTACGCCTGTCACGTGGAGCGGAGCCAAGAAGATGAACGACCGCCTTGTTACAAATGACGAGTTGGACCGGGCGCTTTCGTTTCTCAGGGATAGCGCGATATCGATGGGGCAGGCCAAAGCGAGACTTGTTATGGCCGGTCACATGGTCAGCCATATAGAGGCGCTGATGATCGTCGGCAGTGAGGAAAGCTCGGCCGACAAGCGCAAGGCCGATGCCAGAGCGAGTGACCGCTACAAGGCGGCGATCGAAGAGGAAGCGGACGCGGCGGGAGACTTCGAGAAGCTCAAGAGCCTACGCGAAGCCGCCGCCATGAAGATCGAGGCATGGCGCAGTGAACAAGCAAATTATCGTGCAATGAAAGTCTGAAGGAGTGACGACAATGCGAGCAATCGTCGAACAGGATGGCGAATTTTACTGGGTTGAGATCGAGGTTGAGATCGACCCGCGCGACATCAACAAGAAGCGCCGTGGCCGGCCACCGGCGGTGACGATCGCAAAGCCCGCCAAGCGCCGTCCCGGTCGGCCCCGTAAGGTGAGGGCCGAGAAATGAACAGCGACGCCATACAAACCGCGATGTCGATGGTGCTCGAGTCGTGCAAGGATGATTTTGATCTGGGCTGGAATTCGGCGCTAATCGAACTCATTGAAATATTGTGTGATGCAGAGGAGGCCAAGAATGGAGATGTGGGTTTGGACAGCGCTGGTGCTGCTGGCTCTTAACGTCGGAATTGGAATTGGAGCATGGTGGGCTGGTCGTGATGACGAACCCATTTGAGCATCATCGACGCGGAAGCATGACAGCCCAACGACTGGCGCGGGTCTTCGCGTCAGGAAACGGGCAATGCCATGTCTGCGGCAGGAAACTCTACCCCGGCGACAAATGGCAGGCCGACCATGTGCATGCCCTGGAGCGGGGCGGCACGGATGATGACGACAATCTCCGCCCGATCTGCGATGGCTGTCACATTATCAAAACCAAAGACGACCACGCCGAAGCCGGCCACATGCGGCGCAGCTACGCTAAGCATGTCGTGCCGGGTGGCCATAGAAAGGGAAGGGGATGGCGATGAGTGCCTATGAAGACGACGACAAGATCGAACAGATCGCGCGCATAACATACGCGCAACAACGCGGCGCATCGAAGCTACCGCTCCCGCCGTATCTGGAACTCACTTGGGACGAACTTTCTGACGATGAGCGGGTATTGTACGTGGCTCTCGTGCGCGCTGGTTGGCGGGCTGTCCACTGGCCAAAGGAGGATGGCGAGGGGGGGGTGACTGAAGATGAGTAACACATCGATCAGCGATCAGAACGCGCAAGAGGTGCTTGCTGCCGACATACTCGCCGAGCTGCAGCGCGCCCGCACAAAATTTCCAGGGGAGAACGTCACAATGTTGGCGCTCATGGAGGAAGTCGGCGAGCTGGCAAAGGCCACATTCGAGGAGAGCGCCCTGCGCGTTCGCAAGGAAGCAATCCAGGTCGCATGCATGGCGATGCGGGTGGTACTCGACGGCGACGCCACACTCGATGAGTGGCGGGCGAAGCGCGGTCTCGACGCTTTAGGGCGGCACAAGCCATGAGGACGAGGGACCGCGTGCGGCGATACCTGATCGCGCACCCGTCCGCGACGGTGCGCGAGATACAGGTCGCGCTCGGCCTCTCGTCGCCATCAGCGGTCCATTACCACCTAAGAAAGGTAGACCGCGTAGATGCGCTGAAGGACCGCATCGCCGACATTGCGAGGCGTATCAGATACGCTGCCGACATGGTTGGCGACGACGAGCTTCCAGAGCAGTTGCATGCTCTGGCGCGCGAGCTGGAAGGACTATGAGGGGGGATGGCGATGAGTGACATCATCGATCGACTCGGCGTCGGCGGCCAGCGCAACGAGGAGAGATATGCATGCAATGGGTTCACTGGTTCGCGCTGCTCGGGCTGGTCTGGTTCATGGCCGGCACGGTTACTATGCAGCGAGCATGGCACTACGCGACGCGAGCAGCGCGTTTGAAATCGATTATACAGCTCCAACTGGAGCTGTTTCTTGAGGCCCGCGCGCTTGCCGAATACGGCGCTCGTGATGAGGCGAATGACGTGCTGGCAGAGGCCATTCGGCTTGGTGATGAGGGACCATGAGTGAAATAGCAGCAGCCGAGATCGCGCGGGTAAGGGTTCTGGTGGCCAAGCTGGAGGCTCGCCGCGTGGATTTAGAAGCCGTCGTGCTGGCGGCAAAGACACTGCTTGAGGGTGACGAACACGACCGCGAAGATGCGTGGATACTTCTAGACGACGCGCATCGCGTCAGATGGGTTGGCGATGAGTGCATCGACAATATGACGACCTTGATGGATAAGCAAAAGGCCGATATCGAACGACTTCGTGATGAGCTTGATACGTGGCGGTCTGTTTTTCCGGACATTGCACCACAGCGCGTCCTCCCAGACCGGCGCCTGCTTCATTCCGAGATCGAGCGGTTGCGGGCGGCGCTGCGCTACATTGAGCGAATAGACGCATATCCGCACCGCTGCCGCGAAATCGCCCGCGCCGCTCTCAAGGAAGGGGCTGGAGATGAGTGACAAGGAAGAAATGACAAAAAGCCAAGCTGAGGCACTGAAATGGCTGCGCGAACGTGGCGGCGACGGCATATTTGACCGCTGCGGCGTACTTATTGCCAGCGGTGAAAGCGCGCCTCACACACGTGCAACGTGGAATGCTCTCGCGAAGCTAGGGCTTGTGGAAATGTATAAGCCGACCGGCAAGGGGCGGGGACGCCTCAAGGTACTCAAGGAAGGGGCTGGAGATGAGTGACACGGGCTACATACTCAACGGCATAACGCCGATCGCTGTCAATTACGACACGTGCCGAGAATGGGCCATAACTGTTCCACTCACAAATCGGCGCGTCGCGTTTGATGAGGTCGGCGACTATGATGTATCTACCGTGTTTTTGACGTATGCCGACGACCCCGAGCGCCTTTTCGAGACCATGGTTTTCAAGGCCGGTACATTTTCTGGCGTCTGGTGTGTGCATGCGGCGACATGGGATGAGGCGTTGCAAGCGCACAAGCGCGGCTGCGAGGAGGCGCGGAGATTGACGCTCAAGGGGGCCCGCCACGGTCAGCAGCAGTCAACAGGACAGATAGAGGGAGAAGGGAAGATGAGTGTTTGGGGTGAACCAGATGACTTTGGGCCGCCGGAAGGCTACGTCACAGAAGAAAGAGCTGAGCAAGCGTTCGTGGCGGGCGCGCAGGCTTGTCGCGAAATGCTGGCACGCTTTGTCGAGCAGGGTGGGCATCATGATATTGCAGCATCGATACGCGCGAACTGGCATCCAGGCTGGGGCAACGATCCGGGGCGACCTGATCAGGTCGCCGATGGGCTGTGGTGAGGGGTATGGTGATGAGTGACATTATCGAGAAGCTGAAGGGGGAGCAAGGGGAAGCGCGCTACCGTGGCAACGCCGATCTGCACAGCATGCTCGTAGAGGCGACGGCAGAGATCGAACGGCTGCGGGCGGCGCTGGCCGATGGAGACGCCCTGCGCGCCGAGCGAGAGAAATGCGCGGATATGATTGATCGTCTCCGCGCTAACGTTCCCATCCCCCGCAGCTATGAACTCGCGCACTATTGCATGGGCCTTGAGGCTGCGGCGATGGAGATTAGGCCATACGAAACAGAGGAGGCGCAGAATTTGACGCTTCTCAAGGGAGGGGCTGGCGATGAGTGACATCTACCCCGCCACTGTCAGCACAACCAGTACAAGCCAAAAGCTGATCGCTGACAGCGCATAAAACGCCAGCCATCTCCAACGCCGTATCATCGATGGAGAAGGGCAGAGATCAGCGAGCCAATCGTCTCCGCGCTTTTCGGGGCAAGCGCCGAGAGCATGGTAATGGCAACGGCTACAACGGCTTGCGCTGCTCTTTCCAGCCACCGGAGCCGTCTCGCAAGAGCACGATGTTCCGCCCGTGCTTCCTCTCGCTGGCGCTCCACGGTTTGCAGGCGCACCTCGACGTTTTGACTCCAGTTCCACAACCACTGCGTCAGCCAGCTTCGAAAGTTCTCGCTCATGGATCATCGTCAGCTCGTCTTCGGGGCAGGCTTATCGACATCGCAGGGCGCCTTGTACGCCGTCACGGTTCCTGTTTTCAGCGTGTCATAGCGGGAATTATGCTCGGCCACCGCCCGTTGCATGGCGCAGGGGGCGAGGCCTGAATTTGGAATGGGCTTGAAGGCGGCGAGAGCGCCGTCCTTAGTCAAGACTGTAGGGGTCGCGCACCCCGCTGCCAGTGCGGCTGCGAGCGCCGGCGCGATCAGCTTTGGTGACGGCATGGGTGGTCGCCTTCTCGATCTTGGCAACCGCCCGTTCGGCGCCGCGTTGCCGTTGGTCATAAGCAAACGCGGTCACAAAGGTGAGGATGGCGAGCCCGATCGCTGCGATGCGCCCGAGCGGTGAGAATAGAAATGCGATCATGCGAACCGCCTCCAGATCCACGGGCCGATCGACAACGCACCGACGACAAGCACAAGAGTCGCGGTCATCAGCGGCTTTGACACCGCCCACGATCCCAATGCAGACACCTGCTCGCCGAAGCCCTGCCAGGCGACCACTGGGGTGAGATCGGGCGGCGCTGGCATCGTCATGCCGGTGGCCGCGGCGCCGGTTCCGATGGTTATTTCCTTGACGGGAGCGCTGGATACAGGCTCGACTTCTTGCGGCATGTAGGGCGCTTCTGGCTGCTCAACAGGCTTCAAAAACAGCGCCGCCTCGCGCGTGCGCCTCGAGACGAGCCCCGGAAGCACTTTGCCGCCGCCCCGCGTCCACCGGGAGAATTCGCCTTGCGCCTTGGCGAATTCGCCCTTGTTGATCCGCTTCAGCAACGTTGACTTTTGCAACGCGCCGAGCCCGACGTTGTAGGAGAAACTTACGAGCGCATCAAACTGGTTTTGGTTGATCTCGACTGTCACCAACCTCGACACCCCATGCTCGAATTTGGCAAGCTCGCGCCGCAGCCCCGCCTCTGCCTCCTCGGCGGTCCAGATCATGCCTTCCCTGACACCATCGGTGCAGCCCCAGCCGATCGTCAGCACGCCTGCGGGGCAGCGATAGGCGAGGCAACGGCCATCCTTGAGCTTTCGGTGATACCCTTCGAAACTCTTGATCAGACGCACACCCTCGTCTGAGAGCTGCATGGCTAAACCTCGCTGATCGCATTGATGATCGCGTGCGTGATGGCGTCGATGTCGTCGCGCGTTTGGGCGCCCTGTAGCGCCCTCCATGCGCCGTCTTCCATCATTTCGAGCGCCATCATGCGCCCGGCCCAGACGTTGCGCGCGGCAATGATCTTATGCGCCGTTTCAGACCAGCCGGATTCGCCGCGTGCCGTGGCGTATGAGTCGAGCATCGCCCGGGCTTCGTCGCGCAACTCGGGGCGGCTATCGTCCAGCGCATTCAGCGCCAACGCGCCCTTGAGGGCGTGCACGTCGGCCTTGCCGTGGGTGAGTTCGGCGCGCTTGTCCGCCGCCGCCCGTTCGATCGCGGCCATGCCATGCGGTGGTTGTGGAGCGACAGGCAACGGCGTGCCGATGTCCTGGGCGTCGCGCACCAGCTCATCGAGGCTTACGTGTACGTGCTGGCCGCGGTCCCGTCCCAGCGCAACCACGGCCACCAGCTTGTGCACGCGCGGGTCGAAGACATCCCCGCTCATGCTGCCGCCGTTGCGCCAGTATCGCAGGCCCGCCACGCTGTCCCATCGTGGAAAACGAGCACCCCGGTCCCGGCGCCGCCGCCCTCGCCGTTCTTACGGCCATCCGAGGCAAAGGCAATCATGCCGGCCGCTCCTGTTGGAAGCGTCGCGACGGTGTAGGGGGTCAGTGTGATGGTGACACATCCAGACACTGCGCCTCCATCGGTGCAGGCGATCGGCGACCCCTGAGCCTTCTTGGTATTGGTGCCGTCCGTTCGGAGCAGGATGTTATCAGTCGCCCCGAGACCTGCGGTATAGACGCTTTCCGTAACAGCGGCCTCGACATCGGTGACGGACGTATTCCAATCATCAGGGTCTATATCTGTTCCTGCGACCGCCGGGTTGAAACTGTTGCTGGGCCATGTGTAGTCGCCTGCAGAGTCTCGCGACATTGCGTCCCCCTTAGAGCTTGATGATAAATGTGGTCAGGAACGCGGGCGGCATGTTCGCAAGCGCCGTACCAGATCCCATCGCTTCCGTTGTGCCGGTCACGGTATGCGTGTGTGCACCAGCGCCGCCCGTTGTCTGAGGATCAAGGCCGACAGCCGTATTGTCGGCAGCAGAATTGATGCCGAAAGAGTTTTGGCCGTTTGGCACGTTATGCGTGTGGTTGCCTGGATCGTCGGTCGTGCCTGTTACGGAAAGCTGTACGGCTGGTAGGTTGGCCTGGGCGATTGTCACCGTCTCGGCGCCACCGGATGACCCATTTGTTGTCTGTGACGTCACGACAGAGCCGAGCCGGGACGCTGCGGAATTGCCCATGTCATCAAGCCCGAACAGCGCCCGTCCCCTGAGATCAGGAAGCGCAATCGTCTTGTTTGCGGCATAGTCAGCGGCGGCACTGGCGCCACGCCCGGAGGACACGGCGCACACAGAATCCGAGTAGTGGGTCCAGAGGAAGGTAAACAGGTTTTCCGTGTCGGCGTTGGCGCGCTCGCTGGCTCCCGACGACGCATTGCCGATCGTCCGGGCGTTCATGCGGACCCATCCGGCGGGCGCCGTCGTCGCGCCGTACATCATCATTGACCCGGTCGGGATGCCGGTAACAATAACGCCGTTTGTATCGGAAAACCCTGAAACGCCGGAGACCGTTCCGAAGGCGCCGACGATCGCCCCACCGCAAGACACAGCGATGGTATTAGAGGCATACCGATAAAATCCGGTATCTGTATCGGAAGAGAATGCTATGCTTGGCAGCGATACCGTGCCGCTCGCCGCCTTGAATTGTCCGGTCATGGCCGCCTGACCATCGCGCGGCAGCGAGCCGGTGATCTCGCTCGCAACGTCGGTAAAGTTCTGATTGACTTTTGCGCTTTCCGCCGTCGTGCCACTCGAAAACGAGTTGACGACCGACATCGTGCCGGAGCCGTTTCTTGGCATGCTGGAAAATCCTTATTGTCTTAGAAGCTGGCCGAGCATGGCCGCGCGGCGCCGCTCGTCTTCGGCGGCCTGGGATGGTGGAGCCCCTTCCCAGATCGGGTTTGTTTGTGATCCGACAAGCGGGGCAGAGGCGCCTTGATAGGCTCCAACCGCTCCGACGCCACGCGCAACTGGCGCCCATTGTCCGCCCTGCACGGCGCGCTGTACGGGCGCCGCAGCCTGATTGGCCAGCCAGGCTTGGGCCGGACGCGACATCAACAGGCGGGCGAGGGCGGCCTGTCCGCCTAGCCCCATCAACGCGCCTTCAATGCCGCCCTGCTGATAGCCTACGCCAGTCGAAAGCCCAGTGGTCCACGTCGTCGGCGCCGATAAGAGCGCCATGGCCTGGGCGCGTGGCGCCGTTCCTGATTGCGGCAATTCCCGCAAGATGCCTTCTCCGGCCCGCGCCAGTTGGTCCAACTGGCGTTGTCCCCGCGCGTACGACCGGACATTCTGGTGCTGCATGGCACCCTTTAGGGCAGCCGGAGAAATAAGACCTTTGGCCGCCTTTTCGCCGGCCCGTCCTGCTGCCTCTGTAATAGCAAGCAGGTTGCGATATTCGCCCCGGACTTGCCGCCATTGACCGCGATCGGCGGCAGGAAGCGCACGTTCCACGGCATCATCCAGGGCCGATCGCAACTGGCGCAACGCTGGCGCTAGATATTGATCTGCGTTGCGCGCTGTCGCTTCGATCATCGATGTCCAGCGGTGATAGACGTCGCCTGCTATAGCAGGATTGGCTGCATTGGCGCCTGATCGCACAAGGTTATGCACGTCGTCTGCAATCTCTTGCACAATGGGCGCCCGAACGGCCGGACCTGTGCTCCTGTTATATTGATTTACAACCGCCGAAATATCATTGGCAAGGCGCTGATCCAACGGCATGACCGTGCGTGCTGCAAGGGCGTCAAATCGCTGCCCGATGTTGGTAAAGGCGTCATTGATCACTTGCGCCGTCGCGCGTGGCGCGTTGACTCCAGCATGACGCAAGGCGGCGCGCGTAAACTGTTCTGCACGGGCAATGTCTCCGCCCGTGCCTGGACCTAGCGGAATGTCGCCTGTGACCTGTTCGCCCCATTTGAGCGCCTTCGAATCCGTGGCTTGGCCTGCTGTAGGTCGTACACCTTCCCGTCGCAACAGCGCGACCTGCCGCGCGTGCTCGGGATCTGCCGTCCGCACGGGAGACACGATACGTGTTGCGGCATTCGGGATAAACCCGCCGAGCAGACCACCCGCCAGACGGGCATAAGGTTCGGCTTTTGTTCCCTCGGTGAGCTGGCCGGCCGTCTCGCTTGTAAACGCTGGCGCCAGCACATTGCCGACGACACGCTGCGCCAGACCGCCGGGAAACAGCACGCCGGGCGCGAACTCTCCGACCGTTCGGGCGTATTTGCCGAGCGTCGATTTGGGCTCATAGAGCTTGCCGGTGACGCTTTCAACGCCGCGCTGGATGTCGTTGTATTGCCACGTAGCGGTTTCCGGCGAGACATCTGCGCCGAGCTTATTCAGTCCAGAGCGTCCCAACGATTCGAGCAGGCCCGGCAGGCTGGCAAGTCCGATGCCGCCACGGACCAAGCCGGACCCGAGGCTCTTTACGGCATCTACAGCCGTCTCCCCGGCGCTCATCTGAGGCGCGGGCGCGGCGGCTGGCGCTTCAGGCTGTGGCGCTTGCGGTGCTGGGGCCTGTTCCGCTGGCGCCATCATCTGCGCCTTGAGAGCGTCGACTTTTGACCGAATGAAATCTTCACCCGATCCGTCCGGCACCGTCATGCGCGCCACGCGACCGTCCGGAAGCGTGATCTTCAGCGTCGCCATCATTCGAACTCCACGGTTGTTCCATCTCCGAGATCAAGCACCCGTGGCGCCGCCGCCGCGCCGGCAGCATCCGGGCTGTAATACGTGCCGGAGCGGATTTCTTCGGCACGCTTGCGATTGATCTCGAGCTGCTTCTTGGCAAGGCCTCTCAATCGTCCAAGCGTGCGTCGCCTGATCTCGCGCGGCTGGCTCGGATCGGCCAAAATCTTGGCGAACTCGCGCAACTCGAAATCTGTTGTCACACCTTTCAAGGTGTTGGCCATCGCCACGATTGCTTCCATGCTCATCAAGGTTTGGTATTCGTCTGTGTTTTTGCCACGGGTCTTGTCATAGTCACCGACAGGACTCCTGGATTCGAGTTGACCGCGAAGACCAGCCCCATAGCCTTCATAGGCCGCCGTGCCGGCCTTCTCGGCCTCTTCTGAAATCAGCGCCGCCGCCCGGTCGAGGCTTTCAATCGTCTGCTCGACCTTCGGAATATCGTTCTCGGCCTCGTAAATCTGCTTCAGCTCCGTGACGCTCTTTTTCTGCGGTCCCGTCGCTTTTGAGCGTTGCAACTGCGCTTTCATTACGAATTCAGCCGCTCTGGCCGGGTCTTGTGCCGCCAGCATGCGCGCGACATTGCGCTCGGCCTCGGGAAGCTGCATGAACGCCTCTTGCAACGGCGTCTGCTGCTGTCCTGTCAGACCCGGCGCAGCAAAGCGCCCTGCGCCCTCAGTCGGAACGGACGTTGCGCCCGCCGTGTTAAGCTCATTCCTGAAGGCGTCATTCTGCTGCACCGCCCGATCCCGCGCCGCCTGTTCGTCCCGCATCGCCTTGAGGCGGGCCTGATACATCGGGTCCGCCTGTTCCTGTTGGCGGTTGCGGTCTTGCAGCATGATCTGCTGCGCCTGGCGTGCCACGTACGGGTTGGCCAGCGCCGCTGCGGAGTCGCCACCAGACAGCATTGCAGCCAGCGCGGCATTGCCGGCAGACTGCCCCTCGCGCTCGCCTTGCGCGGCCTGCGACTGATACATTGAGCCGATGCCTGTTTGCAGCACGTTCCCCAGCGCTTGCGTCCAATGACGGATGTTGCCGGTGTTCATGCCGGCGCGCATCAACGCCTGCCCGAGCTGGCGTGCTGCGGTCACGTCATCAGGCCCCATGCCGCTGTATAACGACGGCGTTTGCATCGGCTTCGGCCCTCCAAGTGCCATCATGTTCGATTGCGCGGGAGCGTTCGGCTCCCCACCAGACATCCACGACAATTCCGCCTGTCGCCGGTTGACGAGCCCCGGCAGCGTCTTGCCGCCAGCAGACGTGTATTGACCAAAGCGGCGCGCGGCTTCGTCCCAATTGCCAGACTTGACGGCGGCGCCGAGACCTTGCCCCATCCAGCCAGGGCCGGCGTTGTAGGTGAGTGAGGTAAGTGCCGCTTCCTGCCCCGGCGTCATCTGCACGCCCAACGCATTGACCGAGCGTTGGGCCTTTGCCAATTCGTCGCGCAAGCGCCGGTCGGCTTCCTCGCGGCTGATCGTTTCGCCGGGCCGCCCCACGGTGCCGTAGCCGATCGAATGCTGCTTATAGTCCCACTGCGAGGACGGCGCGAAACCTTCGAACCCCTTGATGGCTGTAATGTATGGTTCGAGGATCGTCACAGCCCGAACGCCTTCCCGGCAAGGTTGCCGAACAGCGACCCGCCGCCACTCATGGGCGCAGCGAGGATCGAACCGCCGATGCTCGCAAGGCCGCTCATAAGGCCCTGCTGATTGGCCAGCTCATTTCCGTATTGCTGCATCTGGTTGTTGTAGTCCTGCTGCATGTACTGAGCGACGGGCAACTGCTGCACATTGATCATGGCGCCGTTGGCCATGTTGGCATTAGGGTTCAACACCTGATTGCCGAATTGCATGCCGGGATTAAGCGCGTTCAGTTGAGTGTTGAAGCGGTTTAAACCCTGGTTGAACAACTGACCCTGGATACCGGTCACAAGATTGTTGCGGGCTTCGTTCTGCTGCAACGCCAGATCATTCATGGCGCTCTTGTAGGCTTCCGAGGTCGGGTCGAGCCCCTGGTTGCGCAAGCGCATTTCTTCCGCCGCGCGGCGTTGTTCGAAGCGCGGCTCGAGGTTCGCCGTCGCATACCCATAGGCATCATTGAACGCGCCCTGCGTATCGCCGATTCCGGCGCTGGCCTGATCCATATATTGCTGGCCCATCGACGCAAGCCCGGTCGCGTACTGCTGCCCGACATCGCCGAGCGTCGTCGTCGATTGCGTGCCGGCATCGTTCCAGGTGATCTGATTGCCGAAGGCGTCGGTCTGGTTGGGACGGTTCAAGCGCACTTGCCGCCGTTCGTTGCGCTTGTTTTCCTTGCGCTGCGCCGCCGTCATACCTTGATATGTCGGCGCCGCTGGCTGGTCCGGCGTGCTAAAGAGCGAGCCCATTGATCGTGTCCTTTCGTAACCAGCGGCAATGTGCCGGCGTCATGTAAAACAGCAGGGCATCATGCCCCGGCCCCCAGAAGTCACGCGCCACGCCCTCGAACCTGAACCCGAGCTTAGGCGCCGCCCGCTTGATCGTCCTGTTGCGCTTGTCGGTGCGAACCTGCAACCGCCAGATGCCGAGCGTATCGAACACATAGCGGAACAAGTCGCGCGTGACGCCGGGCGTCAACGCGCCTTCCGAGTAGACCGTCAGCTCGGCGCAAGATGGGTTATGCAACGCGATCAGGAACCCGCCGCGCAGAATGCCGTCGTCATCGACAATGCCCGGTGCCAGGTGAGGCGTTACGACAAGCCCTCCCATCTTCTGTTCGATCCACTCGGCCACGATCTGATCATGGCCGGTGACAAACCGAAGCATCAGAGATATTCCCCGATCTCATAGAGCACGACGGCCCCATTGAGGCGCATCGTCTCGTCAGCGGAGAACTCTGTTCCGCCCCATGGATCGCCCCATTGACTGATGCCCCAGTATGAGCCGACGCCAGCCGCTTGCGACTCGAGGCCGGTCTGCGCCTGGAATTTCATGCTGAGAAACCGCCCGAGCGCCGGAACGCTGATCCAGTCGTTGATCTGCTGCGTTGTGCCGGCCCAGCTTTCAGAATCCCATTCGCCTTCGTCCCACACCAGACCGTCAATATTGGTTTCTACGTTCGGAGTCGAAAGCTCTGACGTTTCCTGAAAATCTACAGAGATACCGAGGCTCGGACGGTTGACGCCAGACGCCGTGATCAGCGGCTGCACCATCGTGGCGCGCTTGGTCTTGCCGGGGCTTTGGAAGTGCTGGTAGGCCGTTTCCCCTATCGCCGTGATAGGCGTTGCGACATCTGCAGATCCGCTGTCGGCCTCATACACAGCGCCGTCATTGCCGCCGAAAAACAGCCGATCGTTGAACACCAGCCAGCAATTGGCGTTGTGGTTGGTAAACTTGCACCACGCGCCGGTCAGCGTGTTCATGACATATTGTTCGGCCTCTACGTTTTCCTGGTGCGGCACGTTGAGGATCAACCTCGTGCCCTTGCTGTAAACGCATGCTTCCCAGCCGTAGTTGTCGGCATGATCGCGCGTCGCATCGACCATAGCATTCTGGATGTTGGCGGTCAGGGCGAGGCGCTGCGTCTGGCTCGAATCGACGGACAGGATTTGAGACAGCGGAAACAGCCCTTCCACCGTAACCAGAAGCACGTCGGCGCCGAACTTGGTAAAGCAGCGCCGTCCGATCGGTGCCGGGACATCGAACACCCCGACAAGCGCCCAAGTGCTGGCCGAAGACGGGTCTGTTCCTTGAAAGATCGTCACCTGACCACGGCTGGAGACGAACACAGCATAATCATCCGAACCTGATCCGCCGTCGCGCGTCCATGTGGCCATCGCCATCAGGTATCCGCCGCGGGAAAACGTGGACCCAAGCTCGAAGCTGGTTGCCGCGCCTGAAATCGCATCAACGGCCAGATACCACGCCTTTGTGCTATCGACGGCGCAAAACCACAGGCGCTTTTTGTGCACGTTGATGTTGACAAGCGTCGTGGCCGTGACGCCCGTTATGGTCGGCTCAACCCATGACGAGCCGTTATAGTGGATCGGCTCGTCAACGCCATTGACGGCGTACAAATACGTGTTGCCGGAATTGGTCATGTTGACCCATTGCCAACGGGAATTCGTCATGGTCAGGCTTTGCGCCGTCGCCGCCCCTTCACTGGTGATGTTATAAAAATCAGTCCCAGCGGCAGCGAACATCTTGCTGGACGCCTGCCCCTGCCAGCTCATCAGCGTTTGCACGGGCGTGGTATCTGATACGATGTCCCATGCGTGATAGTCGTATCCCCGCCGCACCTCGACCCATCCCGGCTGAGGAAACCAGTTTTCCAGCTTGACGGCGCGCTCTTTCGGCATAGCAGCCAGCGCGCTCGAGGCATCCCAGCCGCCGACCGGCGCCGGAATGATCGCGCTGCGGGAAACCCTGGCGCGGCGTGCGTTGCTGCTGAGAGGCGCCCGTTGCAACATTCTTAGATGCTCCAGTTGCCGTCGGTGACATAGGGATCATAGAAGCCGTCAACATAGCGGCAATCGTTCAGGTCGAGCGGGCGCATGCCGCCATCGTTGGCAAGCCGTTTTGCAACTTCCATTTCATAGGTGCGAAACGCCTCGCTATAGTCCAGACCCTTAGCCTTGAGGAAGCGCCACATCAGCCCGAGGGTGATGCACTCTTCGCACAGCCGCGCAACGTCGTCGTCGGCATCCATGGTGACTTTGGTTGTGTCGCCGGCCGCGTTGGTGCACCAATAGCTCGACACATACTCATAGGCGAGGCTGTCGTTTTCCGTTGGCGTCGGCGTCATCAACAGCGCATCGCCACGGATGCGGAAGGCGTCCCACACTGAGACAAACAGCCCGGTTTTTATCGCCTGCCAGCGCTGCGGATCGACCGGGCCGACAACGCGCCGATCTTGCGTCCGATTCCAGAAGGAGCCCTCAATCATCCGGTCGAAATCGGCCGGCAGCGCGCCGGATTGCTCTTCCGTGGCCGTTGCGGTGATCGTCTTTTCCGTCGTCAACGCCTGCCAGGGTCCGCGCCTGGACAGCTCGCGCCCCTCTTGCAAGGTTAATCCGTACATCTGGCGGACCTGCGTATCTGACGAGCCGACAACCGATGTCGGCCGGGCCACGCCCAGCCGATCCGCTGCGTTCTGCACGATCGTTAACAGGCTCACGGTTGCGGTTCCTCAATTGGCTGTTTCGGCGGGCGCCCCGGCCCGCGCTTGATCTGGATCGGCGCGGCGCTCTTATCGTCATCATTGCGCGCCATCAGCGCCTCGAGCTTCTGAAGACGGCGCAATTCAAGCAGTTGCTTGGCAGAGTCGCGCATCGTAATTCCGCCCATTCCGAGACTGCTTGCGGCGGCATCATTCAGGTTTGCCAATTCCTCCACGACCCGGACGCCCTTGAGCTTCAGGCGCATGGCGGCCACGCGATCGATTCCGGGCACCTCGAGCAGATTGGTGCCGGGAACTTCGATCGACGTATTGCCTGTTTGAAATTCTGCCCACTCGCGCGGCCACCTGGCAATGTGGTCTGGCGTCACTTTCTGGATGGACGTATTCGGGTCGCCAACGGTTGTAATCTCGACACGGTGCGTTTTTCCATCCGGGTCCAAAAAAAACCAAGCGCGTTGGTTGGACACCGAATTGAGGAAGGTCAGTGTGTCTGCCATTTTATACCCCTTTAGGTTGCGAACGGGCAGACGTCGGCAAGCGTCAAGGACGTGCCGCCGTCAGCGATAACGCGGGTGTTGAAGGTCGAGCCGGTGTGAGTCGATGACGTGATCGCCACCTGCACATTCATCCAATTTTCGGACCTGACGTCCGTTGACGTGTAGGAGCTGATTGTTGCGCTGGCATTGGTTGCCGTGCCGGAACCGAGCGCAATGCCGTTTTTGTAGACGGTGCAGGTTGCCATGTTGGGCCTCTTAGCTAGTGGCTGGCGACAAAGACGCCGTTGCCGATAACGCGGACGGATGGAAAGTGCCTGATAAGCGCGTCGGACCACCAGTCTTCCGGGTGCACCGACAAATGCAGCGGGGTGCCGATCAGGGCGCCCATGCTGTCCGGTGTGAACTCGATACGGAAAAACACGCTTTTGCGGCACGCTTTGGCGATGTTTGACAGCACCGCGTCGACCATTTCGGGCGGAATGTGCTCCATGACATCGCAGCAGACGCCATAGTCGGCCGTCAGATCGGCCGGCAGATCCCACAGGTTGGCTTCGATGAACGGCACGTGCTCGGCCTCGGGATCACGGCAATTCGGCGCGAAATCGACGCCGGTTGCCTGATAGCGCTCGGCAAGGCGCGCCGTGAGCCGCCCGGTTCCGCACCCCAAGTCGAGAATGGTCGCACCTTGACTTAAATCAAGCTCGCGCTCGATTGCCTCGAGGTGGTCTTCGCCCGGCGAATAGACGCGGTACTGCGGTATCGACCACATTTCGCGATATTTTGCCGACTCGCGCTCTGCAACGGGCGTGTCCTTGTTCCATTTCCAAAGGTCCGGCAGATACCCGTCGCCATAGACAGAGATCGTGGCGCCTCCGTCCTGAAGCGCAATCGCGTGCCGCATGAACGTGTCGGCCTGCGACTTCATCGTCAGGCTGATCACGTAGTCACGGCCATTCCAGCGCAACCGCGTCAAGGCTTCGTCGGCATTGATCGGCTGCTCCGCGGCATGGCTTTGCGCCCCGCGAAAGCTCGAATCGTAGCCGAAGCAGTGCAGCGCCCGAAACCCCATCGCATAGGCGAGGCATGTCGCGACGTTGCCGGCCGACGCGGTGCCGCCAATCAGCGCGTAGTCGCCATCGTAGGGCGGCAGGTGCTGGCTCATGGCGTCCCACGTGTCTTCAATCGACAGTTGCCACAGGATGGCATCCGGTACGGCATCGAACAGCGACGGGTCGACCTGCGAGGCAAACAGGTGCTGCTTGGCTGGCCCGACGATAGCAACCGTCTTTGGCCTTGCGTCAACTACGACCTGATAGTCTGGCATAATTCCGTGGTAAAACAGCACGTTCGCGGCGTTGTTCAGCGCGAAGATGGCGCCGCCGGCATCGCGAAGCGCGCGGATCTCTGGCAGCGTATCAATGAGGCTAGGCCCCGAGCCGCATAGGATGGCGGGCCGGTCATGGGCGGGCGATGTCGTCAGCCAGTTGCCGCGCGCTTCCGAATTCTTCCGGATGTTGCGCTTCAGTGTCTCATCATCGGTGTTGCACGTCACCTCGACCGGCACGATCAGATCGTGTTCGGTGTCGGGATTGGTGAACCGCAGAAAAGCCGTTTCAGTCATGGTCCCTCTATAAAAAAGGGCGGGAGCCGAAGCCCCCGCCCGTTGCGTTAGGTGACGCGGCCCTGGAGGTGCGGACGATCGATCAGCACCTGCACCGTGATGCGGCCGGTGGCAGCGGACGCGACAGCGGCGACAATTGCGCCCTGCACTTCCTTGCCGGAGCCGGTGACGGATACGCGCGCCACGCTCTTGACGCCGACGACGACGCCAGCCGCAAGGCTGATCGTGGCCGACTTAGAGCACACCGCAACACCGCTGATCTGATACCAGCCATATTGCGACGCCACGTTGGCCGACATGGCAACCGCGATCGGCTGCGGCTTGTTGGTGCCGACAGCCGCCCGCGTCGTGGTCCACGACGACGTGTTGTACGTGACGAGATCACCGACAACGGTAGACGCAACGCCGGTCAAATAAATGAACTCGCCATATCCGAGCGTGGCATCCCGACCGATGACGCGAAGGCCAAGCGGGTGCTTCTGCGTGGTTGAGGTCTCTGCGATAGGCTGAAGACCAACCAGAGCGCCAGTGTGTAGATAAGCCATGGTTTCAGTCTCCTCTTAAGCGCAGATCGTGGCCTGGTACTGACGGCCGGATGTCGTCATATTCCCGGCCCAGACCATCGGCACAACCATTGCGTCCTGGTTCACGCTCGACTTCTCCCCGAGCACCTTGAAATCCCGACCTTTCGCCGGACGAAGGAACAGGAAATCGGTGTTGAGGAAATACATGTGCGTGGTCGGGCACTGGTCGTCGTAAATGACCGGACACGAGCCGTTGTACATGAGGTTGGTAAAGCCGGCGCCGGCGCCCTTGTCGTCGGTAAAGCGCTGGTTGGCCTGCAGGCTCGACCAGTAATAGGTGTAGTAGGTCGAATCCGCGACGCAGATGTCCGGCTTGTCGGTGCCGCGCACGACGTTGAGCCAGGCGGTATTCATTGCCGTCTGGATCGTGGTTGCGCTTGCCGTCACGCCGTTGGTTGAGAAGTCGTAAACATAGTTCCGCCACCACGAATAGGTGTTGCCGGAAATGCCGCCGACCGTGTTGGTGTTGGTATCGGCTGCAAGCAACTGTAGGCCGCCGATTTCCTTGCCACCCGAGCCCGTGCCATCGGCATAGATCGCTGTTGCAACGGTGTTGATCAGTGTCCGCTCGAGGTTCTTGATGCGCGCGCGAAGCAGGTTGTGAACCGCCTCTTTTCCGCTGTTCTGGATCTCCTCGAGGCCCGTCAGCACGACGTTGCCGGCGAGCTGCTTGTAATTGTACTCGGCCGCCGTGAACGTATCCTGCTGATCGGTTGCGATGGCCTCGCTTCCCGAATACCAGGCGCCCGTGGTGTTGGTCGTGTATTCGATCTCTTGCACGATCGTGCGGCCGGTTGCGACCTGCACGTTACCCTTGCGCTTGATCTGGCGAAGAAGCGCGTTGTGGTTGGTGACGTTATCGGCCAGCGTGCCGGAATAGCCCTGCAAGCTGGTTGTGATGATGTCGCTGAACGACGAGTTAGGTGCGGCCATAAGGCTCCCCCATTAAAGTTGAAATCAAACGATCCCGGCCGAATCGAGCACGGAACTCAAGACGTCATCCAGGCTCTTGCCGGGGCTTGCCTTGCCGACCGGGGAGGTTGGAGACGCCTTGACCGGAGCCGCCCGCTTTGCCTTTTCGATCGCCTGCTGCTGCAATGTCTCAGCCTGTCGCTTGGCCTCGATTTCCTTCGCCGCGAGCGCATCCTTGAAGGGTGCGATGGCGAGGTTGTAGGCCTCTTCCAAACTCTGCGCCTGGCCAGACTGCAACAGCGCACCCATGTGCGGCTTAACAACCGTGAAGTGCGGGTGTTTTGGTGAGCCGTCCGGGTTTGTTGCCGTCTCGAAGGCGCTGATTTGCGACTGATACACTTGCTGCTGTAGGGTCTCATATTGGCGTTGCAGGTTGGCCCGGTCCGCTTCGATGCGGGCTTGGACCGCCTTTTGATCATGAAGAGCGCGATACGTTTCAGATCCCGGCGAAACCGGGTTGAACGGATCGTCACTCTCCGGCCTTGCAAACGGCACGCCGTAGCGCTGGCAGATCTTCTCAATCAGCCCGACCTTCTCGTCATAATTGCCGTAGGTCAGCGTGCGCTCTATATTCGCGTATCCCTGCATTCCCTGGATCGGGTTCATGCCCTGGGAGGCGAAGATTGGCGCAATCTCTGAGACGGCCTTCACGATCGGATCGACCTGCTTGCGATAGTCTGCGGCTTCGGTCAGTTTGCGTGTGTAATGCGCATCGGTATCGCGCTTAAGGGCGAGCACGACGTCTCGGGCCTCTTGCGGCAATGCCTCATACTTCGCGCGCTGTTCCGAGGTCCATCCTCTGAAGTGACCTTCGGACACCGGGTCCGGTTCGGGCTTCGGGGCAATCTCGGCACTCGGCACAGCAGCCTCTGCGGTGGCCTCAACGGGCGCCGCCTCTGGCTGAATCTCTTCGCTGGGCGCCGCTTTGGCAAAGCGCCCTTTTTCATCGCGCTGCAGCGCTGTTGCGGCGGGCGCTTCGGGCGCCACTGCCGGCTCGACCGCGGGCGGCGCCTCTGCGGCGTCGATCGCGTTGGAGAGGATCGAATCGAGGTCTGGCGTCTCTTCGACGGTGACAGTCTCGGGCTTGTCGCTCATGTGGTTACTACTCCCGTTTCAGGCCTGGTGGTGGCATGTCGTTTCCGACCTGCCGAATGCCGTGCTTGGTCTCATAGGCGCGCAACTGCGAACGGCTGCTGATCGCGGTTCCGTCCTGGGTGCGAAAGGGGGATATGTCGGGCAAGAAAAAAGGCCCGCTGTCGGGCCTCTGTGCGTCTGTCTTTTCGACCAGCTTGCCGTCCCGAAGGACGTAGGTTGTTCTCATGCCCACACCCGTGATCTGGAGCCGATTAGCGATGGATCAAACAATCTGATCCCGTTGTACTCGTACCCTGGCGGGATCGGCTGGCGTGTGATGTCCCACTGGAACTGGATGCCCGTTCTGGCGTCCACCATGTCGAGTATGTGGGTGCGCTCAAAGAGGTCGAGCTGGCTTCCGTTCTCATCCATTTGCGGCAGCCCTTCGATCAGGGCTTGCGCGCTGTCGCCGTAGTAACGCACATTGACGTGGTGGCCGTCGGTATCGTCGATAGGGCCAATGTGATCAATCTGGACATCAACCAGTGTACGGTAGTGGCGAGGCTCGACGACGGTATATTCAGGCTCGTAAGTGCATGTCATTCCGGGCGGACACTCGGGGCCGCTGAACGTCACGACTGCGCCCTCGTCTTCGTCGTAAGCCTCCCACGTATAGCGGGCAGGGTACGTTATTGAAACTTCGGGCTGAATCTCAATGAGGCCAACAGCCTCCATGAATTGCTCGGCGGCTTCGCGCGTTGGAGCCCATGCCGTTACCTCGATGATCATGATGTCAGCTCCTGCATCTCCGCCTCTGTCATTGCGCGGGGCAGATACATGACCTGCTTTAAATGACTGTTTATGCTTGCGTAGGTGCCTGTCGCGTTAGCACCGAAACGATGTTTGTTCTGTGCCGCTGTGGTTATGCGTGGGTGGGCGTCCGTTGCGGCTGCTGAGCCGTTGACAACAAGCGCTCGTGTCGGGGCTGACGTGTAGGCGAAGGCAACTTTGGGCTCCGTGTTAAGCATACTCGTGGCGCCGTTGATGTTTGAAAGATTATCGGTATTGTTCCACGCACTGAACCATTCTGTAGCAGAGCCCTGGAACGAGAGCGCCTCGTTTCCTGTCCCATTAAGAGCAACCAAGCGCCCGTAGAGACCATTAAACACATCCCCCACCACAGCCCATGCGTAGTAAGTTCCAGCCGCTGTGTCGAACGGGAACGCGGTATCAGCAAGTTCAAGTATATCACCCGCCCTCGTGACACTTGCCGAGCCTGTAATGATGGGAGAGGTCGGGAAGGCACCGACTTCCATCTGCACAAGGTCCACGTCGATTGCGTCGCCACTCGTAGCAAGCTTGATCGCTACGCACGGATTGGTGATGGTCTTGTTTTCGATTGCGAACCGTTCCCATTCGCCGGATGATAGATCGCAGGTGGTCTCGGAGACTTCCAGCACACTAAAGTTATCCCAAACGCTCACGCCGTCTGGATTGCTGCCAATATCTGCAAAGGCTATATAGGTCGTCGTGGTTGTCGCCAAAAAGCTACCACTAAAAACGCCACTCCCGGCAGATAAGGTGACTGACCCCAGATCGGCAGCGCCACCAGAAACAGCAGACACGCGAAGACGCGGGGCAACTGTGCCACCAGAGCCTGCCGTAACTGATACACACTCGCCAGCAACTTTGTATATCTTCCCTGCGACAGTCGTTACCGTACAGTAACCGCCACCCTGGTTCGCTGCGCCCTTTGTCGATTGGATAGCGCTTCCGGTATGCGCGAGCGTGGCGCTATTGTGAAGCGTCCATCCAGTGATGTCAGAGTCGAATGTGCCGTTTGAAACAAGCTCGCTTCCGGTCGTCTCTCCGATGGCGATCGTCACCGAACCCGTTCCGGTTCGCCGTTTCAAAAACACGGATCCCGTTCGTGCGGCTGATGCGCTCGTGATGTTCTGCAGCGCCACGCCGTTGTTAGCGGTTGCCGTCAGTGTGCTCGCGCTGCTTGCGACGCCATCGGGGCCGGTTGCCGTTTTCGCCGCGTTAGCACTGGTCTTTACCCAGTTGCTCTGCGTCAGGTCGTTCGAGTAGAGGCACAGGTTGGTCCGCGCTTCCTCCACGAGCACACCGAGACAATTGCCGCTGGTATCGTATTCATAGGGGAGCTGGAACTTGGTGGATGTCGCGGCGACATAGATATAGGACGTGTCTTCACAGGGGTAGCGCGTGAGCTGACAGCGATTTAGCAGAATGGTCTCTGTCCCGGTCGTGGTGTAGGAAATGGTTCCCGACGGATTAAAGGTATTCCCTGTCAAAGCAGCACAGAAACCGGCAGAGACCCTGAATACCGTGCCCGTGGTCGCCATGCGAACTGCGGCGTAAACGCGATACCACCCGTCGCCAACGTCCTCAATACCAGAGTCTAAAAGCGTTGCAGATGATCCGACACCTGTTTGAGTTATGGTTCCGGTGCTCAGATCAACGATGAGAGTGGCGTAATTGTCATTCTGCGCGTTCGATACTATCACGTAGCATGTGGTGTACGTACCGGCCTTTACGTCAATTGCCCCATAAAGCACCTCTCCGGCGTAGTGCGCCTGAGTTGCTTGATTTACAATATTAACAGTCCCCGCGACAACTGAGGCATTGGCGGTTAACGTCTGCCCGCTGTCGGTCGTGTTGGCATTGGTCCATAGCGCTAAGTTTTCTGAATACGTCGCCAGATTGTGTGCCGCGTAGGCATAATTACCGGACTGCTGTCGGCATAGCTTTACGGACGGCGCCGAGTATGTGAGCAGGCCTGCAGGTCCGACCAGCGAACCCGATGAAACAAGGCCCACCGAATTGTACTCATTGGCCGGCGTGCCGGTGTCTTTCACGCGCGCCGATTGGTCCGTGAAATCGAACGCCAAGCCGTCTGTCTCACCCGACAGCAGCGTCGATGCCCCGCCGAGCGTGACGCTCGACATGTCGTCCCAGCCGTCAAAGCCCTGCTCGACCGCGAACGCCTGCATGGCGCCGGGAAGGTTGGCGTAGCTCGTGCCGAGCTGGTCGTTGATCCACGACAGCAGCCGCTCGCCGAACGTGCCGGCGGCAACGCCCGCATCGTCAAACAGAGCATGCCAGTCTTCGGTGTAGCTTCCCGTCGTGCCTGTCGAATCCCTGACCGCCGCTTGCACGCCAGATTGGTTGCTCATTCCGCGGGCTCCCAGTCGCTGCACACGGCAAGGTCAAGCGTTGTCATCATGTGCCGCACGCATTGGCCGATCGCCTCGCCATCCTTCGTCACGTAATGCGCGCACGTCGCGCACTTCGGGTTCGGATCGGCAAGCCGTGTCTCAAGGCGCGGGTCCATTCATCCCCCCTGGCATGACGGGCTGAGGCCCGATCGGTTGCGGTCCCATCGCGGCCATCTTGGCGAGATCCTGCCGGCCTTTGGCTTCCGCAACCACGGCGCCGATCTGCGCCTTCTGTACGTCGGCCTTTGCCTTGATTTCCGTCGCCTGGGCTTTGATCTTCTCGACCTCGAGCGCCGGGTCTGGCTGCGGCTCGGGCGGCGGCTGGCTCGCCTGCTGCATGATCTCATCGCGGGCTTCGTCAAGCGCTTCCTCGACCTGGCGTCCGCTCTTGAAGCCCCGCACCCCGAAACCAAGAAGCTCAAAGCCGAGCTTGACCATCGGCGGGCCGCCCATCTGCGCCATCGGCGCCCACTGTTGCAAGAAGCCGCTCATGGCCGTCAGAAGCTCTGTGCGGGACTGCTTTTCGCTTTCGGCATCCTCGAGCACCGTAGAATCCGTTTCGATGTCGATCCGATACGAGCGCAGCTTGTCAGAGCGCAACACGCCCATAACGTCGTCAATCGTCACCTGATTGGCGAGGTCTGGCGGCACCTGCGGCTGCTGGCCCTGCATCGCCTGCTGCTGCATCGCCTGCATGGCCTGTTGCTGCACTTCGGCCTTTGTCGGCAGCTTGATCCCGCTGGCCTCCATCAGCACCATGGGCTCGAAATGCTCGGCGATGATCTCGGCCTTGATCCTGAGCGTGTCCCTGATCCAGCGCTGCACCTCGCGCTGGCTGGTCCGAACCCTCGCAGAACCGGCGCTGGCCTTGATCGACTGTGCCGTCGCCGTCTCATTCGGGTTTGACGCGCCGCGCAGAATGTCGCTGATGCCGGTAATCTCATATATCGATTGTATCAGCATATCCTTGTCCTGATACAATCCAGACAGAACAGCGACAAACGGCGACAAATCCTCGGTTTGGAATGCGGCCTTAAGCCCGCCATTGGCAGCCAGCGAGCCGAAATTCTCGCTCGGTATGAACTCGTTGTCCCCAGCCTTTGCCAGCCGCCGCAACTCCTTGACGCTTGCGTCATAGACGCCGCGGCGCTTCAAGGCGGCCGTCAGATTGGCGATGCGATCGGTGATGACGTCCAATTCTTCGGCCTGATCGATGTAAAGCTCGAGATCAGGCGTTGGAATGTAGGTTTCATTGCCGGTTACGGCCTGGATCGGCTCAGCCATCGGCCAGAACCCGGACAGCCCGTAGGGGTCATCATCGACACGGAGCAGCGTCGGCCAGCCCTTGACCACGAATAACCGCTGGCGCTTGGTCTTATTCCAGATTTCCCAGACTTCGGCGCGGCGCAGATCCTCCGGCACGTCTTCCGGCGCCTTGTTGGTGTACGGCTCCGGGCACCAGTTCAGCGGCACGCGCTCGGCGTCGGCAAAACCCGCCGCCTCCATATCCTCGCGCGTCATTTTGGTTCGGAACGCGACCCACCACACATCGCGCCAGCACCGGGCCGGGTTATGCAGGAAGTCCTTGTGGTAGACGAACTCTTCATTGACTTTCTGGTCAACAATGACCTCTTGCCCCGCCTCGTTACGCTTGGTCTCGGGCTCATAGACGAGCCGCACGACGCCGCGGCCTGGCACAAGGCGCTCGTGCACGCCGGCCCGGAAAGCCGCGTCATGCTCGGTGTTGTCGGCGCAATAAGCAAGCGTGCGCTCCATCATATCGCTGACCGTGCGCGACAGAGGATCACGGGTCTGGGTAAAGCGCGCCCGGACATCTGGCTTGGCAACACGGGCATACAGCGTCGATCGCAGCGTTTCGACGTTGGCGTAAAAGATGTTGAACCGGCGCTGGCGGGCCTTTTGCGTGCTCAACCGCTCGGCGCGATAGCGCTTTTCGCACTTGTCGGCCCTGTCCCACCACTCCTTGTGATCCTTCTCGGCCGCCTCGAGCTGGTTTTGCCACGCCTGCGAGCTTTCTGCCTTTACGGCGTCCCCCTGCTCGGCCTTGTCGTCGTCGTCGTCATCGATCACGCATCAGCTCCCCGCCCATCAGGGCGCCGTTTATATCTGCCTCTGACACGCCATAGAGCGACGCCGCGCCAGCAATGCCGTACTTGCGGACGATCGAGACAAGACTATCGTCCCGCTCCCCCTGCACCGCAGCGCCTAGGGCGGCGGCTTCTTTCGGGTTGGCGTAGAGGAGTTCGCCAGTGGTGGCCGAGCGAACGTGGCCGGGCGCCCACATTGCGATTTGATCAACGGGGGAGCCAAACTCCCGAACCCCCTCAAACACAGCGCCGTCATATCCCTCGCCCTTAGCGCGCTCTATAGCGTCAGCGAAGGCCCGGCTGTTATATCCTGAGCCTTCCGGTGCGATACGCTTTAAGTTGCCACCAACATCGACAGGATAAACAGCCGATAGATCCCCCTCATACTTACTGCCCGCAATGCGCGCCCAATTGGACGCATCGTCAGGCGATGGTGTGAACCACACCGCCTTCTCGTTTGGGGTGCCAGCCATAGAACCGGCACGATCTATGGAGAATGTGTCAATGGGCTGCTCTGTTGCGGTGCCGTGATAGGCCCTTATGCCTTTCTTCTCACCCTGTAGCGCAGCGCCTAGGGCGGCAGCTTCTTTTGGGTTGGCGGCTAGAGACGGGCGAAACTGTCCGTTCCCGACATCCACATACCGGCGCACCGCTTCCGGGTCGTTCTTCATCCAGCGCGCATACTCCGCAGCGCTCAATTGGCTATCGTCTGGCAGGACTTTCTTTCCCGTCCGACGCTCCATTTCTTTTTGCAGCGCCGTTGCGATCCCCTGCCGCTGATAGTCCTTGTTAATCGCAATATTCCGCAGCATCAGCGCATCCGGCGCACCCGACCCGCGCGCAGTCGGCAAGTCATAGAACAGGCCGTGGCCGATCTCGTCTGGTCCGCTCATGATCGACGCCCGCGCATGGCCCGTTGTTTTGGAAAACTCGGGAATTTCAAAACGGACATTTGGCGACCCGCTGGCAACAAACGCCCCTGATGGCTTCGGAGCAGCGACGCTTCCCATGGCTGCCGCGCCCGTCACGGCCAGCGCGTCACCCATCGCTTGCGGATCGTAGGGCAGACCCCGCTGCATGCGCTCTATGTTCTCGGACGCGCCGCCATTCATCAACCGTTGCCACGCCTCGACCGGCTCGGTGATCAGGCCTGGAAGCCCGAGTGCGTGGCTGCCATCACCATACTCGACCACAGGCGCAAGGGTGCCGCGGTTCACAACGTCGGTCGGCTGTGTCGGCGAGCCCTCGAGGAGCTTCCACCACGGGATCATTCAGCCTGCCTCTGCATCGTATTCTTCTAGCAGCTCGTTCAAGGTGCGGGGGCGCACCAGTTCCTTCAATACGTCCGGCGCGGCCGGCTCTGGCACCAGCTCACGCCATGCCATGGCCAGATACCTAAAAGCGTCCGCAGTGTGGGACGTCCAATCGTGTTCTGGACGATCACGATATGTCTTGCTCTTCTGGTCGTACTCGCAGCGATAGTCCCGCAGCGCCGACAAGCCAAACTTGCACTTGATCGCGTCGAAGTGGCACCGGGGCAGAGTCACCCTGGCGGCGTTGATGCCGTCCATCAGCTTGTGGTCAGGCACCACGCGCGGCCGGCGGCCAAGCTCCTTCAGCGTCTCTATTCGCGTCCGACCCGTTCCAAGCTCGCGCACCCTGGCGTCGTGCGGCACCCAGTCCCACGCCTCGCCGTAGCGGTAGGGCCTGGACTTGAGCACCCCGACATAATGGGAGAGCGGCTGGCCGTGGTTTTCGTAGTGATCGATGA
>Ga0181556_1000601_pt1 | contig 38349 bp, 32 predicted proteins | sample 011ome_14_FD_148651 | JGI IMG/M metagenome (GOLD analysis project Ga0181556, IMG submission 148651) | Coastal salt marsh microbial communities from the Groves Creek Marsh, Skidaway Island, Georgia - 011505AT metaG (spades assembly) | ecosystem: Environmental > Aquatic > Marine > Intertidal zone...
AAAGACGTTCTTCGCAAGATCGATCCCAATCGTGATAGCTTCGTTCATGGATGGCTCCTTTCCCGTGTGGTCGCAAAACCACAATTCTGGCACCTCGATGCCTTCAGAAGGAGCCGTCCACAGCATCATAAGCGGACATCGTCTCAAGTCGTTGCCGATTTCCGGCCAAGGCAGCACAAGCATGCCTGTTCTCATCATGTTCTAACCATGTAGTGGTCCAGTAACGGGAGCTCGATTAGTAAGTAGTCGGTATAATCGGCGCTAAAAACCGCGTCCTTGTCCTGTGAGGTGACAGCCGCCGTAATCGTCTCGTCATCCTGTGTCTGGAGTTTATGCGGCTGGCACAAATCGTGGGTAAAATGATAGTATCCGTCCAACGATTATCAACACACTGCCCCTTCATGTCCGACGACCTCGCCTATTATTCGATGCCGCGCCGCGACATCGTCGAGTTTATTCCTGCGCAGGTTGACCGCGCGCTGGAGATCGGTTGTGGCGTGGGCAATACGTTGGTGATGCTCAAAGAGGCTGGACTTATCCGTTGGGCCGGCGGCGTGGAAATCGTGCCAGCACCCGCCGCAAAGGCGCGCGAGCAGCTTGACCGGGTGTGGGAGGGGAATGCTGAAAACCTCGACCTTGAAGCCGATATCGAGCCCGGTTCGCTCGACCTGGTGATCCTGATGGACGTGCTGGAACACCTGGTTGACCCGTGGGAGATGATACACCGTATCATGCCGTGGCTCTCCGTAAACGGCGCCATCGTCGCCAATGTCCCGAATGTGCGAAACAAGAAAATTGTCCGAAAACTCGTTTTCGGCGGGCGCTGGGATTACGAGGATGAAGGCCTGATGGACCGCACCCATCTGCGCTGGTTTACCCGTGAGACGATGCGTGAACTGATGGAATGCAGCGGTCTAACGGTTACGGCAATCCGGCCAGTGCCAGCGCTGAAGCCATGGAAGAACAAGTGGTTGTATACGCAGCTTACTTTTGGCTTCCTGCGTGATTTCTGGCCCAGTAGTTTCATGATGCGGGCTGAGCGTACAACCGGAGAGACGAGTAATAATGCGTGAAACGTCCGTAATTTTTGCCCGCTCGGTATTCGAACGTCACAGTCTACTCGGCAACGCCGGTAGGGTGCTGGATGTCGGGGGCACCCCTGAAGTTTATTTCCAGCTCGACGGTGTTGCGCGGGCTTCAGCCCGTCAGCGCATCCGGAACATGCTCGTAAATATGCTTGGCGGGCAACCGCGGGCCAAATCGCAGATTGAAGTGCGCTCCAATCCGCTGGCGGATTTATTCCCTGGTCTCGAATACCTCGATCGCGGCTACAATCAGGAAAAGCTCGGCACCGATCAGGACTATACAATCGATTTCACCATCGATGATCAGGTCGAGCACCTCACTGATAAATTTGCGATGGCAATTTCGTTCGATACGCTCGAACACGTATCCGACCCACGGGCGTTTTGCCGAAATCTGCTCCGGGTCGTAAAGCCCGGAGGGTATGTCTATCTGCAGACTGTATTTTCTTATGTCTACCATCCGAGCCCGGAAGACTATTTCCGCTTTTCGCCGGCAGGGTTGCGTGAATGCTTTAAGCAGACGCAGGGTGTAATCTGCGAATGTGACTGGGAAGAATACAATGTGGCACCCTACATCCTCCTGAAGAAAGATGGCTGATATCCGGCGGTGTCGGGGAAAGCCGCATTATAGCAATCCTGTTCCGTCAAAAACATTGGAGGATGTAAAACCGGTTTCGTTGTTTCAACCCTTCACCCAGGTCGTCAGCCTGACGGTGAGATGATTTACATCCGCTACTGTTGCGCCAGGTGACGACCTCTTGCCCCCCATTGTTAACCGAACCGTTTACTGAAAACGTATTACTTGACGTTAAAATTCGGCCGTTCGAAGGAACAGTTGTTCAGTTTAATCGGGCCGCGGTTTTTAATATGACGAATGTCCGCCATGGGTCAGAAACAGACCTCATCCGGTGATCGATATGCCGTCCGCTAATCACCCGAAAGCGGACCTCCTTCGTCGTGCCGTATTCGTCGTGACAGCGCTCCCCCGCAACAGGAATGCAATGTTCTGACGCCTCGGTCGCTGTAAACACGTTCGACCGATTTGCCTCAGCGCCGGTTTCGTCTGACAATGATCCGGTATAATGAGGGTGGAAAACCATGTCCAAAATCCTGATCAGGGGCGGCACCGTCGTCACAATGGAGCCCGGCCTGCCTGACGGCGCGTCGGCCGACATACTCGTAGAGAACGACACCATCACCGCGATCGGCGATATCGCAACGGCCGACGGCGCAGAGGTGATCGATGCGACCGACCGGATCGTGATGCCGGGGCTGATAGATTCGCACGTGCACACCTGGCAGACGGGGTTGCGGGGCATCGCCGGCGACTGGACAGTACCGGAATACATGCGCGCCATGCATCGGGGCCTCGCCACCCGGTTCCGTCCGGAGGACATCCGTGTGGCCAACCTTGTCGGGGCTCTGTCGAAGCTCGACGCGGGGACAACGACCCTGGCCGACTGGTGTCACAATAATCCGACGCCCGAACATACCGATGCGGCGATTGAGGGGCTTGAGGAGTCCGGCGCGCGGGCGCTTTTCCTCCATGGTTCTCCGAAGCCCGATCCCGCGCCGGGCCAGAAGCACTTCAGCGAAGTTCCGATGCCGCGGTCCGAAATCGAACGGCTGCGCGGCGGAAAGTTCGCCACCGATGGCGGGCTGATTACGATGGGACTTGCCATCCTCGGGCCGCAATACTCGACCCATGAAGTCTGCGTCGCGGATTACACGCTGGCGCGCGAACTGGACCTGATTGTCAGTGCTCATACCGGCGGCGGGCCGATGCTCGCGCCCGGCAGCTTCGAGAAGCTGATCGGCCTCGGGCTTATCGATGCGCGCTGCAATATCGTCCATGCGAACAATTTCGATGACGATCTGATCCGCGCGCTGGTCGATGCCGGCGCAAACTTCACGGTCACCGCGGAGGTCGAACTGCAAATGGGCTTCGGCTATCCGCTGACCGGAAAACTGCGCGCGCTCGGCTCACCCTTCACGATCGGCGCCGACGTCGAACCGGCCGCGGCGGGCGACATGTTCACCGCAATGCGGACGACCATGAACGTGCAGCGCAACATCGATAATCTTGCGCTGATGGGGAAGGGAGAGGCTTTACCTGATACCGCAACGATTACCTGCCGCGATGCCCTCGAATGGGTGACCGTTCACGGCGCGCGTATGATGCGCATGTCCGATCGCATCGGCAGTCTCGCGCCGGGCAAACAGGCGGATATCGTCCTGCTGCGCAGCAGCGATCTCAATCTGTTTCCGGTGCATGATGCCGTGCGATCTGTCGTTCGCCAGGCGGGGCCCGGGAATGTCGATGCCGTCATGGTCGCGGGCAAATTCGTCAAACGCGACGGCCGATTGCTTTATGAGGACCTGGCGAAACGGCAGGGGGAACTTCTGGAATCCGGTCGGCGCATCCTCAACGATGTGGGGCTCCTGCCGGCATCGCCGTAATCGCGACGGCTGTGCGGTGCGTGTTATTGCGATCCGGCGGGCCGGTCGATGGCGACGGCCTTCACCATGGCGAACACTTTCGCGCCCGGCTGCAGGGACAGATCGTCGAGCGATTTCCGCGTGATCTGCGACCAGATCATGGTGCCGCCGACATCGACGGACACATCCACCTGCGGGCCGTGCGCCGAGGATATGCCGGCGACCGTGCCCTCGAAGACGTTGAGCACGCTGACATGCTGCGGGCGCGCGGTGGCGAGGCTGACATCGCGGGCGCGCACGCGGATACGGAGATTTTCGCCGGTTTCCAGGCCGGGCGCGGCGATCCGGAAGTCCCCGCCGGCGAAGGACAACGTTGCGATCCCGTAATCCGCATCGATGGCCGTTATCCGCACCGGAATGACGCTGCCGGCATTGCCGTCGCCCGCGGCGCGGAGGAGGTCGGGACGGTTCAGCACCTCTTCGACCGGCCCGGCGGCGGAGACCCCGCCGGCCGCGATCAGCACCATTTTGTCGGCGATCTGAAGGATCTCTTCTATGGAATGGCTGACATAGATTATGGGCGTGCCGAAATCGCGCTGGATGCGGTCGATAAACGGCAGGACCTCCCATTTCCGTTCGGCATCTAGGGCGGCGAGCGGCTCGTCCATCAGCAGCAGGCGCGGCGCGGAGAGCAGGGCGCGGCCCAGCGCCACGCGCTGTTTTTCGCCGCCCGACAGCAGGTGGGGTTGGCGGTCGAGTAACGGGGCGATGGCGAGCACGTCGACCACGTCGTCGAATCCCGGTCCGCGGCTATTTCCGTTTCCGGTTCCCGACCGGTCCCGGTTCCGGCGCGCGCCGTAGTCCAGGTTCCGCCGCACGGTCATATGGGGAAACAGCCTTGCGTCCTGGAACACGTAGCCGACGCGGCGGCGTTCCGGCGCCACATTCAGCCCGGTCGCGCTGTCATAGACCGGTGCGCCGTCGATGGAGATATGCCCGTTATCCGGTGTCATGAGCCCCGCGATCATCTGTACGATGCTGGTTTTTCCGGCACCGGATTTTCCGAACAGCGCGGTCACGCCGCCGGCCGAGTCGAACCATGCGTCTATGGTGAGGGCGCCGAGGGTCTTGCGGATGTTGACCGAAACCGTCATGGGCCGGAAATCCGCTGGCGCACCCGGCGCGCGATGACTTCCGACACGAACATGGCGGCGAACGCGATCACGATGGACAGGATTACCAGCCGGAGTGCGCTGCCTTCCTGGCCGGGGACCTGGGCAAGGCCGTACAGCGCGACCGGCAGGGTCGTGGTCTCGCCCGGAATCGCGGAAACGAAGGTGATCGTTGCGCCGAATTCGCCGAGCGCGCGGGCGAAGGCGAGGATCGCACCGACGACGATCCCGCTGCCGGTCAGCGGCAGGGTGACGCTGAAAAACACGTCGACCGGTCCCGCGCCGAGGGTGCGGGCCGCCTGTTCGAGGCGCTGATCGATGGCCTCGATCGACAGGCGGATCGCGCGGACCATCAGCGGGAAAGCCATCACGGCGGCGGCGACGGCGGCCCCCTGCCAGGAGAAGGCGACGGTGATCCCGAAGCTTTCATACAGCCAGGCGCCGAGAACTCCCCTGCGCCCGAGCAGGACCAGCAGCAGATAGCCGATGACGACGGGGGGCACGACGAGTGGGACATGAACAAGGGCGTCGAACAGGGACTTTCCGGGAAAGTCGCAGCGGGCGAGCACCCAGGCGACGGCAACGCCGAAAGGCAGGCTGATCGTGACGGCCCAGAGCGAGACCTTGAGACTCAACTGAACCGCTTCGATTTCAAGGGGGGTCAGACCGAACATGGGCGTCAGCGGGTCAGGAAGCCGAATTTGCGGAATATGGCCTCCGTTGAATCCGCGCCCAGATAGGCGAGAAACCGGGCCGTGTCCGCGTCTGGTTGTCCGATTGCGATGGCCTGGTAGTCGATGGGGGCGTGCAGCGATCCGTCGAAGATCGCGGTGATACGGACCTGATCGGCCTGGATGGCGTCTGTGTAATACACGATCCCGAGCGGGGCTTCGCCGCGCTGGACAAGGGCGAGGGCGAGGCGGACATTCTGGGTAGCGACCGTGCGGTGCGACAGCGGCGACCAAAGACCGAGGCTGGAGAGCGCCTGACGGGCGTAGATTCCCGCGGGAACGTGCTGGGGATCGCCGATGGCGAGCCGGCCATTTGTGCCGAGGGCGGGGAGGGTATCGGTCACAAGGCTGAACGGCTGGGGAAGCACCGCTGCCGCCGGTGCGACGAGGACGATCCGGTTGCGAAACAGGGTTTTCCGCGTTTCGGCGGCGGCCAGGCGCTTTTCGACGAGGTAATCGACCCAGGTGCTGTTGGCGGAGAAATAGATGTTTGCGGGCGCACCGTTTTCGATCTGCCGGGCGAGCGCGCCGCTGGAGCCGTAGATTACGCGGATCCGGGGGGTACCTTCCGCGTTCCAGTCGTTCCGGATCTCGTTCAGCACCTGCACGGTGCTGGCAGCGGCGAAGACGGTCAGGGTCTTGGCCTGCGCGGGCAGGGCGAGAACGGCCACGGACAGAAGCAGAAGGGCGAGCGTGCGCATCGGCGTTATATACCAATGTATATAACGCCTGTATATCCCGGCCCGCATATGCCCCGAACCGAATCCAGATGTCAGCGGTCGAGCGCTGCCGCCTGTTCGGTGAGGCTGTCGAGCTTGTCCTCGATCACGCTGCGGTCGAGATCGTGGGTGATGAACACAATGCGCGAGCGCCTGTCGTCATCCGGCCATTCGGGGAGTTCCGCCGGATCGTGAAACATATGCTGCACGCCATGAACCGCGATCGGCCGGTCGCGGCCGACGATGTTCAGGATACCCTTGATGCGCAGCAGTTTCTCGCCGTGCTGGCCGATCAGTATCCGGATAAAGGCGACGAAGGCTTCCCAGTCGATCGGGTCGTCCCGGGTTACGCAAAACGCGGAGATCGATGCGTCGTGGCGGTTGACGTCATGCGCATGATCGTGGGCATGTCCGTGCTCATGATCATGGTTATGATCATGGTTATGACCGTGGGCGTGCTCTTCCTGCGGCGTCCCGTAGGCCTCGTCGCGCAGCCAGCGCTGCACGTCCACCGATTTCGACTTTGGATCGTATAATCCGGTATCGAACAGCCGGTCGGGCGAAATTTCGCCCATGACCGCGAGGACTTTCGGCGCGCCGGGATTCAACGCATCCAGCCGCGCAATCAGGGCCTCCAGCACCGCCGGCTCGACAAGGTCGGACTTCGTGATCACGATCCGGTCGGCGACAGCGACCTGTTTGACGGATTCAGGGTGGCGGTTGAGCTGGCCGTCGGCGTTTACGGCATCGACGGTCGTGATGATGCCGTCCAGCCCATAGCGGTTGGAGATCACGGGTGCTGTCATCATCATGTGAATGATCGGGGCGGGGTCGGCGAGGCCCGTGGTCTCGATCAGGACCCGCCGGAAGAAGGGCACCTGTTTCTTGATCCGCTTGATGAACAGGTCGGATAACGCATTCACCAGGTCACCCTGCACCGTGCAGCACAGACAGCCGGCGTTGAGCAGGACCGTATTGTCGTCGATCCGCTCCACCAGCTGGTGATCCAGACCGATCTCGCCGAATTCGTTGATCAGCACGGCGGTTTCCAGCATGTCCGGATGCTTGACCAGCCTGTTCAGCAGCGTTGTCTTGCCGCTGCCGAGAAAGCCGGTCAGCAGGGAAACCTGGACCGGCGGTTCTTCGGCCGGGTTTGCCGCTTCTTCAGTCATTTCCGTTAAGGCGGTTAAAGCCCTGCTGCAGGTCTTCGATCAGGTCTTCGGGATCTTCGAGGCCGGCATGAATGCGGATCAGCTGGCCCTTGTCCGTCCATTCGACGGCGGTCCGGTTGCCGGCCGGGTTGGCGGGCATGATCAGGCTTTCGAACCCGCCCCAGCTCGCCCCCATGGCATACAGCTCCATGCCGTCCAGCATCGCGTTGATGCGGGATTCGGGGAATTCGTCCTTGAGCACGAACGAAAACAGGCCGCTGGCGCCGGTGAAATCCCGCTTCCAGATATCGTGGCCGGGATGTTCGGGCAGGGCCGGGTGCAGCACGCGGTCTACTTCGGGGCGCGCCTGCAGCCATTTGGCCAGCTTGATGCCGGTTTCCATGTGGCGGTCGAGGCGGACTTTCAGCGTCCGCAGTCCGCGCAGGGTGAGGTAGACATCGTCCGGTCCCGAATTCGCGCCGAGAGCGGCGGCGGACGGGCGCACCTTGGCCCATTGTTCCTCTGTCGTGGTGATCAGACCCATCATGACGTCGGAATGGCCGACGATATACTTGGTCGCCGCCATGGCGCAGACATCGACGCCGTTTTCGAACGGCTTGAAATAGATCCCGGCGGACCAGGTGTCGTCCATGATCACGACGCAGCCCGCCTTGTGGGCTTCTTCGGCGATGGCGGGGATATCCTGCATGTCGAAGGTCAGCGAGCCCGGCGCCTCGACATACACGATTTTCGTGTTTTCGCGGATCAGGTCCTTGATGCCGGCGCCGATCTTCGGATCGTAATAGGTGGTTTCCACACCGAAGCGGCCGACGATATTGTCGCAGAAATTCCGCGCCGGCCCGTATACGCAGTCGACCATCAGGATGTGATCGCCCTGTTTGAGGTAGGCGAGCATGGCTGCGTTGATGGCGGCGAGGCCGGAGGCGACGGCGACGGAGCGGTAGCCGCCGGAAATCGCGGCAAAGGCTTCTTCCAGCGCGTCGTGGGTCGGCGTGCCGTGGCGGCCATAGGTATAGACTCCCGGTTCCCAGCGATGGTCCCGGCGGTATTTCATCTCCTCGACCGAACCCCAGGCGATTGTGGAGGCGTGGTAGACCGGCGGATTGATGATGCCGTGATTGGATTTGGGATCGCGTCCCTTATGGATGATTTTCGTATCTTCTTTCATGACACCTGGACTGCTCTGGGGAAGGGAAGACGCACCATAGTCGCGCTGCGTTCAGGTTTCTACCGGCGTATCGCTCCTGCCGCCCCATTCGGTCCAGGAGCCGTCATAGATCGCGACGTCGTCCTTGCCGGTCAGATGCATGGCAAGGGCGAGAACGCAGGCGGTCACGCCCGATCCGCAGGTGGTGACGACGGGCTTCCCCGTATCGATACCGGATTCGGCCAGCCGCGCCGATAGCTCGGCGGCGGGGCGGATCGTCGCCGTTTCGGGATCGATCAGCGTGTTGAAGGGCAGGTTGAAGCTGCCGGGAATGCGGCCGGAGCGGCATTCGGAGCGCGGTTCGGGCTCGGCGGCGGTGAAACGTCCGGCGGAACGCGCATCGAGGACCTGTTCCGCGGCGGTATCGAGATTGGCGCGCACGTCGTCGAGCGACCGGATCATGGCGGGGTTAAAGGCTGCTTTGAACGAGGTCTGAGGGATTTCCGGCGCTTCGGTCGATGTCGGGCGGCCTTCGGCCCGCCATTTGACCAGGCCGCCATTCAGCAGCGAGACCTTGCCGTGGCCGAAAGCCCGCAGCGACCACCAGACGCGCGGCGACGTCATCATGGCGACATTGTCGTAGACGACGACATGATGATCGTTGGAAATACCGAGGGCGTTCATGTGGCGTTCGAACGTCGCTTCATCCGGCATCATGTGGGGCAGGGAGGACGACGGATCGGCGATGGCGTCGATATCCCAGAACACAGCTCCGGGGATATGTCCCTCGTTGAAGTCGTCGATCCCCGTGCGGCCGGCATTCGGCATCAGCCAGGTGGCGTCGACGATGCGCACGGTCGGATTGTCGAGCCGCGATGCGAGCCATTCTGTTTCAACGAGTGCCGGAACCGATGTGTCGGTCATGTTACCGTCTCCCCTGACGAAAGATTGTTCATTCGGGTTGAAAATAGACGGTTTGACGCGGGATGTAAGCGCGTGAATAAAAAAGACCGTCCCGAAGGACGGTCTTTCCTGGCGTGGAGGGTGGGACGAACGGCCTAAACTGTCCTGCCCGTGGCCGTTCGTCCCGCGCACAACGGGGAGCGAACCCGCATGTGCGCTGTCTCATTAATCTGTCAGCGGTGGAAAGCTCTCACCGTCGCGACCGGCAATATCTGTTTCTGACGGCGTGGCGACATGCATGGACTCCGTGTTACAATCCGCAACGCGTTTTCCCTGTGAGAGGTTGCCGGTCCGGCGAAATCGATGGTGGTCATCAGGCAAATCCCGTCATCCGTTTCCGAATTCGTGAGACGAGTATGGCGATCCCCGGCTGACGCGTTGCTGAACGGTGCGTTCATCCCCGGTTCATCTGACCGGACGCATATTGGGGCGGTGAGACGTTCATTTCTGATCGGCATGGGTGCCCTCGCTGCGGCAAGTCTGTTGCCCGCCGCCGGCGAAGCCGCGACCGAGGATCATGAGCGCGCCCGGAACGCCGTGAAGTCGGGCAAGATTCTGCCGCTCCAGAAAGTCCTTCAGCGGATTTCCAAAAAATATCCCGGAAAAGTCGTCGATGCCGATGTCCGGGAGGTTCGGAACGAGAAGACCGGGAAGATGGAATGGCTTTATTTCCTGAAGGTGCTCGATAAAAAGGGCCAGGTGACGGACCTGACGGTCGATGCCAAAACCGCCAACGTGCTGGAAGCGAAGCGCGGCGGCCCGGTCAAGAAGAAGGGCTGAGAGGTTGCGCGCGCTCGTCGTCGAGGACGACAAGGATCTCGCCCGGCAGCTCACAGAATCCCTCGTCGAAAACGGATACGCGGTCGATACCGCCCATGACGGCGAGGAAGGTCATTTCCTCGGCGATACCGAGCCCTACGATGTGATCGTCCTCGATATCGGCCTGCCGGTGATGGACGGCATTGATGTGCTTGAACAGTGGCGTACAGCGGGTAAGGCGACGCCCGTGCTGATCCTGACGGCCCGCGACCGCTGGCGTGAAAAGATTGCCGGGCTGGATGCGGGCGCTGACGACTACGTCACCAAACCGTTCCAGATGGAAGAGGTTCTCGCGCGTATCCGCGCGCTGGTGCGGCGCTCTACCGGCAATGCGTCGCCGGTGCTGACCGCTGGGTCTGTTGCGCTGGACCCGAGTGCGTCGGTCGTGACCGTTGACGACCGCCAGGTGAAGCTGACGGCGCATGAATACAAGCTTCTCGCCTACATGATGCATCACAAGGGCAAGGTGCTGTCCCGGACGGAACTGATCGAGCATATTTACGCGCAGGATTTCGACAAGGACTCGAACACGATCGAGGTCTTTATCGGGCGGCTGCGCAAGAAGCTCGGTGTGGAAGTGATCCATACCATCCGCGGACTCGGCTACAGATTGTCCGACGGGGCGGATGCCGCGGTTTAACACCCGGTCCCTCGCCACACGGCTGATCCTCGGCTCGGCCGTCTGGATCGTCGCGGCGCTCGTGGTCGGCGGGTTGTTGCTCGCGGGTCTGTTCCAGGGCCATGTCCAGCGGATATTCGATGACCGTCAGGTCATCATGCTCGACAGCCTGCTGGTGGTGACCCGGGTCAATGCCGACGGCGCCCTTGAACTGACCCGACCGCCGGGCGATCCCGAATTCGAAAGACCGCTCTCCGGCCGGTACTGGCAGATCACCCCGCCGGACGGCGCGCCCCTGCGGTCGCGTTCCCTGTGGGACCAGACGTTGAGCCTTCCGTCCCCGGAGGCGGGTAACAACGGGCTGCGCAGATATGTCGTGCGCGGTCCGCAGGACGAGGAACTGCGCGTTCTCGAGCGCGATATCACGCTGCCGGGATCGGACCAGGTTTTTCGCTACGCCGTCGCAATCGACTATGCGGAGGTCGAAGGGCTGGTGCAGCCGTTTATCGTCACGCTGGCGTGGTCATTGGGCGTTCTCGGGATCGGACTGGTGATCGGGGCCATGGTTCAGGTCCGGTACGGGCTCCGGCCGCTCAGCCGGGTCCGGGATGCCCTGTCCGCGATCCGGACGGGAAAGACCGAACGCCTGGAGGGGGATTTTCCGACAGAGGTCACGCCGCTTGCAGACGAAATAAACCTGCTGCTGGATCATATCGGTCAGGTGGTGGACAGGGCGCGCACGCATGTGGGAAATCTCGCGCACGCGCTGAAAACACCCCTCAGTGTGCTGACCAACGAGGCAGGCACGGATACCGGACAGCTGGCGAATACGGTCCGGCGCCAGACCGATACGATGCGCCGCCGCGTCGATCATTATCTGACCCGCGCGCAGACGGCGGCATCTGCCGGCGTGATCGGCGCCCGGATCGATGCGCGCCCCGTGCTCGACGATCTCGGCCGGACGCTCGGGAAGATCAATCGCTTCCGGCATCTGGAGGTCACAGTGTTTGCAAATGGCGACGTTCCCGCCTTCCGGGGGGACCGTCAGGACCTGGAGGAAATGGCGGGCAACCTGATGGAAAACGCCTGTAAATGGGCGACCAGCCGTGTATGCGTCATCGCCGACGGCGTGAACGGCGAGCTTCGGCTTGCGATCGAAGACGACGGGCCCGGATTGCCGACCGATCAACGCCAAAAGGCACTGGCGCGGGGCGGGAGGCTGGACGAGACGGTTCAGGGCTCGGGCCTCGGCCTGTCGATCGTTCAGGAAATATCGTCGCTCTACGGCGGCAGTTTCACGCTGGAGGATTCCGCCATGGGCGGCCTGCGCGCGGTCCTGACGCTGCCGGCCGCCCCGATGGAAGCATCCCGGGCGGCCACCGAATAATCAGTTTTCTACAGGTCGACAGTCCACATCTGGGCGTCGGGATAGCGGCTGCCGGCGGTGAAGTCCGGCGGGATCGAATCGTGCAGTTCCTGTAATTCGTCGGCCGTCAGTTCGATTTCCGTCGCCGCGATGTTCAGATTCAGGTGCTCCAGCCGCTTGCTGCCCGGAATGGGAAGCACGTTGTCGCCCTGGGCGAGTGTCCAGGCGAGCGCGATCTGTGCCGGCGTGCAGCCTTTAGCTTTGGCCAGCGCTTCGATCGGCGCGATGACGGCGACGTTATGCTTCAGGTTATCGCCCTGGAACCGCGGGTGATCGCGGCGGCGGTCTTTCTCCGACATGTCGGCGTCGCCCTTGATGGCGCCGGTCAGCATGCCCCGGCCAAGCGGCGAATAGGCGACATAGGTCACGCCGAGCTCCTTGCAGACGGGCAGGTGATCGTTCAGGGCGAACTGGGTCCACAGGGACAGTTCGCTCTGCAGGGCCGAAATCGGGTGCACGGCATGGGCACGCCGCAGTGTTTCCGACGAGCATTCGGACAGGCCGAGCGTGCGAACCTTGCCTTCCCTGACCAGGTCGGACATGGCGCCGACGGTGTCTTCGATCGGCACTGATTTATCGACGCGGTGCTGGAAATACAGGTCGATGACGTCGATGTTCAGGCGCTTCAGGCTGGCTTCGCAGGCCTCGCGCACGTATTCCGGGCGTCCGTCGGCGCCGCGTTCGGAATCCTTGGCATAGATATTGCCGAACTTGGTCGCGAGGACGACCTTGTCGCGCCGGTCCGCGATCGCCTTGCCGACCAGTGTTTCGTTCGATCCGTTGCCATAGGCATCCGCGGTATCGATAAAGCTGACGCCGCTATCGATCGCCGCATGAATCGTGGCGATGGATTCTGTTTCATCTGCGGGACCGTAGATGCCGGTCATGGTCATGCAGCCGAGGCCGATTTCGGAGGTGACGATATCGCTGTTGCCGAGCTTTATGGTTTTCATTGCGGGCTCCCTTTTTTTCTATCAACAAGTTATGAGGCGGCAGAGTTTCTATCGCAAGACGGGAACGCGATTTCCCTTCCGGTGGCATCATCTGCCAATATGGCGTTCAGCTTACAGGGGAAACAAAATGGCTGTCACATCCAGAAAAATAGAGTTCAGGGGCGCCCTGGGCGAGACCCTCGCGGCACGGCTGGATTCAGGGCCGGGCGTTCCCCGCGCTTACGCATTGTTCGCGCATTGCTTCACGTGTTCGAAAGATGTTTTTGCGGCATCGCGAATCTCGGAGGCGCTGGCCGTGCAGGGTATCGCGACGCTGCGTTTCGATTTTACCGGTCTCGGGGCGAGCGGCGGGGAATTCGCCAATACGAATTTCTCGTCCAACGTCGAGGATATCGTCGCGGCTGCGGATTTCCTCCGGGAAGAACATGCCGCGCCGGCTCTTCTTATCGGCCATTCGCTGGGCGGTGCCGCCGTATTGGCGGCCGCCGGGCGGATCGCAGAGGCCAAGGCGGTGGTCACGATCGGCGCGCCGTCGGCTCCGGACCACGTGAGCCATCTGTTCAGCGAGGATATCGACCGGATCCATGCCGAGGGAGAGGCGGAAGTGAAACTCGCCGGGCGTCCTTTCACGGTGCGGAAACAGTTCCTGGACGATATCGCCGGGCATCGTCTGACCGATCTGATCGGCTCCATGCGCAAGGCGCTTCTGGTGTTTCACGCGCCGCGGGACGACTACGTGGATATCTCCAACGCGGGAGAAATCTTCGGCGCGGCGAAGCATCCGAAGAGCTTCGTGTCGCTGGACGATGCCGATCACCTGCTGACTCGAAAGGACGACGCGGTCTACGTCGCCGACGTAATCTCGGCCTGGGTGCGCCGGTATCTCGATGCCGAGGCGGTCAGCGATACGGCAGAGGGCGAGGCGGACGTGGTCACCGTCAGCGAAAACGGTATCGGCAAGTTCGGACAGGATATCGCGGTCGGTCCGCATCTGCTCCATGCCGACGAGCCCGCATCGGTTGGCGGACGGAACACGGGACCGACGCCTTATCAGCTTTTGTCCGCCGGGCTCGGCGCCTGCACGACGATGACGCTGCGGCTGTATGCGGAGCGCAAGGATATCCCGCTGGAGCGGGTGTCGGTGGAGGTCCGTCACAACAAAACCCACGCCGAGGACTGCGAGTCCTGCGAAACGCGCGAAGGCAGGATCGATACGTTCGAACGGGAGATTACACTGGATGGCGACCTGGATACGGCGACGCGCCAGCGACTGTTGGAGATCGCCGATAAATGCCCGGTTCACCGGACGTTGCATTCGGAAATTCAGGTTCTCACGACGCTGAAAGACGCCTCTTGAGTGCGCCTTACCAGTAACGGCCGGTGCTGCCGATGACGGAATTGACCAGGCCGATCACCAGATTGACGGTAACGAGAATCCGGATCTGGTTGAGGTTTGCACCGGCTGTCGGAATGTCGCCGGTGGCGAGCGCGTTTCGGAACCGTTTGTAGGGCGCAAACCAGAGATGCAGGTAGATCGCGATCATCACCAATCCGATTCCGTGCATCAGATGAAGATGCAGCGGCAGTCCCGCAAAGCCGCCCCAGACGCCGAAAATCATCAGGTAGCCTGTCAGCGGCAGCAGGATGACGGCCATCCATACCCAAGGAAAGAACTTCGCGAAGACACGCCCCCACAGCGGGGCGCGCACCGGCGGTTCAAGCTCCCCGGCGGCCAGGCGCAGTACCATGATCGCGAAAAACATGCCGCCGACCCAGACGAGGGCGGCGAGGAAATGGAGGCCGAGGGCGACTGAAATCATGGGTCTGTGTCTCGCTTGATTGGGGGAAGGGCGTGCATTACGTTCCGGCGATAGGCCAGTATTTTCTCCAGAAAGTCCAGATAATGAAGTTTACCGGTACAGACAAGTATGTCGCGACAGACGACCTGATGACGGCGGTTAATGCCGCAATCACGCTGCAGCGGCCTCTGCTGATCAAGGGAGAACCCGGTACCGGCAAGACGCTCCTGGCAATGGAGGTGGCGGAAGCCCTGAACATGCCGTTCTTCGAGTGGCATATCAAATCCACCACGCGGGCCAATCACGGGCTTTACGAATACGACGCCGTGTCGCGCCTGCGCGATTCCCAGCTCGGCGACGATCGGGTTCAGGATATCAACAACTACATCAAGCGCGGTATGCTGTGGGAAGCCTTTGCCTGCGAGGAGCAGGCGGTGCTGCTGATCGACGAGATCGACAAGGCGGATATCGAGTTTCCAAACGATCTGCTGCGCGAACTCGACCGCATGGAATTCTACGTCTACGAGACGAAGGAGACGATCAGGGCGGTCAACCGTCCGGTCGTCATCATCACGTCGAACAACGAGAAGGAACTGCCGGACGCGTTCCTGCGCCGCTGTTTCTTTCACTACATCCGGTTTCCCGACGAGGAAACGATGGAGAAGATCGTCGGGGTGCATTTCCCCGATATCAAAAAGAACCTGCTCAAAGAGGCGATGGAGATCTTCTTCACGATCCGCGACGTCAACGGCATCAAGAAGAAACCGTCCACGTCGGAGCTGCTGGACTGGATCAAGCTGCTGCTGGCCGAGGATATCGACCCGGAGACCCTGCGCGGCGATTCAACCAAGGCCATTCCGAAACTGCACGGCGCGCTGCTGAAGAACGAGCAGGACGTGCATATGTTCGAACGCCTTGCCTTTATGTCCCGACGTCAGGGCGGATAAGGAAGAGGGGACGGGGCAGGGCCCATGTTCATCGATTTCTTCTATCAGCTTCGGGATGCCCGGGTTCCGGTCACGATCCGGGAATTTCTGATGTTTCTCGAAGCGCTCGAAAAGGGCGTGGCCAAGGGAAGCATTGACGAATTCTACTATCTGTCGCGCGCGACCCTGGTGAAGGACGAGCGCATGTTCGACACGTTCGATCTGGTGTTCGAAAATTTCTTCAAGGGCGCAATGAACAAGACGTCGGGCCTGCTGGAGGAATACATCCCCGAAGACTGGCTGCGCGGCATGGCGCGCGAACTATTCGACGACGAAGAGATCGAGGCGATGAGCTTCGAGGAACTGATGGAGGAGCTTGCCAAGCGCCTGCAGGAACAGGATGGCGAGCATCACGGCGGCAACCGCTGGATTGGTACCGGCGGCACGTCGCCGTTCGGCAATTCCGGGCGCAATCCGTCCGGCGTGCGCATCGGCGGGGACGGCGGCGGCAAGAGTGCCGCCAAGATGTGGCAAAAGCGCGATTTCCGGAGCCTCAAAGGGGATGTGGAGCTGGGCACCCGCAACATGAAAATGGCGCTGCGCCGCCTGCGCCAGTTCGTGCGGGAAGGCGCGGAAGACGAGTTCGATCTCGACGAGACGATCAGGTCCACGGCGCATCATGGCGGCATGCTGGATATCAAGATGCGTGCCGAGCGAAAGAACAAGGTCAAGGTGCTGACCATGTTCGATATCGGCGGTTCCATGGACAGCTTCATTCGCATATCGGAGGAACTGTTTTCCGCCGTCCGTACCGAGTTCAAGCACCTCGAATACTATTACTTCCACAATTTCCTGTATGAGCGCGTGTGGCGCCAGACGCGTCGGGGCTATAACGAATGGACGCCGACCTGGGACGTGATGAACACCTACGGGTCCGACTGGAAAGCGATCTTCGTCGGCGACGCCACGATGAGTCCGTTCGAGATTTCCGAAATCGGCGGGTCGGTCGAACACTGGAACGAGGAAGCGGGCGAAATATGGCTGCGCCGGTTCCTGACAACCTATCCCGATGCCGTCTGGCTGAACCCGGTACCGCCCGACCGCTGGATGGCGACGCCGAGTATCCGCATGACATACCAGTTAATGGAAGGCCGGATGTTCCCGCTGACGGTCGACGGACTCGATGCGGCCATGAAACTCCTTCGGCAGGGCCGGCAGGCGCCGTCGCGAGCGCATTGAACTGGCAGCGGGACGTTCGCCCGCCTATATATATTAAATGATTACCCTGCGTCGCCATCGTTCCCGGATCGGGCTGATTGTTGCCGCGTTGCTGTTTGCCGCGGCCGGCCTGCCGGGCGTGCTGGCCGCGGCCCAGGGCGTCCAGCTGCAGGCGCCGCTTTGCGGGCCATCGGCAACGGACCTGCCGACGGCGCCGGGACCGTCGTCGGACAGCCACGGCGATCATTGCAAGACGCACCCGTGCGGCGGCGTGCTGGCTCTGTCGCCGCGGACTGACGTCTCTCCGACATTCGCGCCTTACGTTTCATCCGGCGACCTTCTTGCGGGGGGGCGGGTCGATATCCCTGTATTCCGGGCAGAACTGACACCTCTTAACGGCCGGGCGCCGCCACTTCAGGGCTGAAAACAATCTTAACGCCGGTTTTTAGCCGGCCAAATTCAGCTTTGGAGAATGAAATGATGAAATCGCTAAATGTAACGGCTGCCTTTCTGGTGGCGAGCCTTCTTGCCGTCCCGGCAGGTGTTTCGGCACACGAGCATGGCAAGAACAAGGAAATGTCCGGCCACCACGAACGGTCCGCCGGGATCGAGATCGAGAATGCGTGGGCAAGGGCGACGCCCGGGATGGCGAGGAACGGGGGCGCCTATTTTACGGCGAAGAACTCCGGCAAGGGCGCCGACAGGATTATCGGCGTGTCGGCCGATATCGCCGACCGGGCGGAACTGCATACCCATATAAACGATAACGGCATCATGCGGATGCGTCAGGTCGATGGCGTGGATGTTCCTGCCGGCGGCGAGGTGACGTTCAAACCGGGCGGCTACCACATCATGTTTATCGGTCTGCACAAGCCGCTGAATCAAGGCGAGCGCGTTCCGGTGACGCTGATGTTCGAGAAGGCCGGCAAACAGACGGTCGAGGTCACCGTGATGGGCGTCGGCGCAATGCAGGGCGGCATGAAGCACGAAATGAAGCATGACGGCATGCACAAGGGCGACCGGCACTAAAAGCAGCGGAAGCCGATTGCAGATACCCCGGGCGGGGCCGTGTCATTCGGGACCGCCGGGGTATCTGTGTTTTTGCTGTATGCGCCGTGTGGCGTGAGCCCTGTGGGGAGACCCGCCGGGAGGCGGCGATCAGTCGTCGCAGAGGGCCGTGCATTCCACCTCGATATCGAATGCCCAGGGCCACGAGCCCACCGTGACAAAGGTGCGCGCCGGCGGATCCTTTGGGAAGAATTTCCGGTATTCGTCATTGATCTGGTCGAAATAGCCGGAATTGGAACAATAAACATTCACCTTCACGACCTGTTCCATCGAAGAACCCGCCGCCTTCAGCGCATCGCGGACATTGCGCAATGACTGGCGTGTCTGTTTTGTGATATCGCCGGTGACCAGCTTGCCGGTTTTCGTGTCGATCGGCGGCAGACCTGAGACGAAAACGAAACCGTTTGCTTTCACCGCGGGAGACAGGGGCACTTTCCCTTTTTTCAGCGCCTCCGACATTCCCGGCATGTAGACGCATTCCTTCTTCGCTTTCGCCATATGATCTGCTCCTTTAATCGGACTTCGGTTGAGGCATCAGGATATTGAGGCCGGACAGGGATGACCAGCGCCAAAACGAAAAACGGCGCCCCTAAGGACGCCGTTGATCTGTCAGAAGGAAGGAAGTCTCTTAGCGCCGGAAGCGCCGTGCGAACCCGAGACCGGTAAGGCCGAGACCGAGAATGGCGAGAACTGCAGGTTCGGGAATCTCGCTGGTGGTCCCGAAGAAGTCGAGCTGAAGATCGGACACTGTGGTGGTCGTGGTCAGCTGGATGTTGATCATGTCGATCGTCGTAAAATCGACCGGACCGCCGATGAAAGAGGCGTATTCGAAGAAGAGCGGCGTGCCAATGGCGAAGGCCGGGCTCGAAAGCTGGAGGCTCGCGGTATTGGCACCGTCGGAAACGGTCAACTCAATGTCAGTCGGGAAGTCGCCGAATACCACGAAAAGGGTGAAGCGGTCATCGTTGCCGCCCTCGGTGACATCCACACCGCCGAGACCGGCACCAGCGATCCCGTTATAGGTGATGTTGGACACAGAAAACGCGTCTGTGTTGCCAAGCGTCAGGATGCCGGCGGTACCGGTGTTGATGTTGATCTCGGAGGGCGTGTTGCCCGGGCCCAGTTGCTCAATGGAGACCGTGCGGTCCGTGCCGAGGATGTTTGTAGCATCGGAAGCAACGGAACTCGATGCGCCTCCCCCGATGCCATCAACGACGGACTGATTGGTGTTAAAGGTGTCGATTGTCAGCGCCTGAGCGGATCCGAGCATCAGGGCGGAAAATGCGATAACCGATAGTGTAGTCTTGAACATAACAATTCCTTCTGAGCGTGCCCTTTTACGGGTTTGCTTATTTTGAACGCAAAAATCGTGCCACCATTGAGTATTGATAAAAATCAATAGCTTAGCATTGCCGGTCGGTATTTTTATCCTGAATTATTGTAAAGAATTCCGACGGTAATCTGCGTGGATACGGACGAAGTGCACGAAAACCATCCCGGATTTGGCATTTTCTCTTTTTAAATCAATGCAATAGCTTCTTTTAAGGGCGTGTCTGACTGTGTAAAAAATCCCGGCGTTGCTGCCGGCTTGGCCGGATATGGGGGCGCCGATGAGTTTCTGATTAATTTCAATGCCTTAACCTGCTGTTTGGGAAATCCGGACCTCTGACCAGGTAGAGCGGGGCAATGTTAACCCGGATTTAATCGATTGGCTCTCAAATGCCGTGCGGGTCAATGCGACACGGCCATCCAGGGCGTTTCGAAAATTGACGATGAACATCGATGCCGAGGCTGTTTCATGAATATCCGGATCATCGTGTCCATTGGACTTTTGTTCCTGCTTGGCGGCTGCGCTATGTCGTCGGGCATGGTAGCGCTGACCTATGCGGCGACCGGCGTTTCCTATGTGTCTTCGGGCAAGGGTATTGCCGACCATGCTTTGTCCGCCTCGGCCGACAAGGACTGCGCGATACACCGCGCGATCGAGGGAAAAGATATCTGCGAACGGGAAGACAGGGGCAAAGAGGGGACGCTGATGACCATGATCGATACATCCCCTGTCACGTCTCCTGTCGCGCCCGGGTATCCAGAAGCAAAAGACGCGAAGCCGGTTTCGGGTCGCTTGAAGATCAGTGTTCACGGTTCGGCCGGGCCTGGACCCGCGAAAGAAAATGGATCCGCCGCCTCGGCGCTTGAGTCCATCTACAGCCTCGACAGGTAAGGGCCGGGCACTTTTGTGCTGACTGCAGCCACTTTTACTTCAGCCGTACTTTGAAAGCTAAGAACAGGCTGCTCTGTAGCGACTATCAATCTCAATAGCGAACAACACTTGCGGTGTGCAGATGATTAAGAAAATAAAAACAAGTCATTGATACATTTTCCATTGTGCTTTCTCGGGAGACCCTCAGGGCGACAATGGACAGGATACTCCATAACGTAAAAATGATCGCGCAGTCGCCGATCTGCCGGCGTCTGGCTGTGGTGGTTTTCGTGTCCATTCTGCTGATTGAGGCGGTCATTCTCCGTCCGTCCTATCTGAACCGCGAGCGTGACCTGCTGACAAGCCTGGAAAAAGACGGGTTTGTCGTCTCGTCGACATTGGTCAAGGCGCTGAGCCGGGACGTGCCGACGTGGGATAAAGATCATTCGGGGCATCTGCATCGACAGGCCACACATGACCGGCACGCCCATCGGAGCATGATGGCGGATGCCATGGTGGCGGACAGCCTGGTTCGCGGACTGGTCCTGCTGGATTCCGCCGGCGCGCTCGTCGAGCAGCGCGGAGAGCGGTTTTCGGCCTTGTCGATACGGGACATGAAGTCCCAGTCGCTGCGCGCTTCGGGGAAAGCGGATTCCATACACGAAGTATATTGGCCTGCGTCGGAGACGGGGTTGCCACTGGGGATAGCGCTGCGGCTGGATGCATCGCGGATCGACGAAGCGCTTTCGAAGTATGCGCTTCGAATTATGGGATTGGTTCTGCTGATTGCCGGTTTCACGACGGCGGTGACCATGATCGCGGCAGGCTACCTCCTCATATTCCCGATGCTTGACGTGAAGGAACGGCTTAAATCCACAAGCCGGACCGCCACCGCAAGGTTGCCGGTGAGAAAGCGAAACCGAAACGACGAGTTCGGCGAAGTCATCGGTCAGTTGAACAAGATGCTGAAACGCATCGAGGACGGCGCCGAACGGGTAACGAATATCGCAAAATTCCCGGAAGAAAACCCGAACCCGATTATACGGGTTACCCGGGCGGGCCGTGTCCTTTACGCGAACGATGCTGCACGGTGTATCCCGGGTGTCCTTGTCGGGCGGAATGTCAGAGAGCTGGACCCCGCCATTCTGGATTTCGCCAACCAGACCGCCTCCGCCGGTCGCCCGGCCACGGTGTCGCGCGAGTATGGCGGCCTTACCTATTCATTCGAATGCGTCCCTGTCAGCAATGGCGGATACACAAATATCTATGGGCGGGATATCTCGGCCAGGGTGCTTGCTGAAAGACGGTTATATGAAACCAACAGGGAACTTGAGGCGCAGATAAAGGACCGGACCGGTCTGGTCGAGCTGTTCCAGGCGATACTGCTGGCCGCCGAGGAGACAGGAACGGTCGAAGAACTGGTGGCGCGATGCATGGAACTTGTCAGGAGCTATCTCGGTTGGCAGGTGGGCCACGCGCTGATGGTCCGGGACGGGGCGATGAAATCGGTCGGTATCTGGAGTTTCGCCGAGGGGTTTGAGGGTGCTGCCCTGAAGAGCGCGTCGGAAAGTATTAACTTCGATCTGGACAACACGATTCCCGGCGCTGCGGCCGCAGGCGAAGTCGTCTGGCGTGCCGGTAAAAACGAATTGTCCGGACTGGCCCGGGAGACGGTTTTCAATGATCTCGGAATAGAGAGCGGTCTGGCCCTTCCGGTCAGGAATAGCGGCGAGATCGTGGCGGTTATCGAATTCTATGCCACAAGACTGGAGCCCTCGAGGCCGGACCTTGTGAAAGCGTTCGAACACGTTGCCCGGCAGCTTGGCCGCGTTGCCGAGCGGACCCGTGTCGAAGAGCAGCTGGTGTCGTCCCGAAAGGAAGCTGAGGCACTCCTCAAGAGGGCGGAAGATGCGAACCGGGCGAAATCGGAGTTCCTGGCAACGATGAGCCATGAACTGCGGACGCCGTTGAACGGAATCCTGGGTATGTCCGGGCTGTTGCTTGACGCCGATCTCAACCCGAATCAGCAGGAGTACGCAAAGACGATCAAGGAATCGGGCGTCGGACTGCTCGATCTTCTGAACGACATCCTGGATTTTTCCAAGATCGAATCAGGAAATCTCGAGATCTATCGCGAAGAGTTCTTTATCGATGAAGTGATTGATGGCGTGGTGGACCTGATGGCTGCGAGCGCCTTCAACAAACGGCTCGATTTCGCCGTCACGGTGTCGCGCAAAGTGCCATCCTCCGTGATCGGCGATGCGGCGCGTATCCGCCAGATACTGCTCAATCTGGTCGGGAATGCGATCAAATTCACGGAGACCGGATCCGTGTCCGTGCTCGTCGACATGATTGCCGACGACCTTGATCGGGTATTTCTGGAACTGAAGGTTCGTGACACCGGTATAGGCATCAAAACCTGCGATCAGGCCGCGATCTTCGATCGCTTTACCCAGGGGGATGCCTCCACCTCCCGGAAGTTCGGTGGCACGGGCCTTGGCCTCGCCATCGTCAAGCAATTGACCGAGATGATGGGAGGAAGCGTATCTCTTGCAGGCGAGGCTGGGGCAGGTAGCGAGTTTACCGCTCTGATCGCAGTCACGCCGTCACAGGGCAAGTATGCGGCTATTCCACAGCTAAATCCCGGTATGAATATTTCAGTCATCGGACGGGACTCCGAGGGGCGTGTGCGCCTGATCGAACAACTGGAGGCGCTCGGCGCGACATCGATTCACGTTCTGGACGGATTGACGGATGGTGCGGCACTGGAAGGTTCCGATATTTCCTTGGTGCTGGACGGGCCGGATGGCGATATTTCCGACTTGGCGATGTCCCAGCAATCGGGCGTTCCGTCGATCCGTATCGGCTATCGCGGTGCAGACCGTAATTCGGACAACGACACAAAATCGAGCGCCGGATTCGTGCCGAAGCCCGCCACACGTATGTCGATTATCCGGTGTCTTGGTCCGCTTGGCGTGCTGGAGACTTCGCGGCCCCGGGCTGCCACGGAATCTGCTGGGCCGACACGGCCTTCGGCGCCGAAAACCGGGAACGGGCGGGGTCCGCAAAGTGATCTACCCCGTCTGAAGATCCTTTTGGCAGAAGATAATCTGGTCAATCAGCGCGTGCTTCAGGAGATGCTCCGAAATGAGGGGCATGATGTCGAGACAGTCGCAAACGGCACCGAGGCGGTGGCCGCCGTCGAAGCCGGGCAGTTCGATGTCGTGCTGATGGATATCAACATGCCGGAAATGGACGGCGTGGAGGCGACCCGCGCTATCCGTGCGTTGCCCGGCGGGGTGTCCCGGATACCGATTATTGCCGTTACGGCAAACGCGCTCAGGGACGACCGGGACAAATTTATCGACGCCGGGATGGATGACTATGTCTCGAAACCGGTCAGCGCCGAGGGGCTGAGCGAGGCGCTCGATCGCAACCGGATGAGCATCTGAACGGTCCTGCAATCGGGAATGCCGGTCCAAAGAAAAAGCCGACCCCGGAGGGTCGGCTTTAAAATTGGCTCCCCGGGCCGGACTCGAACCAGCGACAAGGTGGTTAACAGCCACCTGCTCTACCAACTGAGCTACCGGGGATCAGTGAGGAAAGGGCATATAACACCGGATGAAACCGGTTTCTACCCCTGACTTTAAAATAGGTCGGGGGAGGTTGCGTTTCGGTTAACGCGCCGTTTCGCCAGGGGCGTTCCAACACGTGGTTTGGCCGCGACCAGGGAGAGAAAACCGAACAGCTGGATAGCGCCGTTGTCGGGACCGTCGCGCCGTCAGCGACAGCCCCGACACCGGAAATGCCTTTCCTATTTCGGCGCTTCGCCGCTTTCGATGTGCAGGGTGCGTTGAGGGAAGGGGATCGTGATCCCGGCTTCGTCGCAGGCTTCCTTGAGCGCCTTGTTCAGATTGAAGAAGACCGTCCAGTAGTCCGCGGTATTGACCCAGACGCGGACATAGATGTTGACGGAACTGTCCGCCATTTCACCGACGACGTATTGCGGCTCGGGGTCGGCAATCACGAGATCCTGTCCAGCCACGACCTTTTTCGCCGTTTCGATCGCCAGATTGATGTCGTCTCCATAGTCGATACCCAGCGTAATCTGGACGCGGCGGGTCGGGTTCCGGCTGAAATTCTTCAGCGATTTGCCCCAGAGTTCGGTATTCGGCGCAACGATATAGATCCCGTCGCCTGTTTTCAGTTCCGTCGTGAACAGGGTTAGGCTGGTAACCGTCCCCGTGACCGATCCGGCTTCGATGAAATCGCCGACCTTGAAGGGCCGGAAAATCAGCAGCATCACGCCCGACGCGACATTGGACAGCGTGCCCTGCAGTGCAAGACCGATCGCAAGGCCGGCTGCGCCGAGAACGGCCAGGAAACTGGTGGTCTGAACGCCGAACTGCTGGAGTGTCGCCAGGATCGTGAAGACGATCAGGCCGTACCGGACGAGACTGCCGAAGAAATGCTGCAGCGTGACGTCGATCTTGTTGGATTTCCCGAGCGCGCGCTCGGTTGCTCTTCCCGCCCAGCCGGCGAACATCCAGCCGATAATGAGGATTGCGAGAGCGCCGATGATAGCGACGCCGTAATTGGTCGCGATCTCGATCACCTGATCGATGACTTCAGTCGTTTGTTTTTCCACATGGAACCTCCCACCCAAATACTAAAAAGCGTTTTTTAGCAGTAAAACCGGGCGTGGCAAGTGATTAAGTCGCCGTCTGGTTGCGCAGTATCCTGCGATAGAACGGCGCGTAGGCGACAAGGGCGAGAACGCTGAGCACCAGCATCAATCCGCCCATGGGCACTGCCGTTCCATCGTGGAACGCCCCCATGATGAAGGCTGCGACCGCGCCGGCACAGGTCTGGTAAAATCCGATCAGGGAAGAAGCCGCGCCGGCTGTCCGGGGAAAGGGAGCGACGGCGGCTGCCATGGATTGCGGATAGTGGAGGCCGTGTCCGAACATCCAGAGCAGGGCCGGCAGGGCGACCGCCGCACCGCTGCGGATACCCGATAGCGCCAATATCAGGAGGATTATCGTCGCGGCGATCGCAATCAGACTGCCGGACATGATCAGAGAAGGGGCGCCGAATCGGGCGCCGAGACGTCCGCCGGCACCAGCCCCCAGCATGAATCCGGCGGAGCCGAAGGCGAAGAACAGACCGCCGATTTCCACGGGTATCCCGTAGCCGTCGACGATGACAAGCATGCTGCCCGATAACCAGACGAACATCGCCGCGTACATCAGCATGTTGGACACACAGTTGAGCGCGAATGCCGGATTCGGGGTGAGGCGGGCATAGAGAACGAACGTTGTGCGGAGGCTGAGCTTCGTCGGGGCGTCTTCCGGGCGCGATTCCTTCAACAGAATCAAAACGGCGGAAACGGTGAAAATCCCGTAGACCAGACAGAAATAGAACGAGGCCTGCCAGCCCTGCCATGCCACGAGAACCCCGCCGATCGCGGGGGCGATGATTGCGACGATTCCGAACGCCGACATGACGTAGCTCATCACCCGGCGGGAGCCATCAACGCCGTAAAGGTCGCGAATCACGGCGCGGGCGAGGGCAGGTGCGGCCGATGCGCTGGCGCCCTGCAATGCCCGGGCAATGAGCAGGGCCTCGAACGTCGGGGCGACCGCCGCCAGCAGGGTCGCCGCGCAATACAGGATCAGCGCGACGAGAAGCACCGGACGGCGGCCGAACCTGTCCGCGATCGGCCCGTAGACAAGCTGCATGAAGCCGAAGGCAAAGACGTAGAGGCTGAAGACGAGGTTCGCGTTGCTCGTCGATACACCGAAATAGTCGCGGAGTGCCGGCACGCCGGGGGCAAGCGTGTCGGTGCTGACGGGATTTATCGCGACCAGCAGCGTCAGCACGCCGCCGACCAGAAGGGCGCTCGGGACACCGGCGGCGGATTTGTTCACGGTGCTGCAGCCTGCAGATGACGGTCAGAAATCATCACACGTGGAAAGATGATGTGCCTGCCGCATTTGTTTCGCGCGACGACACTAGCCGTCTTCCAATCTTTCGCCGAGTTCTTTTGCGCGTTCGCGCAGAATGAACTTCTGGATCTTGCCGGTCGACGTCTTGGGCAGGGGCCCGAAGACCACTGTCCGGGGCACTTTGAAGCGTGCCATTTCCTGCCGGCAGAATTCGATGATCTCTGCTTCGGAAGCTTCCGCTCCCTCTCTCAGGGTGACGAACGCGCAGGGGCTCTCGCCCCATTTCCGGTCGGGCCGGGCGGCAACCGCGGCTTCGAGCACTTTCGGATGCCGGTACAGCAGACCTTCAACTTCGATCGACGAGATATTCTCTCCGCCGGAAATAATGATGTCCTTGGATCGGTCCTTGAGTTCCACGTAACCGTCCTCGTGCCACACGCCGAGGTCGCCGGAATGGAACCAGCCGCCGGCAAAAGCTTCGGCGGTCGCCGTCGGGTTCTTCAGATAGCCTTTCATGATGTCGTTGCCGCGGAAGAATATCTCGCCCATCGTTTCGCCGTCCTTCGGAACCGGTTCCAGCGTTTCGGGATCGGCGACCATCAGGGCTTCCAGCACGTGGTAGCGAACGCCCTGACGGGCCTTCAGCGCGGCCCGGTCGGCAATCGGTTTGTCATCCCATTCCGGCTTCCAGGCGCTGACGACAGATGGACCGAAGGTTTCCGTCAGACCGTATACATGGGTGACGTTGAAGCCCTGGTTTTCCATGGATTCTATGACGGCGGCGGGTGGCGAAGCGCCTGCGGTGGCGGCTTCGACGGTATGGGAAAACGGCTGTTTCACGCTGTCTGGCGCATTCGCGATCATGTTCAGCACAATCGGCGCGCCACATAAATGGGTGATCTTGTGGGTCGCAATCGCGTCGAAGATAGGACCGGCCTCGACACGTCGCAGGCAGACATTCGTGCCGGCGAGGGCTGCCACGGTCCATGGGAAACACCAGCCATTGCAGTGGAACATCGGCAGCGTCCACAGATAGACGGGGTGGGGCGGCATGGCCCAGACCATCAGATTGCCGATGGCATTCAGGTAGGCGCCGCGATGGTGATAGACCACGCCCTTGGGATTGCCCGTCGTACCGGACGTATAGTTCAGCGAACAGGCGTTCCACTCGTCGGACGGCCATGCCCACGGATATTCCGGGTCACCGCCGGCGATAAAATCCTCGTACTCGATTGCGCCGATCAACTCGCCGCCTTGATAGGTCGCGTCGTCTACGTCTATCACGTAAATATCGGAACCAAGCCGGTGGAGCGCACCCTTTATGGTGTCGGAAAACTCAGGGTCGGTCAGCAGAACCTTTGCTTCTCCATGTTCGAGAATAAACGCGATGGCTTGCGGATCGAGGCGGATGTTCAGGGCATTCAGCACGCCGCCCATCATGGAGACCCCGAAATGCGCCTCCACCATCGCCGGCACGTTCGGCAGCATGGCAGCGACGGTCTGGCCCGGTCGCAGGCCGTGTTTTTCCAGCGCGCTGGCGAGCCGGCGGGACCGGGCATAGGTTTCCGCCCAGGTGTGCCGGATATCGCCATGGATGACAGCAATGCGGTCAGGGTATGTCGCAGCTGAGCGCTCGATGAAGCTTAACGGTGTAAGTGCTTGAAAATTAGCCGGATTTTTATCCAGATCAGTCTCGAACGGATTGCTCACCTTTCAACTCCCGATATTGTTCTTCGCTATTTCGGAAACAATACGTCGTTCGGGGGCGAGAACAAAGACCTGACGATTTTAATCGCAGATTCGGCGCGAATGGCCTAGGTGAGCAGCTAACAAGAATAATAAACCCGGTTGAGAAACGTTCGGGGTAGCAATGCGCGATTCAACACTGCTTTTGTTTCTGCTGTTCGGGCTGTTCATGTTCACGGCAGCCGTATCTGCGTCCGGCGGCTGAAACGCCGGAGAAATACAGGAATACATCTGTGAAAAGAGTGGAGGCCCGGAGCGGATTCGAACCGCTGTAGACGGATTTGCAATCCGCTGGATAGCCTCTCTCCCACCGGGCCGCGCCCCGCCAAAGCGGAACACAAGGCGGGCTATATAGGCGGGCCGCCGAACCCGGTCAACAATATCGATCAGGGACCGGAGTAAAATCTTGTCGGGACTCATGGAATCCTATAGTTAACGCTACGTTAACCGGCGTCGGATTATCTGTTTCCGAACTCTCTCGGAATGGCGCGGAACCAACGGGAATCCCTCGTTTTCAGGGATTCCGGAAATGGCGATAAATATGGCTGACTTCGCAGCACTACGACAGACCATGGTCGATACCCAGCTTCGTACCAACAAGGTAACGGATGAGAACGTCCTCGCCGCGATGAACGACATTCCGCGTGAGATGTTCGTGCCCGCAGATCGCGCCAGCCTCGCCTATATCGATGAAGACATCCGGATCGGCAAAAGCCGGTGCATGGTTGAGCCCATGGTCCTCGCGCGGATGATTCAGGCGACGGAAGTCGGGCCGGAGGACGTGGTGTTGGATGTGGCCTGCGGGTCGGGCTATTCCTCGGCGGTGCTCAGCCGGATCGCGCGGGCGGTGGTCGCCGTCGAGAGCGATACGGATCTTGCCGGCGCGGCAAGTGCCCGGCTTACAAAGCTCGGGCTCGACAATGTCGTCGTCGAGATGGGCCAGATTAACGCGGGATGGTCCGATCAGGCACCTTACGACGTAATCATCGTGAATGGGGCGTGCGGCGCAATTTCGGAGGAAATACTGGCGCAACTGGCAGAAGGCGGCCGGCTTTGTGCGATTATCCGTGGCGCGGGTGGAACCGGGATGGCGAAGTTGTTTGTCAAAAGCGGCGGTGTGGTCTCCAGTCGCGGTTTGTTCGATGCGAATGTCCCCGCATTGCCGGAATTCGAACTGGAAGAAGGATTTAGTTTCTGATGATTTCCAAGGCATTCGGCAGGGTCGCGATTGCAGGATTTGCGATAGCTTTTTCGGCGGCCGGTGTGACGGCGCAGACCCTGGAAGAAGCTTTGGTGAAGGCCTATCAGGACAATCCTTCTCTCAAATCCGAAAGGGCGAGGCTGCGGGCCACCGACGAAGGCGTGCCGCAGGCCCTGTCTGGCTGGCGGCCGACGGTGGAAGTATCCGGCAGCTACGGAGTGGCACGGTCCTACGGGTCTTCAACTGGCAGGGACAAGGTCGGCGACGTGCGCGAACCGATGACAGGAGCGCTGACGGTGACGCAGAACCTGTATCGCGGCGGGCGAACGGTGGCGACGACCGAGCAGGCCGAAAACAACGTCAAGGCGGATCGGGCGCGCCTCGCGGATACGGAACAGAGCGTCCTGCTCAGCGTTGTGACGGCTTACGCCGATGTCGTGCGGGGCCAGGCCGAGGTCGAACTGAATTTCAGCAACGAGCGGGTCCTGCAGCGCCAGCTGGAGGCTACCGGCGACCGCTTCCGGGTGGGTGAGGTCACGCGGACCGACGTCTCCCAGGCAGAATCCCGTCTGGCCCGCGCGTTGGCGGACAGGGTCGCGGCGGAAGGCAGCCTCAGGGATGCCCGTGCCGCTTACGAGAATATCGTCGGCGAAGTGCCGACGCTTCTGAAACCGGCCAAGCCCCTCGATGACCTGCCGGGCTCTCTCCGCGATGCAATCGAGATCGCGAAGCGGAACAATTTCGCCGTCATCCAGGCAAGGTTTGTCGAGGAATCTGCGAAGAACAACGTGCGGTCGATCGTCGGGGAATTGCTGCCCAGTCTGACGCTGAACGGCGAACTCGAAACCAGCCAGGAGACCGCGAACGACAGAAACGAGAGCGATGATGTCTCGCTTATCGCGCGGGTGTCCATGCCGCTTTATGCCTCAGGCTCGGTTACATCGCGGGTTCGCGCGGCGAAACAGGTCGTATCGCAGCGCCGCGAGGAATATAATCAGGCCGTACGGTCAGCCGTGGAGTCCGCCACAAACGCCTGGCAGACCCTTCAGACCGGGCGGGCGAGCATCCAGGCGTTTTCCGCGGCTGTCAGAGCGGCGGAAATCGCCCTTGAAGGCGTCCGCGAGGAAGCAAATGTCGGCTCGCGCACGATTCTTGACGTGCTGGATGCCGAACAGGAACTGCTGGATGCCCGCGTCGGCCTCGTCCGTGCCATGCGCGACGAGCTGGTAGCAACCTACCAGCTTCGGCAGGCGGTCGGCGAAGCGACGGCTGAAAAGCTGGGATTGCCAGTCGATCTATACAATGTTGAAGATCATTACCGCGAGGTGCGCGGAAAATGGTGGGGGCTCGGCGCGAGCGACGGCAAATGAAGCTGGCCGGCGCGCAGGCCGCCCGGGCGCCGATTTGCGCACCGTTTGTTTAATATTGGTTAATCTTTTATCCTTAACGTCCGATAACCTTTTTTCGAAAATGAGGACCGTCGTTCTATGAGCGACCCGAATGCACAACAGGAACCATCGATGGAGGAGATTCTCGCCTCTATCAGGCGGATAATTTCCGAAGATGGCGAAGAAGAGACTGCCGCCGCGCCCGAAGAGGCTGCGGAGGAAGTCGAGGTGCCTGAAGCATCGGTCGAGCCCGAGCCGGAGCCCGAACCGGAACCGGAACCGGAAGTCGCCGAGGAAGAGGACGTTCTGGAACTGACGGACGAGGTTCAGGATGACGGAACTGTCGTGAACCTGAATACAGGCGAAGCGGTCGCCGAAGACGAGCCCCCGGAAGAAGCGGCCGAGGAGGCTCCGCCCGAAGAAGATGACGTCGAGCTCGAAATGGTCGATGCCGACGAGGCAGACGAAGAACCGGAACCGGAACCGGAGCCCGAGCCCGAGCCGGAACCGGCAGCTGTCGCGGTTTCCGAACCCGCCGAGGCGCTTGCGACGGCAGCGGCGGGGCGTCTTGTTTCGGAAAATCCGGCGATGAATTCGGTATCCTCGCTTTCGGCCCTCGCCGCCGCGGTGGACACACATCGCCGGGCGGTCGATCCCAGCATCGGTCCGCGGACGATTGAAGACCTCGTCAAGGACGTTATGCGCCCCATGATTCGCGAATGGCTGGATGACAATCTTCCGTCGCTGGTGGAACGGATGGTGGGCAGGGAAATAGAGCGTCTGACCCGCGAAGCCGAGGAAATTTCCCAACGCTGATCGGGCGTTGCGCTTCCCTTGTCGAAGCGCGATAAACTTCTTGAAATCAATACTCGTAGCTTTAGCTTCGCCCCGACTGCATCCGCGGCCCGATACGGCTTTGCGCGGCGGTCGAGCAAGCGTTTAGGGATGAAAATGGAAAAGACATACCGGCCGGAAGACGTTGAAGGCCGTATCTACGCCGAATGGGAAGACGCAGGCGCGTTCGGTTGCGGGCATACGAGGACGGGCGAAGCGACGGGTGAATCCTATTCGATCGTTATTCCGCCGCCGAACGTCACAGGCAGCCTGCACATGGGCCATGCGCTGAACAACACGCTGCAGGATATCCTTGCGCGGTTCGAACGCATGCGCGGCAAGGACGTGCTCTGGCAGCCCGGCACCGATCATGCGGGCATCGCGACGCAGATGGTGGTCGAGCGCCAGCTGGCCGAGGAACAGAAATCCCGCCACGACCTCGGGCGCGAGGCGTTTATCGAGCGCGTCTGGAAATGGAAGGCCGAATCCGGCGGCACCATCACCGGTCAGCTGCGCCGTCTCGGGGCCTCCTGCGACTGGTCGCGGGAACGCTTTACGATGGACGAAGGCCTTTCGGAAGCGGTCCGGAAAGTCTTCGTCAGCCTGCGCAAGGCGGGCCTGATCTACCGCGACAAGCGCCTTGTCAACTGGGACCCCAAGCTTCACACCGCCATATCGGATCTTGAAGTCGAACAGCAGGAGGTCAATGGCAGCCTGTGGTATTTCAAATATCCGGTGGAAGGCGAAGACGGCAAATTCATCACGGTCGCAACGACGCGCCCCGAGACAATGCTCGGCGACACCGCGGTTGCCGTGAACCCGGAAGACGAACGTTACACGGCGCTTGTCGGCAAGAACGTGATTTTGCCGATCGTCGAACGGCCGATCCCGATCGTCGCCGACGAATATTCCGACCCGGAAAAAGGCTCCGGCGCGATGAAGATCACGCCCGCGCACGATTTCAACGATTTCGAGGTCGGGCGGCGCCACGACCTGCCGATGGTCAGCATTTTCGATATCGACGCGAATGTGAACGAGGAAGCCCCGCCGCAGTTCCGCGGGATGACGCGGGAAGAAGCGCGCAAGGCCGTTGTCGCCGAAATGGACGCGCGCGGTCTGCTGGAGAAAATCGAAGACAACCCGATGACGGTGCCCTACGGCGACCGGTCCGGCGTCGTGATCGAGCCGCGTCTGACGGACCAGTGGTTCGTCGATGCAGCGGTGCTGGCCGAACCCGCGATCAAGGCGGTTGAAGACGGCGATATACGGTTCGTGCCGAAGCAATGGGAAAACACCTATTACGACTGGATGCGCAACATTCAGCCCTGGTGCATTTCGCGCCAGATCTGGTGGGGCCACCAGATTCCGGCATGGTACGGGCCGGACGGCGAGATCTTCGTCGAAATGACGGAGGAAGAAGCGCAGGCGGCGGCGGATGCCCATTACGGCAAATCCGTCGAGATCGTCCGCGATCCGGACGTGCTGGATACATGGTTTTCCTCGGCGCTGTGGCCGTTTTCGACGCTCGGCTGGCCGGAGGAAACCCCGGAACTGGCGCATCATTATCCGACAAGCGTGCTGGTCACGGGGTTCGACATCATCTTCTTCTGGGTCGCCCGGATGATCATGATGGGGCTGAATTTCCGCAACGAGGTGCCTTTCCGGGACGTCTACATCCATGCGCTGGTCCGCGACGAAAAGGGCCAGAAGATGTCCAAGAGCAAGGGCAACGTCATGGACCCGCTCGATCTGATCGACGATTACGGCGCCGACGCGCTGCGCTTCACCCTGACGGCCCTTGCCGCCCAGGGGCGCGACATCAAACTGTCGACCGGGAGGATCGAGGGATACCGCAATTTCGTCACCAAGATCTGGAACGCGGCGCGCTTCACGCAGATGAACGGCTGCGTCCCGGTCGCGGATTACGATCCCGCTGCCTGCACGCTGACGGTCAATAAATGGATCGTCGGCGAAACCGCGAAAGCGGGCGCGGATATCGTGTCGGCCCTTGAAAGCTATCGCTTCAACGAGGCGGCCCAGGCCGGCTACCGGTTCGCATGGAACCAGTTCTGCGACTGGTATCTCGAATTCACGAAGCCGATCCTTCAGGAAGGCGACGCGGCGGCCCAGGCGGAAGTCCGCGCGACGACATCCTGGGTGCTCGACCAGCTTCTGAAGTTCATGCAGCCGATTATGCCGTTTGTGACGCAGGAGTTGTGGGTTCAGCTTGCACCGCCCGAAGGGCGTGACGGGTTGCTCATGCTGCAGCCATGGCCGGCGCTTGGCGAGGAGCTGCGCGCGCCCGATGCCGAGGAGGAGATGGACTGGGTGATCCGCATGGTCAGCGATATCCGCACCGTCCGCGCCGAAATGAATGTCCCGCCCTCTGCCGAACTGCCGCTTGCCGTGACCGGCGGGTCCGCCGCGACGATTGCGCGTCTCGAAACCCATAAGGCGTTGCTGGCGCGGCTTGCGCGGCTGTCGGAGGTGTCGGTGTCTGAAACCGTACCGAAAGGGGCGGTTCAGGTTGTCGTCGATGAGGCGACGGTGGCTCTGCCGATCGGCGATGTGATCGATGTCGCCCAGGAGGTGGCCCGGCTGGAGAAGGAAATCGGCAAGGTCGACGGCGAGATCGGCAAGATCGAGAAGAAGCTCGCCAACGAGAGCTTTACGGCGAAGGCGCCGCCGGCCGTGGTCGAGGAACAACGCGCCCGGGCCGACGATTACCGTCAGTCCAGAACCAAGCTCAGCGAGGCACTGGACAGGCTGGCGACGCTCTGACGATGTGACGGTGACACCGGCGTGACGGGAAGTGTGGCGGGAGGAGAATGATTTGACGCAATACCTCCTGGTACCGTTCCGTTTTCTCGTTGACTGGCTCATTCGCTTTATCGAAGACGATGGCCTCGCGTCGGCGGGCTATCTCGCCTATCTCGGCCTGATGTCGCTGCTGCCGTTCCTCGTTTTCGTCTTCACGCTTCTGGGGCTTGTCGGCCGGGCGGACGAAGGAGCGGGAATCGTGGAAATGATGTTCCGCTTCATGCCAACGGAAGTTGCACTCACCCTGCAGGAGCCGGTCGTACAGGTTATCGAAACCGCGTCCGGCGGGGTGCTGACCCTCAGCCTTGTGGTGGTCCTCTGGATCACTGCGTCCGGGGTCGAAGGGATCAGAACGGCGCTGAACAGGGCCTATCGTACGCGGGAGACGCGAAGCTACTGGCGGCGGAGGGCAAACAGTTCGGTGCTGGTGATTTTCTTCTCCGGCTTCATCATCATCGCGATAGGCGGCATGGTGATCGGCCCGCTGCTCTGGCAGCAGGCGGACGCGTATCTCGACATCGGAATCGCGCTCGGCTCGAGCCAGTTTCCCGAAATCCTGCGTTTCGGTGCGGGCGGGGGCGCGCTGTTCGTCGCGACCGCGGCGCTGTACTATTTGCTGCCCAACAGGAAACCGTCCTGGATCGGGGTTGTTCCCGGCGCCGGCGCCGTCTTCGTGATGGTAAGCGGGGCAACCAGTCTTTATTCGCTCTACCTTGAACGATTTGCGCAATACGCGGCCATCTACGGCAGTCTTGGCGGCATTATTTCCACCCTGATATTTTTCTATCTGCTGGGCGCGATCTTCGTGCTCGGCGCCGAACTGAACGGGATGCTGTCGGAGCTCCACGAACAGAAAAAGAAGGAAAAACCGGAATGACAGGCAGTGAAACCACCAGCAAATTCATACGTCTCGGGACCTCCGAGACCGGCGGCACGTTCTGGTCCCAGGGCACAACGATCGCGACGCTTGTCGAGCGCGAGACCGGCAACGCGGTGAAGGTTCTGGATGCGGGGCAGGCGAGCATAGAGAACGCACGGCGTCTCGACGAAGGCCTGATCGATCTCGGCTTCATGGCGTCGAACTGGATCGGCCGCGCATACCGGGGAGAAGCGCCGTTCGCGCATGAAATCGCCATGCGCAATGTGGCGCCGGCGAATTCGGGGGCGATGTTCTTTATCGTACGCGACGAGAGCCCACTGCGTCATGTCCGGGACATGATCGGAAAACGGGTCGCGATCGGGCCCTCGGGAAGCGGCATGGTGCAGCATATTCACACCATATTTGGCGTCCTCGGCATATCGTTCGACGATTTCACGCCGGTTTACCTGCCGTTCGAGGAAGGCGGGAAGGCGCTTGAGGCAGGGGAGGTCGATGCGCAATGGCAATGTCCCTATCCCAACCAGGTCATGGCCGACATCGCCGCACGCATGGATGTCCGCATGCTCGACTATGCCACCGGCGATCTTGCCGCTGTGCTGGATCAGGTGGATTTCTACCGGCCCGCGACGGTGCCGGCGGGGTTCTTTCGCGGTGTAGACGCCGAGAGCGATCAGCTCGCGGTGGTGAACATTATCGCGGCCCATGAAAGCACCGATGCGGAAACCGTCCGCGTGTTCGTCGAGACGATCCTCGCCAGCCTTGATGAAATGGCGGAAATGAACGCGTTGTTCGGCGGGCTCGGTGATCTGTTCGAACCTTTGCGGACGCAGGGTGCCGCCGCGCTGGCGTTCGGCGGCGCCCCGTTGCACCCGGGCGCGATCGACGCATACAAAAACGCCGGATATTTATCCTGACGGATTCCCTAGGCAGGACGCAGCGAGCCGACTATTGTCCCGCCAAATCAGACCAGATCGACAGGAGTTTCCCATGCCCGACGGAACAGGCGCCGCAAAACGCCCCGCAAAGAAGACGGCTGCCAAGGCCAAGCCCCGTTTCAACAAGAACAAGCTGCCGAGCCGGCACACGACCGTCGGGCCGGAGCGGGCGCCGCATCGAAGCTATCTCTATGCGATGGGGCTGACCGAGAAGGAAATCAACCAGCCGCTGGTCGGCGTCGCGACCTGCTGGAACGAGGCCGCACCGTGCAATATCTCCCTGTCGCGCCAGGCCCAGGCGGCGAAGGCGGGCGTGAAGGCCGCCGGCGGCACGCCGCGCGAGTTCACCACCATCACCGTGACCGACGGCATCGCCATGGGGCATGAAGGGATGAAGTCGTCGCTGGTATCGCGCGAGATCATCGCCGATTCCGTTGAGCTGACCATGCGCGGTCATTGCTACGATGCGCTGGTCGGCCTTGCCGGCTGCGATAAATCGCTGCCGGGAATGATGATGTCGATGGTGCGCCTGAACGTGCCGTCGGTCTTCGTCTATGGCGGGACCATCCTGCCGGGCAAGTTCCAGGGCAGGGACGTGACCGTGGTCGACGTGTTCGAAGGCGTCGGCCAGTACGCGGCCGGGAATATGAGCGCGAAAGAGCTGCAGGAGCTCGAGGAAGTGGCCTGTCCCTGCGAGGGATCCTGCGGCGGCCAGTACACGGCCAACACAATGGCCTGTGTCGCCGAAGCCATGGGGCTTGCGCTGCCGACATCGTCCGGAGCGCCGGCGGCCTATAAATCGCGGGACGCGATGGTGAAGGCATCGGGCGTTGCCGTGATGGACCTGCTCGCGAAAAACATCCGCCCGCGCGATATCGTGACGCGCCAGTCGCTGGAAAACGCGGCCGTCGTCGTCGCGGCAACCGGCGGTTCGACCAATGCCGGCCTGCACCTGCCCGCCATCGCGAACGAAGCGGGGATCAAGTTCACGCTCGACGACGTGGTCCGCATTTTCAAGAAGACCCCGTATCTCGCGGATCTGATGCCGGGCGGTAAATATACCGCCACGGATATGTACCGCGCGGGCGGTGTGCCCGTGATCATCAAGGAACTGCTGGATAACGGCCTGCTGCACGGCGATTGCATGACGGTCACCGGCAAGACGCTCAAGCAGAACCACGCGAAGGTCAAATTCCCCGAAAAACAGAAGGTTTTCTATCGCGTGAAGGACGCCTTGTCGCCGACCGGCGGCGTCGTCGGCCTGAAAGGCTCGCTCGCTCCCGAAGGTGCGATCGTGAAGGTCGCCGGGATGAAAAACCTCACCTTCACCGGCCCGGCCCGGGTGTTCGACTGCGAGGAAGAAGCCTTCGAGGCCGTCATCAAGAACAGGATCAAGGAAGGCGACGTGATCGTCATCCGCTATGAAGGCCCGAAAGGCGGCCCCGGCATGCGCGAAATGCTGTCGACCACGTCGGCGCTGTACGGCCGCGGCCTTGGCGAGAAAGTCGCCCTGATCACGGACGGCCGGTTCTCCGGCGGCACGCGCGGCTTCTGCATCGGCCATGTCGGCCCGGAAGCGGCGGTCGGCGGCCCGATCGGCCTGCTGAAAGACGGCGATATGATTTCCATCGACGCAAAGAAGGGCAAGCTGGACGTCGATCTGACCAAGACCGAACTCGCGAAGCGCCTGAAAAAATGGAAACCGCGCAAGCACGACTATCAGTCCGGTGCGCTGTGGCGGTATGCCCAGACGGTCGGCAATGCGCGGGACGGCGCGGTCGTTCATCCGGGAGCGAAGGCGGAGACCCACGTTTACGCGGATATCTGATCCGGCGGGACGGGGCGACGCTGGCTGGCCAGTTTCACCTTGCCAGGCACATCTGTTCGGCCAGGCACATCTGTTCGGGATGAGGACGGGGAACGTTCTGCGTCGATAGCGCCGGACACGGAATCGCTATGTCTGCTCTCTGGAGGAGAGCGGACAGGCGGGACCTGCGGGGGGTGAGTCTGTTTTTAGCCATGTGTGGACGGCTCCGTGTTGGCAAGGGTTTTTTGACGGTGATGCATCGCTGGTCGGTGCTGCCATGTGTCCGGCCTGTTTGTGCGGCACTCGACATGGCCGCTGGCCCTAATGCTCTCCG
>Ga0181556_1000608_pt1 | contig 38173 bp, 35 predicted proteins | sample 011ome_14_FD_148651 | JGI IMG/M metagenome (GOLD analysis project Ga0181556, IMG submission 148651) | Coastal salt marsh microbial communities from the Groves Creek Marsh, Skidaway Island, Georgia - 011505AT metaG (spades assembly) | ecosystem: Environmental > Aquatic > Marine > Intertidal zone...
GGCCGCGCTGAGGTCGATGAAGCCATGCTCAATGCGGTCGCAGAATCAACGGGCGGTCGCTATTTTCGCGCGACCTCCCCTGCCGAGCTCGAGGCGGTTTATGCACTCCTCGATGAACTCGAGCCGGTGGAGCAAGAAGCCAGCACCTTCCGACCCAAACGCGCGCTGAGCTGGATACCGCTGCTAGCGGCTCTCGCGCTTGCCACACTGCTTGCGGTGCTACGCAGCCGCTGGCTCGACGTGTTCAAGGCAAGGCCCCAATATGGTTGACGGCTTTCATCTACTCCGCCCTGAACTGCTTTGGGTATTCGCAATCTGCCCGGTGGTCGCGCTGGCACTGTGGTACCGGCGCGCGCACCAGGGCGACTGGAGCCGGGCCTACTGCCATACCTGCTACCTGATCAAACCGCCGCTGCGAGACGCAACGGCCTATGGATTCCCCTGCTTCTGCTCAGCCTTGCAATTCTGGCCGCCGCGGGACCCAGCTTGCAGCGAGTGGAACTGCCCGTGATTAAGCGCGCGGACGCGCTGGTGATCGTACTCGATATGAGTGCATCAATGTTGGCAGCTGACGTTCAACCAAGCCGCGTACAACGGGCAAGACAAAAAGTATTGGACCTGCTTGATACACGAAAAGAGGGCGTTACTGGCCTGGTGGTGTTCGCCGGCGACGCGCACGTGGTCACGCCCCTCACAGACGACACCCGAACCATTGCAAATCTGATGCCGGCACTGTCACCCGCCATGATGCCGCTTCCCGGCGCCAATGCCGTTAGCGCGATAGAAATGGCCGCGGAGCTACTGATTACTGCAGGCGCGCAGGGCGGCCAGATCTTGCTGATGACTGATGGCCTCCCGGGCTTCGATCCCGACGCAGTGAAAGCTGCGCTGGAAAATAGCGGAGCCACGCTCTCTATTCTGGCCATTGGCACTCCGTCTGGCGCACCGATCCCCCTGCCAAACGGCGGCTTCCTCAAGGACGATGCGGGTGAAATTGTGATCCCCGCTCTGGATCGCGCCGCAATCAGTGCTATTGCTGCTGAAGTGAATGCGGTCTTCGGGGAGATCACACTGGATGAAGCAGACATTGAGGCGCTGACCCAGCGCGATTTATTGGTGTCTGAGGGCGAGCTCGACCTCGATCGCCAAACCGATGCCTGGCAGGATCAGGGGTACTGGTTGGCCGCGCTGGTGGCCCTCCTTATGCTACCAGCCTTTCGCAGAGGAGCGATTGCCAGTATCGCCCTCCTCGTAGTTTTTTACGCTCAACCGCCAGAGGCAGCCGAGTGGCAAGATCTCTGGCTGACCCCGGATCAACAAGGCGCACAACAATTGGCCAATGGCCAGGCAGCGGATGCCGCTGCAACCTTCCGCGATCCGGCTTGGCGCGGTGTTGCAGCCTACGAGGCTGGCACCTATGACCAGGCCGCTCGGAGCTTTGCCGGAGAACGGAACGCAAACAGCCTCTACAACTTGAACGCAAACAGCCTCTACAACTTGGGCAATGCCCTTGCGTTGCAGGGAGATTTGCGAGGCGCTCTAAGCGCTTACGAAAAAAGTCTGTCGGAGCTTCCAGATGCCGAGGACGCGATCGCCAACAGAGACTTTATTCAGTCACTATTAGATCAGCAAGAGCAGGAATCGCAGGATCAACAAGGTGATGAGCAAAACCAGGAGGATAGCGCCCCCCAAGATGACAGTGAGTCCGAGAATGACCAACAGGATCAGTCAGAGTCGTCTGAATCTGAGGGCTCAGAGCAAGAGCCCGGGGACGGTACCGAAAACGAATCCGGTAACGAGGACCAACAACAATCGACTGACGAACAGCGCGAGCAGGACTCAGCACTTGCCGATGCGCCCGAACGAGATCAAGAGGCGCTTGATGCCGCGACCGAAGAGCAAATGGCAAAGTTTGACGAGGCCCTGGAGGAACAACAGGCGCTGGAACAGTGGCTCCGCCGAGTACCCGATGACCCCGGCGGGCTGTTGCGCCGAAAATTTCGCTATCAAACCATGCAACGTCTGAGAGAAGGCGAGGAGCCCGATGAATCGATTCGCTGGTAAAAATCGGTCAGCCCCTCTATCGCTGCGCTACGGGCTTTTTTTACTGCTGTCCCTCTCGCTACCCGCGATGGCCGATCTCTTTGCGTCGGTTGACCGAAGGGAAATCGCCCTTGGAGAGACGCTTAGATTGACGTTGACTGGCGATGCGGGGGAACAGCCAGCGGAAATCGACCTAACCCCGCTCAATCGGGATTGGGAGATACTCTCTCGCTCCAGCGCAACCAACGCGCGGTACGTCAACGGTCAGAATCAGATCACTCGCACGCTGGAAATGGAGCTTGCCCCCTTGCGCGAGGGGACGCTGGGCATTCCATCTCTCAGCTCCGGCGGCCGCCGCACAACGCCCTTGTCAATCAGGGTCAACCCGGAACCCGTCATCGCGCCCGGTGACGCGCTAGTGCTGTTTGAGGCAAGCGTAGACCAGCCCGCCGTCTATGTGCAGGCCGAACTGATGCTAACGGTCACATTGCAACAAGCCATCAACCTCGACGGCGGTGAAATTTCTGCCTTCGATATCCCTGATGCCGTGGTCGAACCGTTAGAACGCAGATCATTTCAACGACGTCTGGGCAATCGTACATGGCTGGTTACGGAGCTGCGTTTCGCCGTATATCCCCAGAAAAGTGGCGCCATTAAAGTGCCCGCCATCGGTTTTACGGCGCGAGAGGTTCAACCCGGCAGATCCCTATTGGGAGCGCGGCTCGGTCGACGCTTACGAATGGCGTCAGAGCCGATAGAGGTCGAGGTTAAATCAGTACCGGACGGTTTCCCCGGCGCGGTGTGGCTCCCGGCGAGAAGTCTGACACTGGAAGAAAATTGGTCAGTCGAACCCGACAGGTTGTCCGTGGGAGATTCCACTACCCGAACCTTGACGGTAGTTGCTGACGGATTACAGGGCAGCCAGCTCCCGCCGTTGAGTAGTCTCCAAGGTGCATCAGATATTCCGGAGCTCAAATTTTATCCCGACCAGGAAGCCATCGATCAGACAGAGCGGGTGCGTGGCCTGCAGGGACAGCGCGAACAAAGCGAAGCGCTTGTAGCGCGAGCCAGTGGAGAATGGACGCTCCCTGAAATCCGCGTGCCCTGGTGGAATACCGAAACCGATACCCTTAGCTACGCGACCCTGCCCGCCCGTCAAGTCAGCGTGCGCTCTGCCGCCACGGCGGCCAGCGCCCCCGAAGCCGTGACACTCTCATCCAATATCAGCGAAGACGCGTTGGTCCCCTTTTGGCTCTGGGGTGTGGCGGGTTCCGGTTGGCTGGCTGCCGGACTGCTATTGTGGTTGTTCCTCAGGGCACGCGCCGATGCCGGATCTGCCACGATCGAGCCTGCGGCAAAGGTCAGCGAGCCCAGCGTCAGGCAAGCTTTGGTGCGTATCCGGCAAGCGCTGGAGCAACAGGATCCGGGTGCGCTCAGGCAAGCGGTACTGCAATGGGGTGCGGGACATCACGGAAAAACGTTTTCCTCACTTTCCGAACTCGCATCGGTGAGCAGCGAGCAATTGAGAGACCTCCTGAGAGACCTCGATCGAGCCCTCTACAGCGAAGCCGCCGAGAGTACCGCCTCTCAGGCATTAATCTCAGCATTAAGAGAGGAGCCAGCCCTCAGGGACAAATCATCGCGCAAAAACGATCCATTGGCGCTGTATCCCACGGGCTGAACTGCCGGCACTTTGCCAGATCAGACGAACCGCCGTCAGTCGGGTGCCGCCAGCGACCGGCTAACCACCTCAAAGACATCCTTGGGTAACGGGTCTATCGCTGCGATGCGCTCGAGTTCGGCTCTCATGAGCTCCTGACCAACGGCGTAGCGGCGCCAGCGCGTTAGGGGCGCCAACATGCGCGCCGCAATTTGCGGGTTAGACGCCTGAATACGGGTAATCACATCCCCCAGTAGCTGATAACCCGCGCCGTCAGCGCGGTGAAACGCGACTGGGTTGGCGCCTGAAAATGCCCCCACCAGCGCGCGCAGTTTGTTGGGGTTTCGCCAATCAAACGCACCGTGCTGCAGCAGCTCGCGAACACTCTCCACACAGGAAGTATCAGGCCTCGTCGCCTGTACGGTGAACCACTGATTCACGATCAGTGACTCCCGCTGCCAGCGATCGTAAAAAGCGGCTAGCGCCTGCTCGCGCCGCGCCACATCCGCGTACTGCGCGATCCATCGCAGTGCCGCTAAACGATCAGTAAGATTGTCGGCACTGTGCAGCAGGTGCTCTGCAGTCTCCAGATCCTCGGGTTGCGCCGCCAGCAGGTAATCCAGCGCCAAATGCCGCAACGATCGCAGACCTATGTCAGAAGCGCTGGCTCGGTAAGGGATCGCCGCGATCACCGAGGAGGCCATTTGCCGCCACTGCGTCTCGAGAGAGCGACCCAACAGGCGCTTCGCCGCTTGCCTGCGCAAGTGGATATCTGTCATATCGACCAAACCGCGCTGTGCCGCTCTGTCTGCCAGATACTCGTCCGAAGGCAGACAGAGTGTCAGTGCCTTCATCGCGGCATCCATCGGGCCTGCCAGCACCCGTGTCACGGCTTCAAGTAGCGCGCTGTCGAGATTAGCGGCAGGTTGCGTCAGGTCGAGGGTTTCAATCGCCTGAGCAAGGAGGGTTTGTGCCGCATCCCAGGCAACAAACGCATCGTCATCTGCGCTCATTAGGGTCAGCAAGTCAGCTTCCGAGCGATCGATGGTCAATCGAACGGGCGCAGAAAATCCGCGCAACAGCGACGGCACTGGGGGCGCGGTGACGCAGTCAAAGGTGAATGTCTGCTCGGGATGAGTGAGCTCCAATATGCGCGTCGTACCGTTGTCCAGAGCCATGGGTTTGCCGTCAATGAGCAGCCCCGTCGCCACCGGTATCGACAGCGGTGGTTTTTCAGCCTGCCCCGGCGTGGGTCGGCTCCGTTGCTTTAATGTCAAATGGTATTGCTTTGCCTCGGCGTCAAACTCACCGCTGGCGATGACCTCTGGCGTCCCCGCCTGCTCATACCAACGGCGAAACTGGGTCAGATCGCGACCCGAGATCTCGGCCATACAGTCGACAAAGTCATCGCAGGTGACCGCCTGTCCGTCAAACCGCTGAAAGTATAAGCTTGCTCCTGCAATAAACTGCTCGTGCCCCAACAGGGTATGCAGCATGCGTACCACTTCCGCACCCTTTTCGTACACCGTCAGCGTGTAAAAGTTGGAGATGTCGACAAACGCATCGGGACGTACCGGATGGGCCATGGGCCCGGCATCCTCGGCAAATTGGTGCGTACGGAGAAATATGACGTCCTCCACCCGCTTCACGCCGCGGGAATTAAGATCCGCAGAAAACTCGGAGTCGCGAAAAACGGTAAACCCCTCTTTGAGGGTTAACTGAAACCAATCACGACAAGTAACGCGATTGCCCGAGTAGTTGTGAAAATACTCGTGAGCAACAACGCCCTCTACCCGCTGAAAGCCTGCATCCGTCGTGATATCCGGATGGGCCAGCACACATGACGTATTGAAGACGTTAAGACTTTTGTTTTCCATCGCCCCCATGTTGAAATCGTCAACCGCCACAATATTGTAGAGGTCGAGGTCATACTCAAGGCCGTAGACCTCCTCATCCCAACGCATGGCATTCTTCAGAGACTGCATGGCGTAATCGCAGTAATCGAGGTCTTTTTCTTCAACCCAAATTCGCAAATCAACCGTCTTTCCGGAGCAGGTCGTGAATGCATCAGATACCGGTTTGAGGTCTCCCGCCACCATGGCAAAGAGATGTGCAGGCTTGGGAAAAGGGTCGTGCCAGGTGGCTCGATGTCTCCCTTCGGCCAACACCTCCTCGGAGATCAGGTTGCCATTACTCAATAGAACCGGACAGGCGTTTTGATCTGCCTCGAGGGTAACCGTGTAAACGGCGAGCACATCGGGGCGATCGGGATAGAAGGTGATCTTACGAAAACCCTCAGCTTCGCATTGCGTGCAGTAGGCACTTTGCGAGCGATAAAAACCCTCCAGCGATGTGTTTTCTTCAGGGCAAATCTCAACGCAGGTCCTTAAAACACATTGGTCCGGCAAACCGTGTATCACGAGCTGACTTGCACTCAGTTCATACTGCGAATGCGTCAAGCGCTGCCCGTTGATTTCAACCCACCGTAGCTCAAGCTGCTCGCCATCCAACCTGAGCGGCACATCCTCAACGCCCCTCCGCTCGACAGTGAGCGCCGCCACAACCTCAGTACGTCCATCAAAAATGCTGACTTCGAGCTCGACGTGACTGACCCCGAAGTCGGGCGGTCGATAGTCAGCCCGGAGGATCGTCGCCGGTATCCCTTCTCGCAAGCCCATTATGCTGCCACCCCTATTTCCACTTCATATCCGCCGAATTTTCTAATGTTGAGAACCCCTGTATCCAGCATCAGATATTGGCCTTTAATTCCCATCAAAGTCCCTTCAACCAGCGGTGCCTTGTCGAAATTATGCGCTTTCACTTTTTCCGGCCAACTCATCACTGGGTAATTAATCAGTGTCTCCGGCGCATCCTCTATCAGCTCGAAAGCGGCGGCACCGTGCTGCAACGTAAGATCTGCAATGCCGGCAGCGCTCTGTGAAACGATGCGCCGTCGCACGCTCTCAAGATCCTGCGGCTCGCCATTGCCCTTCAGCATCGTCTGCCAAGCCGTTCTGTCGCCTACTTCTCTGGCAAAAAGAACCTCCAGCAGACCCGAATGGTAACGCGTCTGAACCCGTGCGATTGGCTTGGCCTGAGTGGCACCCTGATCAATCCAACGTGTAGGAATCTGGGTCGCGCGGGTGATGCCCACTTTGACGCTGGACGTGTTCGATAGGTAAACGATATGGGGCACCTGACAATGGGTCTCAGCCCAGTCGGGTTCGCGGCAGGTCCCCTCTGCCAAATGGCATTTCTCAGGGCTCATAATGCAGCTGTCACAGGCCGCCAATTTACGAAAACAAGGGTAGCAGTAGCCCTGATTAAAGCTCTTCTTGGTCGCCCTCTCACATTCGACGCAGCGAATCACGCCGGTAAAAGACAGCGAGAGGCGCTGGCCCAAATAATCGTTCAGGCACAGGGGGGTTTGCTCCGGAAATAGGGTGTATCTGACTATATCCGTCAGCTCCACACGCATCTTGCGCAAGTCGCCCCGCCAATCACTCATAGTCGGATTCTTCCTCTACCGCTTGCCACCTAAGAGGGGCAGGCACATCACATTCCTCACCCGCTTTGGACCCTTTGTCAATAAAACCGACCCGCTCCTCGGGCGGCAAATGCATTGCGCCCCAGGTAATGACGGCCTGCATGGCATGCTGGCGCTGTGACTCTGTCACCGGTCGGCCGTCGGGCCAACGACCTGTTTCCAGCGACTCCACCAGCCTGTCGTAGACCCCTCGATCCATCTGCTGAATCGATTGCAAATAGTCGGTTGCCATATCAAGGTCCTCTGAAGCCCACGGGCACCACGCTCACCACCACACCTAGCAACAACCCAATGAGCAGTCCACCCGCATGTGCCCCGTTAGCGATCGCACCTGCGCCAATAAAGTCCATGCTGCCCACCATACCGACGAGCAGCCAGATCAGCATAAAGCCAAAAACCGCCATGGGCGGTGGCACAATCCAACCGGGTCGTCGCCAGCTCAGCATCATGATGAAGCCCAGAAACGCATAGACCACGCCAGACATTCCACCAAAAATCGACGGTCCTTCCCACAGATACTGACAGTAGTTACTGACCATCGCCGTGACACCATAGAGACCCAACACATTGATCGCCCCGAGCCGGTGCTCGATGCGCTGCCCAAACTCCCACAGCCATAAACAATTAAATACAACATGTAGCCAACCGAAGTGGATAAAGGTTGGGGTGACCAGCCGCCACCATTCATCATTCATTTCGCCGAATGCAACATAGCCGCCAGCAGAACGGAAAGGGACAAAATTAAACAGTTCCAGCATGCCAACCCACTGCGCCGGATAGAACAACAGAAAGCACACGCTGGTCACGACAATCAGAAGAAAAGTCGCAGGCGCTCTCTTGATGGGTAGGGGCAGACTATTTAACGAGGGCATCTGACCAACGAAGCTTGTCCCGACAGCTGGCATAAAAGCTATACCCCGGAGGATGCAGTAAGGTCAGCTCTCGAGACTTCTTACGAATCTTAACCGAGTCGCCGGGCAGCGCCGTGATCGATGTCTGACCATCACAGGTAATCGGCGGATGGATATCGTTGCGTGTCACGACGTCAATTCGGATTTCGCTTGTACCGCTAACGACAATGGGACGACTCGTCAGCGAATGCGGGAACATCGGCACCAGCACCAGCGCATCCAGGCCCGGATACATGATCGGTCCGCCCGCGGAGAGGCAGTAAGCAGTGGACCCGGTGGGTGTCGCTACTAGCAGTCCGTCAGCATTTAAGCGGTATACGAACTCCCCGTCGATGCTGAGCTCAAACTCAACCATCTGCGCTGAAGCACCTGAGTTCACAACGATATCGTTCAATGCATCGCCGCGCCCGATAACTTGATCACCCCGCCAAACCTCAGCATCTAGCAGAAAACGGCGATCACTAAGATATTCGCCATCCAACACGTTGCTGACCTGTTCCAGTAATTCGTCGGGACTCACATCAGTAAGGAACCCCAATCGTCCGCGATTAATGCCAATGACAGGCGTGTCGTGTTTGACCAGAGTCCGAGCGGCACTCAACAAACTACCATCGCCGCCGATAACAATCGCCAGATCTACCATGGCGCCAATCTTGTCCCGGGACTCCATCTCGCGCTTTTCAAAATGCGACAAGGTGGCCAACCGATCCTCAATAGTGACCTGTAGCCCGCGGTCATCCAGTAGCTTTAGCAATCCCGAGACGATCTCCTCGACCCCCGGGTGCTCTCTTCGACCTAGCAGACCGACGTGATTAAAACTTGTGCTCATAGCTGTCGGGCAGCGATCGTCGTCATCGTCTCACTCCCTCCTCTCTCACTTTCATTCATACCGGCTACTCACCCATTGAGAGCCAAGCCTATCTACGTCGCTCAGTGGCGTTCTGGCGTGACACTGCAAGTTTTCGCTCCCACCATAGCGGAACGCGCATCGGTGTGTCCCGTTTCGAACCCGGCTATCACGTGCAGCGACACAGCTGAAGTTTACTACCGAGGATCGATAAAGTACTCAGCGCCAGCAAACCGCTGAAAAGTTATGCGGATCCGAGTCCGACATTGTTGTGCTCGAGCACGCGCTCGGCGCGATAGCTGGAGCGAACGAAAACCCCGGAAACCACTTCGAGGAATCCCCGCTCCAGTCCCCACTCCCGATACAACGCGAATTCATCGGGAGTGACAAATTTTTCTACCGGCAAATGGTGTCGTGTGGGCTGCAGGTACTGACCCAATGTCAGCACATCCACGGCATGGCTACGCAGATCGTCCATACAGGCCTTCAACTCGTCCTCCCGCTCACCCAACCCCAACATCAGTGAGGTCTTCGTTATGACATCGGGCCGGTAAGCTTTCCCATGTGCCAACACGTCCAGTGTCTGTTGGTACCCGGCCCGAGGATCACGCACCGGGTGCGTGAGTCGTGCCACCGTCTCGACATTTTGGGCAAATACCTCAATACCCGAATCCAGCAGAATCTCGACCGCTCGAGAATCACCTAAAAAATCAGGCGTAAGCGCCTCTACGGCGGTATGCGGGTTCATTGCCTTGGTGGCGCTGACAACTGCGGCATAGTGCCCCGCTCCACCGTCTGGCAGGTCATCACGATTTACTGATGTCAGTACCACGTATTTAAGGCCCATCAAGCGCACCGCCTCCGCCGTATTCGCGGACTCCTCCGGATCCAGCCAGCCTCCGGGGTTTCCGGTATTCACCGAACAGAAGCGACAGGCCCGGGTGCACACATCTCCCATGAGCATGATCGTTGCAGTGCCCGCGCTCCAGCATTCGCTGATGTTCGGACACTTGGCTTCCTCACAAACGGTCGCTAGCCGATGCTCATGAACAATGGAGCGGACTGCCTCAAATTTGGGGCTATTCTGAACGCGCATTTTCAGCCAGTCAGGTTTCGGCTGCCGCGCCCTGTCAATACTGGAGGCCTTGATGCCGTCTTTGATGACCCGCACCCCCCGATCATTGGTGAACTTTTCACCACTATCGATGTGGGCGACGGGTATCTGATCATTACTCATGGTTTCAATCCTTGTGGCCTCCCCGCGATCGAGCGATTAAAGCCTAACTGATCTGACCTTAGGCAGCAGAGACACTGAGCTGAACCGACACCCCGTTCACCGCGGCGTTGCCAGAAAGCGCGGCGTTGCCAGAAAGTTGATCGACAAACTGTTCATCCGTGATGTCGTTACAGCTCACCCCCGCATACTCGTTGGCTATACTACCGCGGGTGCCACTGCGGCCATGCCCATACCCGTGGGGCAAGCTCACAACGCCAGGCATCATTTCATCAGACGCGGCGAGCTCTGCTTGAATGTGACCCACGCGACTACTCACCGTCACCATCATACCGCTTTGCCATCCTTCACTCGCCACATCCTGTGGATGCATCAACAGTTGGCAACGCGGCTTACCTTTCATCAAGCGATGATGATTGTGCATCCACGAATTGTTGTCTCGCACATGGCGTCGTCCAATCAACCGATATCCTTGGACAGGCGCGACTTCCCCAACCAACCGATCAATATCGCGCAACACGTCGGGGACAGCGAGCCGAATGCGTTTATCTGGCGTTTGTAAGCGATCTGGGCACGACGGCTGCAACGGACCAAAATCCATTCCCGACGGATGCTCTCTAAGCTTGTCGATGCTGACTTGCCACTGGGTGGATTCGCCGTAAGGACCGGTGCGGAGTGCCCGGTCCACCAACTGATGCGGCGCATGACGCGGCATGGGCTCGAGACCCAAAAGTCGGCTCACTCGCTCCCCCAACTCGGCGAATATCTCCCAATCATGGAGGGCACCCTCAGGCTTGTCGAAGACTGCTGGGTTGTACCGTGCCGTGTTTCTGATGGCCAGATTGTGAAACCCGATATCGTAGTGATCGTGCTCCAGTGGAGAGGTGGGCGGCAAAATGACGTCGGCGTGACGCGTCGTTTCGTTGAGTGCCGGATCCAACGAAATCATGAATTCCAGTGTTTCCAGGGCCTCATCCAAGGCCGCACCGTTGGGCGTCGACAGGACCGGATTTCCCGCGCCCGTGAACATCAGTTTAATCTGGCCCTCTCCCGGCGTGCTGATCTCTTCGACCATCGCTGCTGCAGGCAGCTCGTAATTAAATTCGGGCAGACCCCTGCCCCGGCTAGAAAAACGAGCAAACCCGCCAGGGCTGGTGTTGCTGACTTGATCCATCGCCGGTAGCGTGAACAGGCTTCCGCCGGGTTTATCCAAATTCCCCGTCACGACATTAATGACTTGAATCGCCCACTGGCAAAGCGCGCCATAGGCCTGCGTGCTTACCCCCATCCTGCCATAACAAATACCTGCCCCGGCGCGGGCAAATTCGTGGGCAATGCGCTCGATATCAGCAGCGCTAATTCCCGTTCGCTCAGCCGCCCATGCAGGCGTCAGATTGCAAACCGCTTGACCGATCTCATCAACCCCGTCGGTAAACGCCCCGAGATTTCCAAGCGCTATCAAGTCATCGCGGAACACCACGTGAATCAATGCGAGCAAAAAAGCAGCGTCCGAGCCTGGCCGGATAAATAGGTGTTCCGTCGCAAGTTCAGCCGTCTCCGTCCTTCGCGGATCAATCACAATCAGCTTGCCTCCGCGCGATTTGAGCGCTTTCAGGCGTCGACGCACGTCGGGCACTGTCCACATGCTGCCGTTCGAGGCGAGCGGATTAGCACCGAGCATCAAGAAATAATCAGTGCGATCCACATCTGGAACAGGCTGAAGCAACATATGTCCATAACACCAGAGTGACACCAGGTGGTGTGGCAATTGATCGACCGACGTCGCTGAAAAGCGGTTGCGGGTACGAATATGCCGGAATAGATTGCGCTGATGTGTCAGCATCCCATAGTTGTGCACCGAGGGATTGCCAAAATAGGCGCCGATGGCGTCGACACCGTATTTCTGGATGGTCGACGCCATCGCCGCGGCTGCAGTCTCCAGGGCCTCATCCCACGTCACTTCAACGTGCTCAAATACTCCCGGCGCAGTGCGCACGCGCTTCATCGGCTTTCGTAATCGATCCGGGTCTTCATGAATATCTTTTAGAGACACCGCCTTGGGGCAGACATGTCCGCGGCTCAGCGGATCATTTTGATCGCCTCTGATGTCAACTATCTGGTTATCAACCGTCTGGATCACGACGCCACACATGGCCTCGCAAAGATGGCACACCCGGTGATGCGCTCGGATAGTGGGTTCGCTCATAGTGACCTCTGGTTCGGAGGCTCGCGGCAAGGATGGTATCAGGCAGCGCGCGACCGCATCGCCTAGTGTAGCACTGTGTTATCAGGTATCAGGAAAACGAGGGCGCTCGACCCTCCATCTGGGCCATGACTGCTTCTACTTGATTAGGCCGACCCATAATCTGCTCCTGTTCGGCAGACTCGGCCAGCAAGATCGCCTCATCACTCGCATAAGTCAGCATATTCGACAGCCGCTTTGCTGCTCGAATGGCATCAGGATTTTTTTGTACGATGGTCTCTGCCAGTGCTATGGCGCGCTCCAGCGGCGCCCCCGATGTCTCCGTGGCAAATCCCATTGTGAAGGCATCAGCGCCTGTAAACTCTTCATTGGTAAAGACGAGCCGCCGTAACACGTCGTCCCGAACATTACCTCGCCATAAAGGGTAGCCCGCCATATCCGGCACCAGCCCCCAGCGCATCTCCATTACCCCGCAACGGGTATCGGGGTGAATAATGCGAATATCAGCCCCGGACATAATATTCAAGCCACCACCAATGGCGACGCCATGAACCGCAGAGATCACGGGCATGGACAATTGCCGCCAGCCCCATGCGACCTGCTGCACCTTATTAGCGATGCCATGGGTGCGAGGCATCAGTGCCATCGGTTCTGCCGCAGTATCAAAGTTAGAGAGGTCCAGCCCGGCACAAAATCCGCGGCCTTCCCCCGACACCACCACAGCCCGCACATCGGGTTCCGCCGCGACATGATCGATCGCCTCGCAGATCGCGCTGAACATAGCGGTATCAAGCGCGTTAACTTTGTCTGCCCGCGTCAGGGTCACGTGAGCAATATGAGCGGAAATCGAAATAGAGACTCTGTCGGACATAGCGGGCACCAATTGATCGCGCAAAAAGTGAGTTGGGATTGTGGCAGTGCAACTGTCAAATGAACAGCGCCGACAGCGAACAAGCCGCCACGTAATGACATCGAACGGCAAAGCAAAGGCATCCCCGTCGATGGCCTTGATGTTACTGACACAACTACCTGACAATCAACGGGCCCACCACACTCATCGAGGATCTCGACATGCGCCGCTATTACCTGACCAAGGCGACCTTACTTTCTCTCACTCTATTGTTCTGGAGTGCGATCAGTTACTCGCAAACTGACCGCGACGAGATCCTCGCGCTGTATCAGGGCTGGATAGCCGCCGTAGAGGGCAGCGACATAGACGGCTATGTCGGTGGTTTGCATCCCGAGGTGAGCCTCCGGCCACCGGGGGTCCCAGGGCTCGATGGTCGTGAAAACTATCGGGTATTTCTGGGCCCGGTATTTGATACGGCGCGCTATGAGATTACGGTGGATGTGCCGCACAGCATCACCATGATGGGGGACGCCGCAGTGGTCGAGTATGACTACACCATACGACGTATAGTAGATGCCTCTTCTGACGCCGACCTGCCCGAAGGTGCGCTGGAGGGAGACAGCACGACGTCGCACTACATTGACGTGGTCGCTAAAGACGATAGCGGCGCCTGGAAAATTCGTTTACACAGCTGGTCAATGACACTTTGAGCCCTGACGCTATCAATCCGCCGGTTACGAAACCGAGCTTTGTGCTGATCACCGGCGCGTCTGCCGGCCTGGGGGCAGAGTTCGCCCGACAACTGGGGGCCATGGGCAAATCGTTGATTCTCGTGGCTCGACGGCGGGAACGACTCGAGGCGCTTGCGGAGAGCCTCCGTAAAGAGCATCACATTCAGGTGGAAATTATCACTGCTGATCTCAGCCTCGCCATGGCAGCTGAGGAGATTGCGACAGTCTGCGCGAAAGAGCGCTGGCAAGTTGACTGGCTCATTAATAATGCCGGTATCGCTGGTCCCGATCTACTGAAGGACCGTGAATGGCATATGCAGCAACCATTTTTCCAGCTGATGATGCTATCGGTCGCTGACTTGTGTCATCGTTTGATACCGGACATGGTCGAGCGCGGTTATGGCCGTGTAATCAATGTTGCCTCAGTTGCAGCCCGGGTTCCCCGATCCGGGGGATGCAATTACGGCCCCGCCAAGGCCTACCTCGTGGCGCTCTCAGAAGAGCTGCACCTGACCGTCTCCGGCTCTGGCGTCAATGTCTCGGCCCTCTGCCCCGGCTTCACCCACACCGACTTTCACGAAACCGCCGGCCTGATGGAAATGAAGAACAACATGGCCAAGTGGCTCTGGTACGACGCGGATGTGGTGGTGAAAGACGCAATCAACGGTGTGCAAAACGGCAAACCCGTTGTGGTATCCGGGCGACTTTACCGCTGGCTCGATCCGATCTTTCAATCGGTATGGACGCGGCGGTTCCTGCGCATCAGGGCGCGTCCCGAGTGATGACGTTGACGGTGCCCGGCAAATATCTCATGCAAACGTAAACCACGGCGTGAGCGGCCTGCATCGCAGGGAACTACTGGCGGCTGCAGCCCTGATGCCGCTCTAGCCCACTGCACTGGCTAGAGGCAACTTACAGCATTGCTATGCCAGGCTGCACCTGGATGTCCCTCGCGGGATTCAAAGTCAGTGCCGGGTTGCAAGTCATGCGCGACGAAGGAAGCGTCATCCCGAACCTCTATGCGATTGGAGAGGTAATCGGCGCAGGCACCACCTCGGGCGCTGCGTACACCAACGGCATGTTGGTCACGCCTGCGATTACATTTGGTCGTCTATTAGACAGCAAACTCGCGAGCACCTCGCCGCTACGCTGACCGGTCTTGAGGTCAGCCGCATACTCAAGTGCTTCACCATTAGCAAAAGGTGACAAGGTCCCGCGATTCATTGATGTCCCCCCCCCCTGCTTGTTAGCGTGTGTGAGAGTTCCACCTCGCCGCTACGCTGACCGGTCTTGAGGTCAGCCGCATACTCAAGTGCTTCACCATTAGCAAAAGGTGACAAGGTCCCGCGATTCATTGATGTCCCCCCCCCTGCTTGTTAGCGTGTGTGAGAGTTCAACCAAGGAGATCTCATGAAATTCAAAGGTTTTGTGTCGTGCGCGAGTGCACTGCTACTGCTGTCCCCGTTTGCATCTGCGGGCAATCCAGTGCAAATGTGGAAGTGCAATATTAATGGCGATATCAACGAAGAAGCCGTGATAGAGCAAGCGAGCGCATGGAAAAAAGCAGCGAGCGCTTTACCCGGCGGAGAGGGCATGAATGTGTGGTCTCTCTATCCCGTAGCTGTCGGTGCAGATGGTGACGGCACCGACGTTATGTTGGTGGTAGGCTGGCAATCTTTCGGCAGCTATGGTCAGTGGTGGGATGCTTATCCCTCGTCTGATGTCGCGCAAATGGAGCGCGAGACCATGACCTGCCACGGTAGCGCGTTGTGGGAGAGTGAGGGAGGCTAAGCGCCTGACTCGGTAATACCGGGGGTCGCCGCAGGGCGGCCCTTTTTCGTTGTGTCGGTCAAAGTGTCTACCGACAATAGCGCCCCCTTTTCACATACGAGTAGCAATCAATGTCTCTAGTCTGGAGTTGCAATGAGTGGGATCCTCTCGAGGAGGTAGAGGTAATAGTGGGTAATCCTCTAGGCGCTCGCTTTCCCTTCGCCGACCCCAGCACACGACTGGCGGAGTACCCGGACCGCGATCTTGCAGACATCCCGCAGGGCGCCTTCCCTGACCAAATCATCGAAGAGACCGAGGAAGATCTGCAGGAGTTTGTCGACGCACTCGAAGCCCGCGGGGTCACGGTGAGGAGGCCTGATACCTGGCCCCACGATCACACCATTAGCACGGTCCAGTGGGAAACCCAGGGCTACTACAACTACTGCCCCCGCGATGTGTTGCTAGTGGTGGGCGACACCATTATCGAGACTCCCAACGTGATTCGTGGTCGCTCCCTCGAAACAGGATCTTATCGGCGACTGCTCATGGAATACCATGAGGGGGGTGCCAAGTGGTTCAGCGCTCCCAAACCGCTGTTGGAAGACCGGCTATTTGATTTCGATCCCGCCGCACCCACACCGCAGAATTTTGAGCCTGCGTTTGATGCTGCCAATATCCTGCGCTTCGGGCGCGATCTACTCTATTTGGTGAGCGCTACTGGGAACGAGTTGGGCGGCCAGTGGTTGCAGCGCATACTGGGGGATGAGTTTCGTGTCCACTTCATGAAAGACGTTTATTTCGGGAGTCATATCGATTCGACGCTGGTCGCGCTACGTCCTGGGCTTGTGCTGGCCAATCCCCAGCGCCTGTCAATGGACACCATCCCTGAATTTCTCAAAGACTGGGAGATCATCTTCAGTCCGCCCATGGAGAATCAGGAACGGCACAGTGCTGACTATCTGCAGCAAGCCATCGGCAGTGAATGGATCGACATGAATCTGTTCAGCGTTGGGCCTGATACCGTGGTGGTAGACAGTCACCAAACCGGGCTGATCGCGCTGCTCGAATCAAAAGGCATGGAGGTGATTCCGCTCAAACTGCGTCACTCGCGCATGATGGGCGGCGGCTTTCACTGCGTCACACTGGATACCCGTCGCCGTGGCACGATGGAATCCTATTTCTCCTGACGGGACGACCATGACCGACTGGCGCAGGCCTCGATGACACTACTGTGGATCGCTCTGCTTCCGGCGGCCGTCACTGCGGCTTGGATCCGCTATCGCCATGTGGTGTCGGGCAATGTTTATGCGGCACCCACCGCGCCCACCCTCAGCCAGCTTCATCCATCGACACCTTGGGGCACCCACCGGCACCAGCACGGTGCCCGCTGGCTTCACGAAATCTTTGAGCGCTCGGCGGCGCAATTCCCAGAGCTCACTGCACTGTCCGTGCCCGAAACGAAGGAGTCACTGACGTACGCGGCGCTTGATCAACTGGCCAACCAACTCGCCTCAGTCATCGGCGACGCTGTCACTGAACCGGATCAAGTCGTGGCAGTGCGCCTTTCTCAAGACTCCGCCACCATTGTCGCTCTGCATCTGGCAATACTGAAGGCGGGTGCCACACAATGCTTCATCGACCCAGACGCCCCGGATCAACTGCTCCTGCGCGTACTGAACGACGCACGGCCATCACTGCTGATCAGCAATGCCTTACCAGAAGGCTATGCCGGGAAGTTCTTATCGCCAGAGCAGCTTCTGTGTGAGGCCGATTCCAGATTATCGAGCAAACCCTCGACACCGTGGCTGGATGAGCCCCGGGACAGACTGGCCTCGCTTTTTTACACCAGCGGCACCACCGGGCACCCGAAGGGGGTTGAGTGTCCCCATGCCGGCTACATCAATCTCGCGCAGTCCTATGCGACCTTTTATGACTTCGTACCCGGCAGTGATGCCAGTTCGCTGACCTCTTCGCTCGGGTATGACGGCAGTATTTCCGAGATGTACAGCGCCTGGGTCGCTGGCTGTGAGGTCGTAATGCTGAGCAAGTCAGCGCTGCGATCGGGCCCTGACTTATTGCCGGTCTTGCGCGATGCACATGTCACCGCGCTCTTTTGCCCGCCTGTACTGCTGTCCACGCTGACTGCACACCCCGAGCGGGACCTACCCTTCCCCATCTGCCGCTATATCGTGCCTGCCGGCGAAGCTTTCCCCGCATCCTTGATCGAGCCCTGGTCCCGCGCTCGGCGACAAATCATCAACACCTACGGCCCAACGGAGGTGAGCACCGATACCAGCCGCCAACTGCTGCGGCCCAATGAGCCCGTCACCATCGGCAGTCCCTTCCCCGGTGTCAGCTATACCATTGTTGACTCCGACACATTAGCGCCGTTGCCCCATGGCGCGGAGGGAGGCCACAAACGAGCGATTTATTGAGCATCCCGCACTTGGACAAATCTACCGATCGGGAGACCGCTGCCACGTCGATCCCGTCAGTCTGCGGGTGCATTTTCATGGCCGCATCGACGCACAGCTCAAGGTCAGGGGCTACCGGGTCGAGGCGCAGCCCATCGAATCGTTACTCCAGGATCAATTTGCCGATATTGAAATTGCTGTTTTGGACTGTCAGCACAATGAGCTCGTCGCCCTGTTGAGCGCGCCGGCCCACTGGTCTGAGGACGCTGTCGACACCAACATACAGCCGCTGAACCATGCACTCGTGGGTAAAGCGCAACAACTGATTTCAGCGCGATTCCCACCCTACGCAGTCCCCAGCCGTTTTTTTGTCGTCAAACAATTCGAATTGGTTCCCGCCTCAGGAAAAATCAATCGTCGCGCCTTGCCCTCAGTGGCGGATATCGCGGCATTCGACGTGCCAGCTACCGTCATGACAGGGGCTGTTACAGATGACGAAAGCGCATCTTTACCGATTCACGTTCTGGCCCTGTGCCGGGCTGAGCTCGGGCCCACACTGGACTGGCACGATGACTTCATCGACTGGGGCGCTCATTCGATTGCGATCGCGCGTTTAACCCAGCAGCTTCAGGCGGCGGGCTACCCCGTCTCAGTCAGGGGTTTACTCAGCGAGACCCGCTCCGCAGCCGCTATCGCCGAGTTGCCGACTCGCACCGAAAATGAGCAGGAGCCAGAAGGGTCGACCGCCGGAACGCATATAGGATCAGAGGCACTCTCAGAGACAGCCCAGCAAACGGGTCGCTCTTATGGTTTCCGGCAATTTACTGTCCTGCAGGCGATTGCCGCCCTGACACTCAGGTTACCGTTATTGCTCATGGCTGCCTTGGTCCTCGCGATTATCGACCCCGAAGAATTACTGCTGGTGGGAGATATCCTCGGTTTTTTGAAGGCGACGATTTTCGCCTACTCCGTGTACATGATCGTACCTTTCGTCAATCTCGGTTGGGTATTGCTCCTCCGCTCTATCCAGGCGGTCACGGTGCGTGCACCCCCCATGACCCCCGGGCGCTACACAAAATTTTCCAGCCATCACCTGCAACTGTGGTGGCTGGAACAACAAGCCGACTTTGTTCTCAAACCGCTGGTCAAAGGGCTGCGCAGCCCGGTGCTCTTCAATTGGGCACTCAAGCGCTTGGGCGCCGACATTCATCCCAAAGCCTTTATCGCCCAGAGCACCGAGTGGTATGGCCCGCTCTCACTTATCTCTATCGGTCCAGAGGCTGTTATTCAAGCGGGCGTGCAAATGAGCAGTGCTCGCTGGGAAGGAAGCGATTTTATTTTGGATACGATTCGAGTGGGTCATAAAGCGCGGGTGGGGAGCCGTGCCATGCTCTCTGTTGGCGCCTCACTCGGGCCTCACTCATGGCTCACGCCTTTGTCCTGCCTCGACACCGAGACTGAACCCAATAGCCAAATCAGCGGCGTTCCGGGGACCAAAGCGGGGAACTACCGACCACCCAAGGCACCTGACCTTGCTGCGACCGCTGCACTCACCGACGCGCTAATAGACCTCCGCAATGTCGCGATCCAATTTGCGCTGGAGGTCTTGCTGGTGATTGTGCCCGGGGCGTTTATTGCGCTACTGACCACCTGGTTTCTAGGATTCGATGTGCTCAGCAAAGTGAATTTGGATGCGAACATGCTGACCGGGCGTGACCTGCTGGTGATGAGTGGCGCAGGAGTGATCGGCATTTGGCTGGGGGTACTCACCAGCTCGCTCATTCTCTGCACTTTTCTCCGTCTCACCCCCACACCACCGGGCTGGACGCGCGCCGCCAGCTTACGAGGAACGTTGGCGCGCTACCGGCAAACCAAGATGAATCAGGTCCAACAAATGTGGGGCTGGAGCCTCACCGGTCAGTACCTGCGAGCCCTGGCGGGCGTAAAATTCTCGCAGGTCGGGGCCTCAGAGTGCGACGAGTTAGTGAACCTCCTCCCCGAGCACCTCCATGCGGATGCCAACGTGTTCATCGCGCAGGGCTGTTTCTGCAACGTACTCGATGAGCACGGCGCCTTCCTGCTCGCGCAGCCGGTTCAGATGCCTGCCGGATTCTTTGCCAGTAACAACGCCATGATTGAGCCAGGGCCGGTCCCCGGCAACCTGCTTCTGGGGGTGTCGACACCGCTCGGTCCCCACCTGTACCGACCGCAATACAGCGACCGCCCCGACAACAAGCGCGTGCTCGCCGGCAACCCCCCTTTGGAGCTGGGTACCGCTGATCCGCAGAGTGCGCCCGCGCACCCGCAGCCATCACTTGGCATTTTTCTGGCCCGGTTCCTACTCAACGATCTTGGCTCTGTGGGCATCATTCCCGGTATCACGGTATTTCTGGCCACCGGCTTACTGGTCAGCCTCAATGTCATGGGCTTCAGTAATGTTGGTGCGGCATTGATCACCAGCATCGTCGTGCCGCTGTCGCTGCCCCTGCTCGCACTGCTCGTCAAGCTGATCCTCGTGGGAAATCGCTGGGGACGTCATAACAGCGCGCCGTTTTGGTCAGTGCGTCACTTCACCTACTTTCTGGCGCAAGACTGCTTCTTTCGCCTGATGACTGGCTTTATGAGCGCGGTATCGGGCACGGCGCTCGCAAACCCAATCTTGCGACGCTTCGGCTGTCGAATTGGCCGACGTACATTGATCGGCTTGCCGCTACAGATGTCTGACTGGCACGCCGTCGATATCGGTGACGACTGCGTTATTAACGGACAAATGCAACTGCACAGTTTCGAGGATCGCGTGCTGACAGTGTCCCGAACAACGATTGGAGACGGCGCCGCTATCAACCGCGGGACCATGCTGATGGGCGGTGCCCATCTCGAGCCAGGCGTCACAGTTGATCCTCAGTCGCTGGTACTCAAGGCCATGCGTCTGGCAAGTGGCGTTCATGCGGGCAGCCCGACCCAGCGTATTCGCTGACTCCCTAAAACCGTTGGCGGCAGGAGCAAATCAGTGCCGCATCGGCACCCACCGCCAGTAGGTTAAGCAGCGCCAGAGCCATTCCACCGGTCCGCGCCGAAATCGCTGGAGCCACCAGTGGCAAATAAGCACTTGCAGCGCATAGATCACAACAGCGAGCGCCACCACTTTTGCTGGCCCCCACACAAAAGCAACGCCCAAGCCGTAGCCATAAAAAACTGTAGTAAAAATCAGCGTCTGGCTAACATAGCTGGTTAAGCTCATCTGCCCGGCGCTGGCAATTCGACGCCTTAGCCCAGCCAAGTATTCACTCTGAATCCAGCACCACACGCTGGAGAACCAGGCGCCAGTCAAAATGATGGTGGCGGCCAGATACACCAGATCCCCTCCCAGCACTTGCATCGGCGTGGCGTATGAGCGCTCAAAAGGCGCATAACCCACGGTGGCTGACCAATAACTCTCAATACCCATCAGCGACAGCCCTAGCACCCACAGCACCAGTGCAATTGCTAGCGCGTGCCCGCGTGTCAGTCGCTGCAACGCGCCCCAGCCGCTGCGAATGAGGCAAAACCCGAATAAAAAACAGGCGAGCACTAGGAGCCCCGAGTCAGGATATTGCCAGTCAGTCCAGAAACGCTCGGGTAAAAACGCGCCATGATAAGCCATTACCTCGGTAAAACTCCCCGTGAGGAGTGGCGAATCCGTTCGGTCCTCTTCAAGCCATGCGCTTGCTTCCGCTGCATTTTCTGCCGGCCAATCATCCCCCCGATCGCCACCCAAGAGATGACCCAGTGGAAAGCTCAGCGCCAACAAAATTGCCAGCAAGAGCAACCATTTGGTGGGCAGCCGATAGAGCAATAACAGCAAGACGCCGAGCTCGGCGTAGAGCATCAGAATATCGCCCTCAAACAGCAAGCCGTGCAGACACCCTAGGAGCATCAGCACACCAAAACGACGCAGCGAACGGGCCATGGTGTAGCGGGGAGATTGGGTTTGCAGGAAAAAACCCATGCCGAACAGCACGCTGTAGAGCATCCAGAACTTGGTTTCAAAAAAGACGTGTTTGACCTGCCGCGCAACTTGATCGGCCACCCCCGACCAGGCAGGGTAGTCCGCACCAAAACTGAACACATTAACCAGCAAGATCCCGAAAAGCGCCACACCACGGAGAAGGTCCAAGAACTCGATGCGGTGACCAACGGTGGCAGTATCGGTCAAAAAAGGACGTCCCACTCCCGGTCGACCAACTGTAATGTCTGACCTAATCCACGCTCGCAAGCCCGATCATAGATGGCTGACGCTACGGCGATGTCTTCGATGGCAAGGCCAAAGGGATTCCAGAAAATACGTTCCTCGGGATGCGCTCGTCCCGGAATATGTCCAGCGACGACCTCCCCAAACTCGCCATGAATACTGTCTCTCGAGAGCAATCCCGCGCGATGCATCCGGGCCAGAACCCGATCAGAGTGAACGCTCTGGTGCCAATCATCGACAACAATTTTGTCAGCAGCAGAAACTAGCTCAAAGGTCGGATCCATGAGCGACACATTCATAAACAGTGAGCCAGCCTTGAACTCGGCCGCAGTGACGTAGGGCTCCGATTCAGTGGTCGCAACAATGCCCATGTCCGCCTCTGCCAGCGCCTCCTGAAAACACCGCGCGGCCTCCACCGTCACGTCCAGCGAGGCCATGTGCTCGACAAAAGCGCTCAGACGTTCTGCGCTTTGATCGTAAGCGCGATACTGCTGGATGTTCGGGAACCACTTGGATATCGCCCACAGCGTCAGTGCGCCAATGCGCCCAGCGCCGACCAGCCCAACCGATTCACTGTCTGCTCGCGCAAGGTAGCGTGCCGCTAGCGCTTGAACTACAGCGGTACGCATCGCGCTGATCAGAGCGCCTTCCATAATGGCAATGGGCAACCGATGGACCGGATCATTGAGAATAATCACCGCATTGGCGCGGGGTAGTCCATGCCTCGGATTAATGTGGGAACTGGCAATCCACTTCATCCCCTCTCTGTCGAAGGGCGTTCCCACGTGCGCTGACAGACCGATGATGCGGTCTGCGACATGCGGGCATTCGGGCCGTTTGAGGAAGCTACTTGGGGGCGCAGTAAACGCCTGTTGTTGATGCAGTTTAAAGACTTGCTCCAACACAGCACTCACCCAGTCGACGTCTGTGGCCCCCGCGTCGATCACATCCTGCTGACTGAGAAACAGTGTACCGGTGTCGGTCACGAGTGTATCGGTGACGTCAAAGTCGGTACGTTGATGCCCATCGATTCGAGCCACTCCACATCAAACTGAGTCTGAGTATAACGACTCCCGTGATCCGGAATGAGGGCCAGCAGACGAGCGTTACTGTCGAAAAGTGGTGCGACCGTCTCGCGCATCACGTGACAAGCGGCGCCACCGGAACCGCCCATCAAAATTCCCTCTGTACGCGCGATTTCCGTGGCGGTGTTGATCGCCACACCTGCTTCGATGTAGACCACCTCATCGATAAAGTCATAGAACGCCTCACCGGCATAATTGGCAGGCTCCAAACTGGTCCCCATGCCATTAAGGAACCGCGGCTCGGGTGCCTTACTGCATGGAAGCGCCAGAGAGCCCACCTCATCCACCAGCCAAATTCGGGTATCAGGGGAATGCTCTCGCAACCACCGCGCAACGCCGATAGAACTTCCGCCGGTGCCTGCCACCATGACCATGGCATCGAGGCGACCGTCCATCTGCTCGAGAATTTCCCGCCCGGTGGAGGTTCGGTGCGCCTCGACCGCTGCAGGGGAGTCGTATTGATCAAGGTAAATGGCATTCGGTCGCTCAGCCTGCACCGTTTCGAGCCGTTTGAGGCGAGTCAGGTGGTAGCCGCCGGTGTGATCCATTTCGTCGACCTTCACCAGGTCTGCACCCAGTAGCTCAAGGCTCCGTTCAGTGGAGGGGTTGAGCTTGGGATCAACCAGACAAATCAGATGGTAACCCTTCACGGCACAGATCATTGCCATGCCGATGCCGAGGTTGCCCGAGGTCGAGATAATAATTTCAGCGCCGGGCGCAAGACTGTGTTCCCGCTCCGCCCACTCGATCATGCCAAGGGCGGCACGGTCTTTCATACTGCCACCGGGATTGGTGAACTCCAATTTCGCGAGTAAAAGGGCCTCAACCCCAGCGCCATAGCGATTGAGCTCTACAATGGGCGTATTACCAATTGCCTCAAGAACAGAGGCATTGAACCCTGCCATACCGGCCCTAATGAAGGTTTTCTTCGCTTCGATGCTAGGCCGGCTGGGACAAGATATCAAAGCGCACAGAGCGCAAAAGGTGACAAAGTTTTAGGGCTTAATCCCCGCTAAAAAGCTTGCCCCACACTTTTGCCGCCGATTCACCGAGCCCGGTAACCGATTTCAACGCCTTGTTCAGTTCATCTGCGTCTTCACCGATTTCCTCAACGGTCTTACCCTCTTCCTCCTGAGGCTTGTTAGCCGGTTCGCTGTTAGTCTGGCCAAACAGAGTCAGAGAAATCGAATCCCACCTTCATCGGCTCCGCAGGTAGCTCAAAACGCGACTGGGGAACCGCTTTGTTAGACACGCTCACTGGGCGGAACTTCGAGTCCTCGCTGGCACTCATGCGCGCAATGTCGTCACTAAATTCAAACGACATCCCGGTCTCGCCAGCTTCGTTTCCGTAGGTCACGCTGCTCGCTTAACTCGACAACGACAAGCTAACGGCGGCCAGCCTAAACAGCCTGAAAGCCACCTGACGGGGGACAAATTGAGGAAGCATACTCATTGGAACTTCCTATTCCAGTGATGACACGGAATGCTCTCGCAGCAGCGTTCACATCAAGGAGAATTCAATACGCAGAGGGAATCGCATTCTGCCATCACTGCACGGCGTCAATCCCTGACGCGCCGCAAAGGTTGCGTCGGTAATAGAAAGGAAGCTATACACCTCTGGGGAAGGCGACCTCAAGCGTAAGAGGCGCAAGATCTCGAAGCGACCACACAACAACAGGAGTCAATATGAAACTTTTCCAACTTTGCGCTGCGCTGGTCATCGGCGCGCTCTTGCTGCCGGGCATCGCTCGGGCCGATGGCCACGGCGGTGCCGAAGATGCTGTCGCTGCGGCAATCGGTGAATACTGGGCTGCCAGAAACGCCGGAGACCACAAGGCCGTCGCCAACCTGGAGAGCCCTGCCGGAATCTATGGCACTAACTCCGATGGCAGCTTTCACAAGCCCTTTGCAGCCTCTAGCGCCGATGACTGGAAGCGCAACATGGCGGGCCAGAAAAACAACACGCAGCTGTTTTACCTCGAAGTCGCTGAAATTGCCGACGGCGTGGTGTACGCGCGCTATTACATGGAGGGCATGGTCGGCGACGCATCAGAGCAATATCCCTATCGTACTCGTGTCACCAACGTCTGGACTTTGGAAGATGATGGCCAGTGGCGCATCAAAGCCATGCACTTCTCCGGTGCCGGTTTTGGCGGCACACACCGCACGCAAAACACAGACTTTGAGGATTGAATTCGGGCACCCGCGCTAATCGAGCGCTGAGATAGCGGCCCCCTACTGGGCCGCTTTTTTTTGCCGCTTATTCTGCAGGAGTCCGTTATATTAGCGACACCATGAACACCGCCCCTACTCGCCCCGCGTTGCGCGGTTGCCTCGACGCCTTACCGCTGTTTATTCCGGCACTGCCGTTTGCCTTTGTATTCGGCGTGGTAGTGGCAGAGGCCGGCATTCCCGCGTGGCTGGGCTGGTCGTCCTCACCCATTATTTATGGGGGGGCAATTCAAGTGACCCTGTTTACGCTGATCGGCGAGGGTGCCTCCGTAGCCGCCGCGGTAAGCGCCGCACTGATCGTTGGCGCTCGCCATATGCTTTACTCGGTAACGCTGGCGCCAAGATTTCAGAATCAGCCCTCATGGTTTCGCTGGATCGGATCTTACGTGCTGATTGATCAGGTATTCGTATTGAGCCAGATCAAGCCCGTCGATGAGCCCGTCGCTTTTCGTCGCTATTTTCTTGCAGCAGGATTTACTTTTTGGATTTTGTGGATGACGTGCACCGCGCTTGGTGTTGCACTGGGTCCTCAGATTCCCGCACATTGGCGGCTCGACTTTGCCGCACCCGTGCTGTTTGTAAGTCTGATGATGGCTGCCAGTAATCGACCCGACAAACTTGGCGCCGCAGCACTGGCGACGGCCCTGACTTACCTCCTAGCCCCGCTACCCAACCGATCAGGCATGTTGATTGCAGTGGTCATAACCGTTGTCATCATGTTGCTGTTGCCCCGCAAGGTGAACCCTTGATCGCCATCGCGATTATTCTCACAGGCATCGGTTCCTACGCCATGAGGGCTTTTTTTATCTTTGCCCTTGCGCGATACACTTTTCCACCGGTGTTGCTTCGCGCGTTGGAGTATGTGGCACCCAGTGTCATGGCGGCACTGGTGATATCGATGATGACAACGCCCGAGGGAGAGCTGGTCGCAGGCGCCGCTGAGTGCGCAGGGCTCATTTGCGCAGCCCTCGCCGCGCGATACTCAGGCAACCATATCCTTGCTCTGATAGCCGGAATGGCGGTGTTCTGGGGCGTCACCTGGTTTCACTAACGCTCCCCCATTTAGCCCACCCCAAGCCAGCTTGCCGCCATTTTACACCTGCAAAAAACCGGTATCCCTGCTCCCTCAATGATGCTACAACGGGGCTCTGGGCGTTTATCCCACTGGTCACAGAATCACTAATGACGGAGAAGGATCGTTATGTTTAAGAACTCAATTTTAGGCGGATTGCTGTTGTCTCTGAGCATCTATACTCAGGCAGAGATCTGGGAAGATTATGCTCTGAGTGAGGAAATTATCGAACATACCGTAATTGCGGTACAGGGCAATTATCTTGATGACTATCTTGTTCGTCTGGAGCGAACCTGGGTTCGCAGTATGGAGGTGCAAAAAGAGCTGGGCTACGTCACGGACTACAGCATTCTGGTATCCACGGCCGCGGACTCACCTAATGTATGGCTCAACGTCGAGTACCCCAACATGGCGGCCTATCAGCCGAATGAGGAGAAATGGAATAAGGTGAATGAGATCCTCGCAGAGCGCTACTCGGATGACGAGGAGGAGCTGGATGCCATTGCCAAGGGTTACGAAGAAATCCGCACGATGATCGATCATCAGATCCTGCACAAAGTCACTTATAAGTAAACGTCTGCCGTGCCCGTGACAAGGGCAACGTCGCATTGAGGCGGGTCTGCCGTCAGGCCCGCATCAACCCATAGTACGATAACGGTAAGCCGTTCTGCCCTAACGGACTAAAACACTGTCTCACTACCCCCCAAAAGTCGCAGCTGCTGTTGTCATAGCCAACATGATCGGGACTGGTGTCTTTACCAGTCTCGGCTTTCAATTGCTCGACATCCAGTCAACGCCAGCGCTCATGATGCTCTGGGTGGTAGGAGGCTTCTCGGCTCTATGTGGTGCGTTGAGCTATGCGGAACTCGGTGCCGCACTACCCCGCTCGGGGGGGGAGTACCATTTTTTGACGGAAATCTATCACCCGTGCGCGGGGTTTATTTCTGGCTGGATCTCAGCCACGGTGGGCTTTGCTGCACCTACCGCCCTTGCTGCCCTCACGTTTGGGAGCTACCTCAACTCGAGCGGTCTCAGTATTGACCCAGTCTGGCTAGCCACTACAGCGATCATTACACTAACGGCTGCCCATTGCACTACACGTGCACGCAGTGGCACGACACAAACGGGCTTTACGGCACTTAAAATACTGCTCATCCTGGGCTTCTCGGTGGCGGCGCTTACGCTCGGTCACGGTGGGAGTCAGGTTGAATTTGCGTGGACCGACGACGCGACCGTCGCGCTGAGTAGCGGCGCCTTCGCCGTATCGTTGATCTATGTAAATTACGCTTACTCAGGCTGGAATGCCGCCACCTACATCAGCGGTGAGCTTTCGTCCCCGCAACGGAGCCTGCCGTGGGTACTGGGCATCAGCACAACCTTGGTAGCCGCCCTATATTGCCTGCTCAATTTTGTTTTCTTATCGATCGCTCCGACAGAGGCCATGGCAGGCAAAATCGAGGTCGGCGTCATTGCGGCGGAATATGCCTTCGGATCTGCTACCGGCACCTTGATGGGCGTGTTACTGGCACTGCTATTGATCTCCACTATCAGTGCCATGATTCTCGCCGGACCGCGGGTGCTACATCGTATTGGACAGGATTACCCCAAATTCGCATGGCTCGCCAGAGAGAATAAAGACGCAATTCCCATTGTGGCTATTACCGTGCAGTCGGGCACCGCGCTTCTTTTTTTGTGGTCCGCTTCTTTTGAGCAAATCCTCATTTTTGCCGGTGCCACAATGGCATTCAATACCTTCGCTACGGTACTGGGACTTTTTATCCTGCGCTGGCGACAACCGAACTTACCGCGACCCTTCCGGGTCACGGGGTAACGCTCTATCCGTTCACTCCACTGGTTTTTCTGGGAATAACGGGTTGGACGCTGATCTACATCGTCATGCAACGGCCGATTGAAGCGCTAGTTACTGCCGGGATCCTTCTCAGCGGAGGACTTCTATACTTGATCTCCAAGCCGAGGGTGACTGCCTGAACCGTCGGCGGCCATCGCTGCAAATATGCAACACCAAACTTAATAAAAGTTTCACTAACAAGAAAAGCTTGCTCTGATAACTTTCTATTGCTCTGGTGTCCGTCTACCGCGGAGCACCTGTTGATCTGGTTGCAGAAACAGACATCACGCACAAAGCTATCACCACATGGGGAAGTATCATGAATAAATTAATTATCACCCTTTGTACCATGCTCGGCGCAGCACTTTTGACAACTTCGGTCACACGTGCCGACGACCACATGATCGACAACATTAACGTGCAACAACCCTTTAACGTTCAGGCCAACCTGTGCAAGCTCAATCCGGGCGTGGGTATCGACGACTACCAGGCCATGATCGAAGACTATTTTGTGTGGGCAAAAAAGAACAATGTCGACCCCGTATTTGTCAGACAGTTTCCGCTGTTTTCACACCAGAATCTGGCGCGGCCCTGGCCCTATGATTTTGTCGAATTTCTGGTGAGCGACTACCAGCGCTGGGGTGCCGCCTGGGATTTATGGCTCACCTCAAAGGATGGCATGGCGCTCAACGACCGCTGGCAATCGCTTGCCGTTTGTCACGTTAAGCAGGCGCATGCCTTTATGCTGTATGCCGACCCCAAAGCGATGGCGGAGGACGACGAGCGATATGTCACCTGGAACTGGTGTACGCGTAAAGATGGCGTCACATTCGAGGAGCTGTCTGCCAAGCACCGAGAGTACGCTCAAAATATGCAGCAAGATGCCGGGGGCATTATTGGCTGGCTGGTTATGTTGCCTCATACCGGAGGGGCTGACTCGGCGGGTGAATTTGCTCACGTAGCGGTGTATCCGGATATGGAGGCCTTTATGTCCAGGCGGTCAATGCTGGCAAACGGTGGCTGGATGATGACCCGCGACTATTTCAACCTATACGCCGATTGCACCGGAGAAATGCTCAATACGGAGACGGTGTTACACCGGCCCTAACATCAAAAACTCAAGAGTAGAGTTAAACGTGCCCGGAAACACCAGCTCCGGGACAAATTTAGCAGGAGGAGCCAACGAGAATGAACTTTAAATTGTTGATCAATGCTTCAGTCGCGATCACTGCCACGCTTGCAGTTACCGCGAGTCACGCCGAGGAGACGCCTACATGGGCAACAGGCAACCCGGTAGAAATCTATGGATGCAACTTCAAAGATGGCGTAAACGGTTACGAACAATCCCAAAAGTTCGCGGCCAGCTGGAATCAATGGGCCGATGAGCAAGGTGCCTTTGGGTCTTACGTAGCGCAACTGATGTGGGCGGAATTCTCCGACGCAGAATACCCGAGCAACTTCACTTGGCTTGGCTACTGGGACAACTATGCCGACGCGGGTAAGGACATGGACATTCGAGCCAGTAATGGCAATAGCATGTACGCAGAAGCCAATAAATTTCTGGAACAGTGTGCTCACAGCGAGTGGGGAGCCTGGGAAATATTGGCCGGCGGCGACTGGACCAACGGCAGCCACATTACCGAATTTAGCGACTGCTTCTACAAAGAAGGCAAGGACGATTCAGACTTGCTTGTTGCCAACATCGCCTACGCAGAAGAGCTTGCCAAGCGCGGCATGAACGGCGCAGCAATGGGCTCTGTGCAGCTATGGCCACGAGCAGGTGCCGCAACGGGCGTGCAAAACGCATTGAGCTTTAAGTGGGTGCGAGGCTACCCCAACTTCGCAGCCTACACCGCTTTTACCCATGCATTGTGGAACGAAGGTCTCGGGTCAGCGTGGGGTAACTTGTACGGGGATATTGTTAGCTGTGATTCCAGCCGCGTGTATCACTCGGAAGTCATTCGCTCCCCATAATCTCTGGGTCACTGGCCACTCAGTCCCAACGGGGCTGAGTGGCCTTAATCAACCAACGTATCTGTGCGCGCACAACCAACGTATCTGTGCGCGCACCAACTCACCTATTGAGGCATGCGCTGGGACGCCACGTTCAATAGTTTAATTTTACCATCCTCAAGCAGCACGTCGATGGTTTCGTAGGACTTGGTCTGGGTTCCATCAGCACTGGTGTTCGTGACCACCGTACCCGTAGCCAGCCACTCCTCCATGGCTCCTTCGGCGTTTAGCCCATCGTTTGCAATTACCCACCAAACTTGCCACTTCGGTTCTTCTGCCGCCACCCAGTTTTGCAAGAAAGCCGTTTGAGCGGCAGAACCCTCTACCACCTCACCCTGAGCCGTAAGACCCCTGAAGTCCTCAGCATTCATTGCTGCGATTTTGTCGAAATCACGATCATTGTGTGCCTGAATATAATCGACCCAGATCTGAGCATTCGCAGTATTACCGGCAAACAGCGGCTTCGACGTGCCATCCTCAAAAAACTGCGTGCCAATCTGTGCCGTACTGCCACCGCCCACCGCGTGGGACATCATAAAACCCGCATCATCGAATACTTGAAATTCAACATACTGGCCACTTTCGATCACTGCTTTATGGATCGAGTCGCTCACCTGACCGCCCGTCGTCATTTTCGTTTCAATGAACACGACGTTACCGGCAGCATGAAACGCAACAGGCTCTACCTTGAAGTCTGGCCACAATTCACCAATCGGCGTAAAAACCTTTTCGATGACCTCATCGGCCCCCACGTAATTGCCACCGTAGGGAAAACCCTCAGGCATTTTCCACTTAACATCAGGCGCCTGCGTTTGCGCCCATACTTCCATATCGCCTAAAGCAAAAGCATCGTAGCCCGCCTTTGCTGCTGCAATATTCGCTGCATCCTGATTAGATTTGCTCTGACACGAGGCCAGCCCAATCACGATAGTCATAATGGTCAGGATTCTAAGCAACATATTGATCTCCTCTTGTTCTCTTTTTCCAACAATAAACTGCGTGCTACCGGCAAGAAGCCCTCGCTTCGACACACCTCCGCACTCAAGCCTCTTTACTTCGCCAAGCCCTTATCTCAAAGATCATGCTAGCGCTACCCGGGCGTGCCACCGAATCACGGTTGTGTCAGGACACATTCGTCAGTAATCGGAGTCAAATCGTCGATCTGGGTCTCTAACGGCCACCACATGTGTCGATCAATTTTTCTCTGCTCGTAGGTGCCACTCTCTGACACTACACATTTGGGGAAAAAGGGCGGCTGATCCAGGGCCAGTTCCTTTACCAACGTCCCATTCCCCGAGTGTTGCGTCACGGCGCAGCCAGCCATGAACACTGGTAACAGCATTTTTGGGATCTGCCCCGCTCTCATTTATCAGAGCCGGCTCTGCAGTTAAGCTCAACCACGTTGCCCGTAGGATCGCACATTTTTAGCTGGGTAATGACGACACCCTGATGATTCAACTCACGGCGATTGAAGTCGACGCCTGACGCAATGAGCTTTTTGATCATGCCTTCGAGATCATCACAGGAGAACGCCACGTGATCGAGGTAGCCAGGAACTAATCCAACCGCATCCGGCGCATCAGTCCACTCCATTAAATGCACTACCGGCTGCTCCGACAAATAAAGCCAATACCCATGGGATCTAACCGCGGGCCGGGCACCCACTGTCAGGCCCAAGGCGTCGACATAAAAGTCGCGCACCGCATCCAGAAGCGGGCGCGGTGCGCGGATATTGAAGTGATCAAAACCAATGACACTCAAGGCTCTATCCTTTTGTACCTAGCAGGTATGGATCTCATACTGAGCCCGGCGCCCGCGGCAATCCAATTTCGCGGGCAACCATCCTGCCACCTCCGGACTTCAGTCTCCCGAATTTTCTCGAACGGGAGTAGAGGAATAGAGATCATGAATTTCGCAGGTCGTAATTTCCAAAAACTTCGCGAACAATGCACTGCCCTCTTCCCCGTTAAAAAAGCTATCTAGCCCTGAACCCATTTGGCTGTAATCGGGCCAGGCACCAACCCAGAGAAAATCCAGAGCGGTCATATTGCTTTTGAACATCGGGGTCATCACCCATGCGTTGTAGCCGTCATCAGGTAATTCATCGACAACCTGATTCCACTGATCAGTCCAAGACATGAGGTCGCTCATGCTCTTTCCGTCGTTGAACTTGCAACCCCAAAACTCTACTGGGTTAGCAGAGAGGCTAAATTGCGACCACACCAACAATACAGTCGCTATTAAATAACGCGTCAACATCTTCATCACTTATCTCCTTCTCAACGACATGAATTTGCGTTCGGGACACCGGCCAACAAGCAACGTAACCAAAGCATGCTACCGCCATTCTTTGGGCTGTGACATCCCCAAGCACCAACGCAATTGATCCTTCAGTAATAGTACTGCTCGAGGCGGATATCATTGAAGCAAAATCAGACGACGTCAGCGCATTAAAACCGGTGATGCAGACTGAACTGGAGCTGTCCTTTGTTAAAAAGGTCAGAGTGCTGCTGCATGTAACCAAACTGGAATTGGGTACGAGCGGAGACGGCATAGCCCAGAGCCCCATACAGACGGTTCCGATCGTAGTAGTCGACCTCCCTACCCTTACCAATGTCCCGCTGCCCGTTCACAAACAACTCGTCATAAAAAGACAAGTACCACGTACCCTCAGTAACTATGGTCGAGTTAAGCGGAATGGTGACGGACAGCGCATATCGGAACCGGGTTCTAAAGTCCTGGCCTTCGACCCACCTCTGCTCGAATCTGAAACGATGTCGAAGTAGTATTCTGTCACCGAGCCGCTGTGGCAGCAGGGCTTCCTGATAAACCCGATTTTCTGAAACGGTCTTTCTGGACGGGCCGAATTGACCTGAGGTGATGTTGGCCATACCGAGAGTGAACAGCTTGTTGGATGCTGTTGGTGAGAAAGTAATGCCGCCTCGGAGCAATAACTGCTCCAGGTCGCTGCCGTGGTCCCAACTACGATACTGAATATCTCCCTGAAAGCCCCAGTTGCTGTCTGACCATTGCTTGATAAAGGAGGTCATATACCAGGCGCCCACCTCATCGTCGTCGATCGAGGCACCCGCAGACCCTTGAGAAAAAAAGAAAAGCACCGGCACAGTGAAAAACCGCCCGACTCCCTTCAAGAACACGCCCATCGAAAAACTCCCACACCAGACACCCGAGTTTAGCGCGCTAACTTACTGGTCTTGCCAAGCCTCACAAACGTAACGAGGTATTTTTTACTGATAGATTTTTTCTATATCACTTTATGCGTCGATCGGTGAAACACGCCGCTCATGAGCGAGTCGGGACAACACCACTTCACGGGCTATTGCCCCTTATGAACAACACTGATCCGAAAACTTATAGATGAGGTAGCAAGTACCTACTCTATTCGGCTAATTACCCCATGATTTTTGGTTTTGGCACTTACGTGCCCGCTACAAGAAAACCCGACTCTCGATCTCGCGAACAACGTGCCGGCGGCACAGGTGCGCCTCGCGCTAAGTCTGTAGCGGCTGCAGAACGCAATCTCAGCGTAGCCCAAATTTATTATTTGGAACACGAGAGAAAGCTCAGGGCACTGCACACACTGATAGAGAACGGAGCCAGCCTAAGCGAAGCTGCCCGACTCATCGGCGTTTCTCGTCTCTGCGCGCACCGCTGGAACGACTACGGAAGGCGCTAGCAGTCCCTACCCAAATGCCGTGTGACGTGGGCAGTGATCGAATCGGGGCAAATATTGCACATTTGTGTTTCGGCTGACGTAACCGACGGAAGTATCATTCTGCCGCACCAAAACATGCGCGAGGGCAAGTTATGAGTAGCGTTTTCCGAATAGGGGCAGCGATGCTTTGCCTTTGTTGTATCGGGGCATTGCGGGCGGAGGTGCCAGCAGGGACATTCCAGGTGGGCCCGTTCGAAGTAAGGACAGGCGAAAGCATCTCGGGCTATCTCGACGTACCCGGGGGTATCGACCAAGGAACGCGCGTGCCGATATCAATAATCCACGGGGCTCGGCCAGGCCCAGTCCTCGCTCTGATCGCCGGCACCCATGGTTATGAGTACCCACCGATCACCGCTCTGCAGCGCTTGCGTCAAATATTAGAGCCCAGTGGAATCTCCGGCACCCTCCTCATGGTTCATGTTGCCAATCCACCCTCGTTTCTGGGGCGCACTATCTACACCAGTCCTGTCGATGGCAAGAACCTCAACCGGGTATACCCGGGAAAGCCGGATGGAACGATCAGCGAACGAATCGCCCACGCCATCACCACAGAGATTATTGAGCGAGCCGATTACCTTGTGGATATGCACGGGGGAGACGGCAATGAAATTCTGCGGCCTTATATCTACATGCCCATAACCGGCGACTCCGACCTAGATTCCAAGGTTCGTGGTATGGCCCTCGCTTTCGGCCTGGACCATATTGTTATCGACGAGGGCCCGATCAGCGATCCAGCGTTCTCAGTATTTACCGACCAAACGGGGCTGAGTCGCGGCATCCCGGCCATCACCACTGAGACCGGGCAGATGGGTTCCAACGATGATTACTGGGTTGATCTTGCGCAGTATGGCGTCATCAACTTGATGCGCCACCTGAAAATGATCGATGAGCCAGAGATCACGAACCGAGGGGTGGTCTGGCTAAAAGAATACGAAGTCGTTCGTGCCGAAGCGACCGGCGTGTTTCAGGCCGCCGTGCGCGACGGCTATGCTATTGCAAAGGGCGGCTTGCTCGGCGAACTGCGGGATCTTTTTGGCGACCCGGTAATGGAGGTTCGCGCCCCGTTTGCTGGCGTCGTGAACTATGTGGTGGGCACACCACCCGTGAGCGAAGGCGAACCGTTGGTGATGATTAGCAAGGTCGCAGACTAAAGGTTTCTTCGCATGCCGCCGATCTTCTGCCCGGAGCACACTATTGCCTCTGCTCGGCCATACAGAGAAATGTCGAGCGAAGAGAAGCAGTACCGTAATAGCCCTCAAGACTTGGGATAAAAGCGGCGAAGCGGACGCCGCCACATGTAACTCATTGTTATGATCAAGAGGGGCCAGAAACATTGGACCCTGTTCTACTCAGGAGTAGGGACTCGCTTTCTCGGCAGATTCCTCTCAAGGAATGTCAGCATCGTGCTAAAAAATTCTACCTTGTTGTCTTTATCATAAAAACCATGCCCTTCATTGGGCTTTACCAGCCACTCGTAGGGTTTGTTTAGGGCGTCCATCCTCTCCCGCAGCGCCTCGGCCTGCATCAATGGTACGCGTTGATCTAGCGCGCCGTGCACAATGAGTAAGGGTGCGTTGAGCTTCTCGAGATGATTGATGGGCGATCGTTGGTAAAGATCGACACGGTCATCACCGAGCGCTTGGTCCAGATAATTCCTGCCAGCCTGAGTAAAGGGGATGTCACCTTCCTCAAGCATCATTTCCAAATCATAGACTCCGACGTACACAATGGCACAGGCATAGAGATCAGGTTCTTTGACTGCGCCCATCAAAGAGGCATAGCCCCCGTAGGAACCGCCAAAGATGCAGACCGAGTCGCGGTCCGCAATCCCCTCAGCGATGGCCCACAGTGTGGCGTCAGTCACGTCGTCCTGCATCTCCAGGCCCCAGCGCTGATAGCCAGAGTAAAGGAAGTCGCGCCCATATCCGCCCGACCCTCTGAAATTCACCTGCAAAACACCATACCCTCGGCTTGCCAGCATTTGCACGTAGGCATCAAATTGCCAGTAATCTCTAACCCCATGCGGCCCGCCGTGGGGTAACACCACCAGCGGATAGGGTTTTTGACCTTGCTTGGGCAGAGTGAGGTAGACCGGCACTGATGTCCCGTCTCTTACAGTCAGGGTATAGGGCGTCATCGGCGCCATGTGCTGGGCCTTCACCGCAGGGAGGGTATCGGCGAGGTGGACGAATTGTTTGGTCTGGGCTTGATAAAGGAAGAAAATCTTGGGCGACACGTCGCTCTCGACCGACAGGGTCATCAGGGCCCCGTCTTTTGATACGGACGACACGTTCACCCGATATCCCTTGAAGGTGTTGTGGATATGTTCAAGCGATTGCCCAAAGGCACTCGCGGTGTCTATCGGCACGTAGACGGGATAATCAGGCTCCAGATAAATACCTATCAGGTTCCCGTCTTTGTCCATCTCCAGCGAGGAGATGTCGACAGTTGGATGCTTGTAGATCTCCTTCCGCTCACCTGTTTTTGGATTCAGCTCGAATAGCGTCTCAACGTCAAATTGGGCGTTGTCGATGATGTAGATCGACTCATTATCCGGCTTGAAGCCCACCGGAACGACGCTTCCCTCCGTCGACGGGAAGCTGCTGACCAACTCCCAGCCCTCATCGGTTTTTTGATGGATTTCCGAGGCGTTGTCGTTTTCGGGGTTGTTTGAGAACGCGTAGCGTATGCTGCCTGAGTGATCCGCGATGAGCTGCGCGTTGCGCGCGGGCGCGCGGGTTACCCGGCGCTCCCTGCCGTTGTAGATATCCAGCAGGATCGCCTCGGTGTAGCTACCTTCCCGCTCAGCAAAATTGTTTGCCGCAATCAGAATCTTTTTAGGTTCCTCGGGAAGGGTGCTCAGGATCGAGGCCCCATTAACCGACCGGCCGCCTTGCTTCCGTTGGCCAAAGATCCAGCGCTTTCTCTTGCCATTCCAGCTCATCGACACCATGTCGCCGGTAGGGAAGGGCTGGTCTTGCCAGACTACTTTCTGCGCGATCTGGCCTACGATGCGTTCATCGTTGGCCCAAAAAAAGTTGGAGATAAAATCAAGTCCGCGAACGTGTGCAATTGCTGTGACTTCCATGTTCTGAATGTCGAGCACGACCAACTTCGACTCAGTAACATCCTCAGGATTGAAAAATGTAGCGGCGAGGTACTCTCCGGTTGGACTGACCTTGATATTCTCGTAGGTGGGATTTGCAGCAAAAACCTCGAGCGGGACCAGGTCGGACTCCGTATCGTCTACTGACGCGGATTCGGCGCTCGAGGCGGCGGGAAATACCAGAGACGCGCCCAAAAGAATCCCTGCGACTGAACCGATAACGCACCATATCGGGGCGCGTCTCCGACCGTATGGAACCTGCATGCAATCTCCCCTCGGTAAGAGTGAGACTAATCTACAACCTTCGAGTCAAGTAGATCAATAATGAGCGCCTAGCGGCTGGATCTAATCGTTTACGGCAAATGGAATGCGCTTAAAAGCCAGGCGACCATCGCTCATAACAAGTAGCACATCCTGTAGCGCCTCGATGTTGGTCAGGGGGTTACCGGGAACCAAAACGAGGTCGGCCTCGAAGCCTTCCTCGATTCGACCGGTTCTATCATCCATCTGAAGTAACTCTGCCGATTTGACCGTTGCCGTTTGCAGGGCGTCAAAATTACTCATGCCGAATTCGACGAAGCGTTCTGCTTCGATGGAAATACGGTTGATAGCGTCTTCTTCATAGTAATGGTCGGCGCC
>Ga0181556_1000612_pt1 | contig 38064 bp, 61 predicted proteins | sample 011ome_14_FD_148651 | JGI IMG/M metagenome (GOLD analysis project Ga0181556, IMG submission 148651) | Coastal salt marsh microbial communities from the Groves Creek Marsh, Skidaway Island, Georgia - 011505AT metaG (spades assembly) | ecosystem: Environmental > Aquatic > Marine > Intertidal zone...
GGCTTGCAGCCCCAGCAACAACTGCGGTGATCGGGCCGAGGGCTGCGCTTAAGGCTGCACCTAAACCACGCGCACCAACAGCAGCTGCCTGGGCTCCGCTACCAAAGGCCTTAAATCCAGTACCTGCTGCCCGTGTTGTTCCGCCAGCATTTTTAACCGCAACCTCAAGCCCCTGCACCTTTTTGGTCAGGTGCGCAATCTTGGCATTGGCGTCTAAGGTTTCAACCTTAAACCTGAGGACGGATTCAGCCACAAGCCACCCGGCGATAAGTCAATGTTACCGCCGTCTGTGCTTAGCGCGCTCCATCTCTTTTTCTTGCTCTTCGTTCTTCAACGAATAAAACGCAGCGAAATGAACAAGCTCCGCGTCGGTCAGTTCCGTGCGGAGCCTGCTTACTGTCATGCCTAGTTCGCAGGCCAAGAAGAACTCAAAATAAGTCCACTTGTCCTGCTTCAGTCGTTTTTTGCGTCGTCAATGTCGCCGCTGTCGTCTGCCAAGCCAAACAAGAACAGCTCAATGTCATTCAGCACAGACTCGGGCAGCTGACGCTGGAGCTTGTTTGCATCAGCAGCAGCGAAGGCCTTTGTGCCATCCTCAAGCTCTGCAATCTGACAGAGCATCTGCGTGCTGATGTCTAGTGCCTCTTCACTTCCAGCGAGGGCAGCGGCTTTTTTGCGATCGGCGCGGGTGATGGGCTTGAAGTAAAGATCGATGATCTTTTTGCCTTCCGCGTTCTTCAGTTCAAACTTACGACGCTGGTTGAGGTCAAACGCCCCAACCAGCAGATCAACGGTTCGATTTTGTGCAGGCATTTAGGCGACACTTTTGCCGCTTAAACTATAGCCTCATCACTCAAGGTTGCCGGTGATGGTACCGCTGGTGATGAAGTTGCAGGTCACGATGTCAATTTCACCAACAGTGGAAGTGATTTCCATGTCAGTGATGATTCCGGCAAAGCTCACAGAATCGGTGCCTGAAGTCGTGCCAGTTGTGAACAGTTCAAACGTGGCGTCTGCAGTGTCTGCAGTCGTCAGAACGTCTTCGAGGAAACCAGCTTGGCCGGTGGCGTCAGGGTCATAGACCAGCTCAACAGTGCCGGAACCGCTGATCATGCTGCCAACAAAGCTGCGGAAGGTGTCGCCATGCTTGGAGACATCCAGAGTTTCTTTGGTGGTTGAAAGGCTCCAGCTGCGGGTGCCAACGATTGTGGCGTTGCTTGAGCCAGCGGCGTCAAATTGGACTGCGCCTTGTTCTCCGCGAAGGACGGCCATGGTCAGAGTTCCTCGATAAATTCAAAGGTCACACGGACCTGTGTTTGGAAGTAACCCTCGGGACTTGGCGAAGCCAAAGCCTCTGGGCCAGAAGGAGCGTCGAAGTAGACCCCCGACACGATAACTCGATTATACAAATCCCGAATGCGTTTACCAATGACAAGGTTGGCTCCAGGGCCTACGCCTTTGGCGGAAAATATGTTCATCACGACAAGGCCGACAATCCGGTTTTGAGAGTCAGTTGTCAGGCCTTGGCCTAGATATTCGTTGGCCCCGAAAGTTGTCAGGCACTGCACCCATGAGCTGTTCGGCGTTGGCTCATACGCCATGTTGTGGAAGACAACAGGGATGGCCGGACTGTTAGCAAGCTCAGTGGCAAGCCTGCCTTCGATCGTGGCCCTGATGGAGTTGAGATCAGCAGCAGCCATGCGTTACCTGTTCGCAATCTTGTTGTACTCGCGCTTTACCCATGACTCAAGCTCTTTGGCGATGAGATCAGGAAAGCCGGGAACCGTGTTTTGCCGCGTCCTGTATTCGCCCTTCCAAGATGGCGGCAGGTTCGTTCCGTAGATCACCGGCTCAGCGTATTCAACGTTGTTGATTACTTCGCCTTTCGCAGGATCAGACTGCCAAGCGTTTCGCAGTCGGCCCCCACCTTTAGGCTCGCCTTCGTAGACAACGCGGACAGGCGTTTTTTCTTTTAAGCGCTTCTCGGCCTCAAGCGTCGTGGCCGCAACCAAGATCCGCAGGCTCTCGCGGTAGTAGTCACCGATTTGGTCTAGCGGGATCTCGCGTGCCATCGTTATGCCCTCAGGATCAGCTCATGAATGATCGCAGTACCGTCCTGTTCCGTCGTCTCCACACGGATGATCTGATGAACAACGCTGCTAATAACGACGCGATCCTTCGTCTCAGGCGCGGTGGCAAGGTCATCAGCGGCAACCGTTAGACGCTTGTCCCCAGCCTGCACTAGCTCGTTCACCTCGCGCAGGTTCACATCCTCAAGGATGCCGGGCACCGTGGTGTCATCCTCTGTTTCAGCGATAGTGCCGTCTGAAGTGTCATAAGCACCGGCAGTGACAATCCGCACGGTCACATCACCGCCGAACTGCTTCAGCACATTGCTTGCAACCCTCGCTAGCGAATCAGCAAGTGCCATCAGAGGCGATAGGCAAGGCAAGCACCGCTGGTCAGCGTGATGCTTGTAATGATTCCGCAGATGTAGGTGTCAGCCACAAAGGTCTCACCGGCAAGGGTGTTACCGGTTGCGTTCTGCACAGTGATCGCATCAATCACCGTGTCTTCCTTGAAATAAATTTTGCTGAACCTGCCGGTGTGAGCAGCAGTGTCAGAAACAAACTCGAAGCCGCCTGAGAGATCTGCGTACATGGTCAGCTCCGTTTGATAGCGATGTTGCCTGGTCCACTAATTCTAAGACCCGTCAAGTACCTTTCAAACATCGGCGGGACGTGATCAGCGCCAACAGCGCCGGACTTATCAGGCGTGACATCAAGGCTGCCGATCTTCACGTTCTTGAAGTCGTTCAGGCCGCTCAAGCTGATCCCGTCCGTGTTGTTCTTCAGGTAGACAGCAAGCTCAATCTGAGCCCGCTTGATCTGATCCGGGATCTCTTCGTCGGTGAAGTAATCCTCAGAGATACGAAACGGAAACCCGGTTGCGTAAGTGTTGACGTAGGTGTCTGGCTTGCGAACGCCCGTTCGAGGCCATTGCAGTGCCTGGGTATCTGTTGCCCTTGCCCCTAGAAATCGCTCGCGGTCTAGGCGCTGTGCTGCCGCAGCAAGAGCCCGATTGCGATTGTCATCAGTGCCGGTGTCCCACTTGCTGACATCCGTGCTGTTGATCATCGCCTCGACGAAGGCATCAGCTTCCGCCAGGGTTATGTAGCTGTTGGCGTCTGCTCCGCCCGCTGTTGCGTCGATTGTTACGGCCATCGGGCGTCACAGTAGAAGTCTTTTTGGTCGGCTTTTTAGGAGCGGAGGCCGCCGCTTGTGCAGCAGCCTCACGTTCCTTCATCCGCCTAAAGGCGAAAAGACCCATCAGGAGCTAGCGCCCTTCAGAGCCACGAAGCTCAGCACAATGGCTTCGCTGGCAGTAGAGCCAACGTTGGCCACGGTGATCGCGAACGAGCCGTCAGCAATGCTGTTGGCTTGGACGAGATAAGAGCCGGCAGTACCGGCAGAGCTGTGGTTGACCACCACCACGTCAGTGGCAGCAATCTTGTCGTTGTTGACCGTGAAAGTCACCTCAGCAGCGCCAGCAAGCTCAGCGCCGTTCATGGTGATCTGGCCGGACTCTGTGTTGAGAGTCACGGCAGTGGACTTGTTGGTGGCCTGGGTCACAGTGCCACCGCCGGTCGGGCCAATCAGAGAGCCCGCTGTTGCCTCAAAAATGGATGCCATGGTTAGTTACCTCCTCAGTCGAGTGCGCTGGTGGTGGTAATCCGCACGATGCCAATGTTGTTGGTTTCGTACACCTTGGTCCAGTTGCCCACGGTTTCCAGTTGTGCCCGCGTGGGGTTGGAAACGGAAGTGGAGAACGAAGAACCGATCGGGTGGTACACATAGTGCAGATCGATCGACATGGCATCGCTCTTAGCGAGGATGTCACGGTCGGTCTCGGTTTGGAGGCCGAGTTGCTGGCCAGATCCGATGGCGCCCTGCGTGAACATGTAGGAAACATATTCGGTGGTGGCACCAGAGCCAGCAGTCTGCACATCAGCAGACACGATCACGCGCATTCCCATGAAGGTGGGAATGGCAACGTCACCGAAAGCGTTAGCCAACGAACCTTGGGTTGCGCTGGAGTCAGGCTGACCGTTGTTGTCATACACAAAATCAAGTGCACGGCGCTCCTTCAGGTCGTAATAGACCTTGGGGTGAACGCAGATTGCAGCCAGCTTGTCGCCTTGATCGCCCAGCAGGGATTGACCTTCGACGATCTGGCGGGCAGTCAGTTGGGTGGGGGTGTCGCCAGACGCGCCATCAACAGCCAAGGCTGCGAAAGAAGCGGAGCTGGTGTCACCAACAGCGCCAAAGATGCCAGCCAGGCAGGACAGCAGATCCTTCTGACGCTGGTTGGCGATGTAATCAGCAATCTTGTTGCCGATAGCAGCCATCGGGTCAGAACCGGCAGCCAAAGCAGCCAAGTCGCGTGACTCGAAAGCACGACCACGGTGCAGAACGACGCCGACTTGCTTGTCAGCTTCGATCTTGCCGGGAGTCAGAGAAGAGCTATCCGTCAGACGCTCAAAGTCGCCTGACAGGTTTGCTTTATAGAAGGGGACCTGCACGTAGTCTCCCCCGTCTTCTGAGGCATTCAGTTCCGCCATCGGCTGAACCACACCGCTAGCCAAAAAGGCATCACGCTGAGTTGTCTGCTCAAGGATGTACGGCGTAAATACCTCAGGAATGATGATGTCAGAGCGAAGAGTCGCCATGACAAAACCTCCTTGAAATGATGTTTACGGTGTGGGCGTAACCCGATTGGCTCTGCGTAGCTTTGCCTTGCCCAACATATTAACGGTTAGCAGCAGCTTTCAACCTCTCGTACATATCCCGATCCGTGCGATAAAGCCGCGACTGTTCTGTGAGGTTGTAGGACTCTTTGGCGAAAGGATTCTTTGTGCCCGGTGGGATGTCACCACCTGTGCTGCGTCCTGAAGGCGCACCGCTGCCAACTGGCTTGGGTGCTTTCTGCATATAGCTGGGCAAAGTTTTGGCCCACTCGCCAATCGGCTTGCGCTCATAGCCATTGACGACAACAACCGTGCCATCAGATTCGCGCTCAATTTGGTCCGGCTTCAGCAAGTCCGCTTTGAATACGATGCTCGGATCATGCACAACATCGGCCAATGCTGTGTTCGCAGGTGCAATCAGCTCTAGCTCGCGGACTCGTGCTTCAAGCTCAGCAATCCGCTTGTCCTTGGCTTCAGCCGCCTCCCGAAACTGCTGCTCAAGAGCCTGACGCGCCTCGGTGTACTTGCCTTCTGATTCGAGTTTGTTCTGCTCAACGTTCCGTTTGAAGTCAAGCAGTTCCTGAACATCAACGCCGTCAGGGATTGTTTTTGCTTCTTTGAGCTTGCCGATCAGCTCGTAATTCTTTTTCTCTAACGCTTGGATGCTGTTCTTGAGTGCATCAAGCTCGGCATTGTTTGGAGCTGCGGGAGACGTAATCTCCAGATTTTGCTCTTCAGACATGAATAACCCGTAAGGTTGTTTTCAGCTCCACTTTACTTTGTCCGCCCAAAATGCGGCAGATGTCTTGCCCTTCGCGATGTTTTTCGCGTGGCGCTTCTTAAATGCAGCCCGCTTAGCTTTGTCCGCAGCACTCTCACCTTTGCGCGGACGTTTCGTGTCAGCACCCTGCGCGCCGAACCTAATGAGCCTCGGTTTGCCGTCTTCCTTAATGACGACAGCGTGAGACTTGCCGCTCGGATGGTTCGGCGTACGAATGGGCTTGTCAAATCCCGCAAACGTATGGCCACCGCGTTTGATGCTCATTTACCTTTCCTGCTCATAGCCAAACGGTGCGCCTTAGTGAAGCTCATGCCCTCACGCATCTTGCGCTTCATAAAGTCCATGTGCGCCTTGGTGTGCCCGTGCGCCTCTTGGTGCCGCTTCAAAGCGTTCTTTTGGCGGGTTGTCAGCTTCATCGCTTTTTGTTGTAGCGGGCATAGATCGCAGCATCAGCCGTGCGCGCCTTGTCGCCCCGCATATAACTGTTAACCCGACCCATGGCCCAAGCTGCCATCGGCACGTTCCGCGATCCGCTGGACAGGTAAGCGCCCTGACCTTTGCGGTAGACCTCCGCCAGCTCGCCGTAAAAGAACTTGGACTTCTCAGCCTTTTCTTTTAGAGACTTTTTTGTTGCGGCGCTTAGTGGTTTTCTTTTTGGTGCCACCTTGCTCGGTCCTCGATGCGGAAACAGCTTTGATGTCGATGAACTCACCAGCCTTGTAGGCCTCGGCGGTTCGTTTGATCTCGCGGGCCTTGGCAGAGCGGTTCCGCGCACCTGAAAGGTACTTCTTAGGCAGGCCGGTGGCCTTGTCCTTCGGAACTCGCCGCAGCTTCCGTGCCATTACTTCTTCTTGCCGCCCTTCTTCTTCTTTTTCTTGGGCTTACCCATCCCGTAATGTCCAGGCATCAGTCAGCCTCCGAAGGTGCTTCCTTTTTAGCGGACTTTTTCTTGGCCGTCGCTTTGGGCTTGGCCTCGGCGCCTTGCGCCTTGAATTGGTACTTAGCAGGAAGAGTCATAAGGGATAACGACGCTTGAGCTGTTCCAAGGTTAGCTCTGAGCCATCGCGGGCCACAAACTTGCGGATGGCAACTGTCGGGCCAAACTTCTCAGTCAGTCGGTTGAAGTACGGGACCTTCGATGCACCAAGCACGTCGGCTTTGACTTCTTTGGGCTGCTTATCCAGCCACTCGCCATAAGTCTGATTGCTAGGCACAGTGTCACCACGTCTTGCACGGGATGGGCCAAAGGCAGTGTTAGGCCTGCGCAGTTCTGTCTGTGGTGGCCGCGAGATTCCCAGGCCGCTGTAATCAATGATCGGCACAGTGGTTGACCGGCAGTTGAAATGTTGCGGCGGTGTCGGCCCCTTTCCATAAGCAAACTCACGCCCGTCCAAGGAACGACAGATCGGTGATGTCCTGCTGTCCAATGTCGCGACGTAGCGGTAACGCTTGGTCACGTCTTGGTTGGCCTTGTAAACCTGCTGGCTGGTTTCGTTGGCCACCTGATTGATGCTCGTCCGGATCAACGCCATCACCTGATTGTTGGCAACAGCAGTAACTTCGCCACCCGCCTGCGCAATCTGCCGCAAGCTGCCTGGCTGCCCAAAACGCAAACGACCTTTGAGCCGTCGCGCAATCTTGTCCGTTGACTCACCAGTTAACAGGCCATTGCGCACCGTCTTGGCGAACAGGTCGGCCTGCGACTCGGCCAGGCCTCTGAACGACTTCTCCAGCACCTTGCCGTTCGGCAGCGTCACGGTTGTGCCCTGAGCAGCCGTCAGGCTGAACGTCTGCGGTGCGCCAGTGACAGCAGCCTGCAGGTCATCGCTAAGTGACACCACGTTGATTTCGGTCGGGTCAATGGTTGCCACTGACTGCGCAAACTGCGGGCTGATCTGAATGCTGCGGATCTGCTCCCGCAGCTCAATCGGCAAAGCCTGCCGCAGCTCGTTGGCGACAAACTCCCCCTGCAGTTCCGCCAAGCCCTGCAGATCGTCAACCACTGAGAGCGTGCTGGCCCCTGCCCAGCCATCCAACGATTCTTTTAGTTGCGCGAGGATCGCCCGAAGCCGTGCAGCTTTTGCAGGCGCAGCAAGCTCATCAATGCCACGAAGCTGATCAACAGCGTCCAAAACAAGATCGTTGTATGTAACAGCAATGCGCTTGGCAACGCCGTTGCTAAATCGATTGAGATCGATGGCATTGCGGTACAGCTCCGATGGCGTGCTCATGAGTCATAAATTCCCAGATATTGCGGGTCATCAATACAGGCCACCGACACGTCACAGCCAGCACGCAGCGCGTTACCGACAAGATCAGAAAACTCGGCGATGACATCTTGGTCATACAGGCCGATTGATGTTTCCGACACGCCGGAGATCTTGCCGTGCAAATACCAAGTAACCCGAATCACCGCGTAGGTCTGTTCTGTCAGCTCTTGCTTTGAGAAGAACAGCAGCCGGTTGATCGGCTCTTCCGGCTTGCGCTTGCGCAGATTATCCAGCCAACTCATCTTCAGCCTCCGGCTCTGCTTCTGGCATTGTGGCCTCTGTTTCAGGCGCAGGCTCGGGCTCAGGCTGCTCCATCTCGATCAGGCCGCCGGTCTGCGTGGCCTCGATCTCCTCTTCAACGTCGAACTCATCGCCCAGCACCTCACCAGCAGACAGCTGGTTGAGCAGTGTTTCCTGCGTAATGGTGCCTGCGGTGTAAAGCTGCAGCAGTGACTGGATCTCCTGCGGTTCGAGACGCTGACCCAGGAAGTCGCGGTTGATGAAGCTGCTGCCCGCTTGCGGCTGCTCCATGTACTGCGCGTGAAAGCTCAAGCAGTTATCGATCAGGTCTTGCATCTGCTGAGCAATCACCATCATGGTGCTGTCGCCTTGGCTGCGATCGATGCGCTTGGCCTCTGCTGTTTCTGCGCTGAGCTTTTGACCCAGCACAGCGGCCAGGCCTAGCTCGTTGATCTGACTGGCGATCTGGTCAAGCCTGCGGAACTGCGCGTCGTAGCTGTTGCCGCCCGGCTCGATGTATTCAGCCCGTGCAGCCTCGGGCAGTGCCATGGCTTCGCCTGGGCCTGCGCTGATCTCTTCCGCTGACTGCGGGAACCCGTAGATAGCCAGCATCGGGACGGCGCTGATGTGCAGCTGGTTGTCCAGGTCAGATTGAACCTGATAGGCCTTGAGGTTCAGCTCAGCAATGTCTGCCAGTGGTGGCCGCGACTCAAGAACACCGACGCGGTTGGAGTAAGCAACAGCAAAGGGAATCTCGCTAAGGCTGGTGCTGCCTTCATCAATCAAAACAAAGTCGCCCTTGTCGTCCTTTTGGTGAATCTCAAAAGCGCCAGGTGTTAACACCCGTACCTGCTGCACCTGCTTCTCGCCGTAAAGGCCATCGGGCACGGTGATCGTTTCCATCAGCCGCAGCTGGGTTAGCTGTTGCTTGCCGCCGTTTACCTCAGAGCGCCATCCCAAGATGTCGCGAGGCGTCACCGACACCCAGTAAGGCCTGCCGTTGTCGCCTGCCTTTGGCGCATCAACAAGAACACCGACGTGACCATAACGAATGCACTTGCGGGCCGTCTCGTAAGTCCAAACGTTCAGATCATTGCCCTGCAGATCAACGTCAAACAGCTGCTCAGTGACAACATCACTAACGTCTTCAAGCCGCACAGGCTTACGGGTCAACATCCCCGCCAACATCCGCTCCAGCCTGACGTAATAAGGCGCAAGCGTTGAACGCATCAGCCTGTTGTCATAAGCCTCGTCTAGTTCTCTTGGTTCTTGCGGAAGATATTTTCTGTGCCCTTTTCTGATTCCGTAAGTGCCCTGTAAAAGTGCTTCAATCAACAGCCAATGCGGCTCCATGTTGACGTAAGCCGTGTTCGGGCTTTCCACCGTCGTCACGTTGCCAACACGTTGGCGACCAGAAAAGCCTGAATACACAGCTAAATCCCACCCATGCGATCAGTTTAGTAAAGCCTGATTCCAGTACCACGACCAGCACGGGCATTGAATGGGCTGAACTCTCTAACGACTAAGTAGCCAAAAGCATCGTTGAGGTGGTCATATCCGGCTTCTTTGTCTGGCTCACCCTTGCTGTTCCACGATTGCAGCTCAAGGCATTCGATCAATCGTTTGCACTTGTGAGAGATCTGGACTCTCACCTGGCCTTTGGAATTTTCCAGCAGGCCCTGAACAGCAAGAACCCGATCACGGACGGCAGGATTTGAGCGCGGCGATTGATTGCTGAACCCGTAGGACTCCAAGATCTGAATGTCCGTTCGTGAGGCATTCGTGCTTCTGTTGCCGCCTGATGCGTCAGGGTAGACATAGATGCGACGGTCGGGAAATCGTCTTTGTATTTCTTGTGCCAAGGCGTCGGTGTCATGCGCACCGCTGATCTCGTCGATCAGGAGAAGCTGGTTTCCGAGACGGCAGCCGATCACCGCGTTGGTGTTTGTCACGTTGAAGTCGATCCCGATTCTTAGGGGTTCGTTATCGACGTTTGGAAGTTCTGTGATGACGTGCTTGGCGCGGTCGAAGCGGTCGTAAACCTGACCAGTATTCAGGTTGACGAAAACGCCGTCTAAATAAGCTTTGATCAACTGCTCTGGGTAGTTCTCCAGGAGCGAGTCAATAAACCCTTCAGGAAGGTAAGGGTTATCTGATGTTTTAGCGCGGATCAGCGCGGTGTCATCGCTGGCGTTCTTCTCGAACGTCTCGTAAGCCCAGCCGAAGCCTTCAGGCGTGGTGGCCGCATAGAACTGCTGCACGTTGCCATCGCGCAAACGGGCCAGGGCCATGCGCATGGCTTGGGTGGCGACGTTCTTGTTGGCGGTGTCTGCTTCATCGAAGCCGACTGCACAGAGGTTCTGGCCACGGATGCGGTTGGCCGTTTCCATCGTGCGCAGAAGGATGGTGTGGCTGCCTTCTGCGAAATGCAGGGTGTATTCCGGCAGCGGACTTACACGAAAGTCGTAGGGGATCTCCCACTTCTCCAACAGCTCATCCATGGTTCGCTGCAGGATGTCGCGCAGCATCGGTGCTATGGGTTCAAACAAGGCTGAAACATGGCCCACATTCATGGCTGCCATGTGAACGGATTTGCAAACCAGCCCGTAGGTTTTGCCTGCACCAAAGCCGCAGACCAAGCCAAGTTTGCGATGTTCTGTGTCCTCGCAAAAAGCCACCTGATGCGGCAGCATCCCTTCCTGAACGCGGGCTAGGGCTTCTGCTGCTGTGGGCTTCTCGAAGCCTTGGATGTCATCAACAAAACCCAGCAGAGGTTCGTTGCTGGTGATGCCTGAGAGCAGTGGCATCAGATGTCAAAGCGCAGCAGCTTGGCCTGGGTCTCTAGCGCCTTGATTGCGGTCTGCAGATTGTCGTCACGCCCTGCGCGTTTTTCATATTGCACAAGACGAGAAATCGCAGCAGCTAACCATTCGGGCCGTTCAATCTCTGAGTCTTTAGCGATCAGCTGTCTTGCGCGTGCCAAGTATTCATCAGCTTGGCGAGGTTGCACGCCCCACTCTTTCGCGGCGTATTGCACGATTTCAAAGCGCGAATGTGACTGCAACAACAACTTGTAGACAGTGTTTACGCGCTCTTCAATTTCTACGTTGGTTGACTTCTTTGCCATGCCCTGAAGTTAACAGGGGTTTAGCGCAAGGCTAGCTCAGGAGCGGTGGGGCTGATGTGCTTTGCGCCAATAATCAGAAAGGCGAACAACCTTGTCTTCAACAAGGTGCATCGAGCTGACGATCGCCTTAAAGTCCCCGACCATCACTTGGACGCATCCATCGGGGAGGGTGCGGATTTTGGGATTTGGCGTAGGCAGCTCTGAGGGCATTTTGGAACCTGAGATAGGCCTGGAGTTCATTGTGGCGCTGAAGAGCGCGGAGGGAATCTTGGTCCATAGTTTTGAGTTGTGATGTCGGGGGATGGATCGGACCTCAACCCGCCCTGCTTTTCCCTCCTGGGTGTTGTATGGCTTTCAGCCTGAGCGGGGGACAGCTCAGGCATCAGGCTCCCCGACTGGTGATCATCCTGTTTGTGCTGGGCTGATGTGATCGAACTCTTGCTGCAGCTCTTTGAGGCCACTGATGCCGAAATGATTCAAGCCATCCCAGTGCCAGCCCTCTTCCAGGTAGACAAAAAACGGCGGGTCAGGCCAACCCTCTTCGGGGTCTCTTGCCATGTAAGGGCGTTCGTCCTCGATTGACGCAATGCCTGGGTGTTGTAGGGCTTCCGCCCAAGAACGTGGCTTTTTCATTTGACCGGCTCCACGGTGTAGGTGAAGCCAGCTTCAGTGGCGGCGTTCTTGAGGCTCTGCAGCTCGTCGTCGTCATAGGCCGGGTCAGCCCACTGCAGTTCGTTGTTCAGGAAGGCTTGGATCTCCCACTTGGGCTGGATGTCACGGTTGAGAACCATGAGGCTGTCGCGAGCTTCGAGTTCAGTTTGGTGACGCTCGAAGGACTCGAACAGGTTGAGCCAGGTGTTGTGATTGTCCATGGTTCAAAGATCCTCCTCGGTGTGCTTGATCTTCACGCTGACCTGACGCTCGGGGATGGCATCCAAGAACATGTCGTGAAGCTCGCCAAAGAGTTGGCGCTGGTATTCAAAAGTTTCGCTCCTTTTGATGTCCATGCCCCTGCTGACCGTAGTTCTACCTTTGCGGCGGTAAGTCCTAGTCCAAGATTGGTTGTAATTACGGTCGGCCTGCATTTCAGCCGTTTGAAAAGCCTTGGCGATCAAGTAGAGATCGGCAACGCTGCAGTCGATTTGAACTTGCATGGTTGAGGTGGTGATGGTGGTGGCCCTGTCTCCAGGGCCGTGGGTGTAATCAGGCAACGGTGTCGATGAAGGCGTCAACAGCCTCAACACCATCAAGATCCATCAGACGGTTCAGAACAATGTCCAGAGCCTGGAAGGGCACCAGAGGCTGGTTGAACATCTGACGGTAAAGGCTGCGCAGGGTCTCGGAATCGAGGGTGGCAACGCGGGCGGTGAAGGCGGTGGCGACGGTCATTGGTTTGAGGTGTTGAGTGTGGGAAGCGTCCCCGCCTCCCGATGAATTAAGTATGGCATACCAGAGGTGAGGGCGCAACCCCCCCCAGGATCAATCGACGTAGAGGGGCTCCTCGTCATAGGCAGAGGGCTGCTCGCGGTAAGGAGATTGGGTCCAGCCTTTGGTGCAACCACACTTGAGAGCGAAGGCCCAGTGCTCACGAGCAACGGCAGTGGTCAGCGTTTCGGTCTTCTCAAGCCCACCAAAAACGTTGACAGTCCAGATGGTGGTTTCATCGGTGCCAGCCTCGAAGATGAAGTTCTGAGAGCCGTTGGTCAGGGTGTGGATGGCGGTCATTGTGGTGTTGAGGTTGTGGGATCTCTCCCGATGTCATAAGTATGGCATACCATCCGCAGATGGTCAACCTTCCAGGCGTTGAAGAGCTTTGCTCAGCCGGGCGTACATCTTGTCGTGCTGGGCCAGCTCTTCCTCGGACATGTAATCGGTGAACTCGGCCTCCATGCTGTTGAGCAAGATCAGGAGGTCGTCTTCTTTGAGGGTGAGGGTGGTGGTCATTGTCTTGAGGGTTGTGCGGTCTCCCGCTTGATCAATAGTATGGCATACCAGGGGCTGGCTGGCAACCCCCGGACCTGGTGGATCACTTCGGCTTGTTGGTGGAGTTATCGATCAGGTACTCCAGGCTGCTGGCGCTAGTGGTGCCGGTGTTGAACAGGCCGATCAGGTCGGATTCCTCCAGACCTTGCAGCATGTCAATGCAACGCTTACGCCAAGCGATCAAATCGTTCAGGCGATCAACGCGGTCCTGGTCCTTGCCTGCCCATTCGGTCAGCCAGCCTTGGAAGAGACCTAAGGACATTTTGAACTGGCGAAGCACTTGCTTAGGCGCCTTCTCAACGAACTGCTGGAGGCGCTTTTGCTGAGCAGCTTCCTGGGTGGCCTTGGCCTTAGCGCGACGCTCCACGTTGTGCTTGGGGAGGTTGCTGCAGTCGATGACGCGGCCGGTGGCTGTCTCGACAATCACGGTGTTGGAGTAGCCGCCGCACTGGCGGACGAGGCGCTGCAGATCGTTGCTGCCGGTGGTGTAGCTGCCACTTTTATTGATCGGGACGGCCAGGTGGCTGTAAGTCCTGACGCCTTCGCGCTTGGCCACGGTGCCGTTGCTGAGGGTGACGATGTAGCGGTGATGGTCGCCGTTGCGAAGCGCGCTGTACTTGACGGTTGCGGTGATGGTCATTTGAGGTTTGAGGTTGTGCCGTCTCCGGCTGATGCAATAAGTATGGCATACCAGAGGGAGGGCGTCAACCCTCCGCTGCTAGCGCACAGATCACCGTGCAGATGATCGGCTCAAGCTGGTGTCTCGGTATCCCGCCGTACTGTCGGCTGACAGCGGTGATGGCACGGTCGATGCAGTCGCGGCCATTGCCCAGGGACGCGACGCGCTGCGGATATAGGACACGCTCACGGATCAGCTCTTTGCGGGACATGCCGTGGGCGGCTGCCTCCATGTTCAGCCTGTTGCGTTCCTCAGGCGTGGCGTCAAATTCAATGCGGCTCAGGTTGCTCATCAGAAGTCGAAGGGTTCAGGTTCGGGTGTTGTGGCTGGTGCTAGGTCTCGCGGGCTTGGCCCCGCTTCGACCTGCACAGCCTTGGGCTGATCGCGCAGCAGGTTGCGGTGGGTTTTGCTGATGCTGCCGGGTGGTGGCGTGTCGAGATCTTCCAGCGTCCAGTAACCCTTGGCGATGCCATCGCGCAAGGTCTTGATGGTGCTGGTGATGTCCTGTAGTGGGTTCATCAGTAGGGACGGCTGGCTTTGTATTCGGCGTCGGCTGCCGGATGCAGGACGAACCTGCCGGGCATGATGCCTTCAACGGATGGGCAATAGGTGCAGTAGCGGCCCAGGTGATCAAAGCGGCCCATGCAGTACGGCGCAGCAGGGCGCACGCGGCCATCCATCTGATTCAGGGCTGATTCCATGTCGCCTGCGCGAATGGCCTTGAAATCGGGCATGGCCCCTTCCTTGGCATTCATGGGGACGACGGCGAAGACAAAGTGCTCGGCGGCTTCAGGTTCAAACAGTTTCATCAGAGGAACATGGAGGACTTGGTGGGCGCGGGGGCGTTGTCTTCGAGGTAGACCGCGTAGCACTCATCCCGCAGCCAACGGAAGCAGTCAGGCAGCGGTGAGGCAAACTCCCCGACGCCTTGCCTTGATCGGATGTCCTCGATGGCACCGTCAATGGCACGCATCAGGTCATCAGGTTGTAGCTCGTCGGGGACAAGCTGGCCCCACAGCTCCATGGCCTTGGGTTTGGACTGGCCGTTGGCGCGATGGCGGCAGCCCTGATACCGCTTCCAGAAGGCCTCGAACTCAGGGGTGCCTTTGGTCTTCTTAGCGCGTGATTTACGCGCTTTTTCGACCTTAATTTCACTTTTAACAACTATATGTTTTTTTTCGTGGTCAGGTTCTTGGGCAGAAGACTGAACAGCCTCTGTCTGGTGCGGAGGTAACTGCTGCTCTTGAGGAGCTTCTGACTCGCCTTCAGGTTGCTTCAGCGAAGGCTTATTACCTGTGAGAGGGCGAAGGTTACCTTGTGGTGGTCCGGCGCCAGCAGAGCACGTGGCTAGGCTACTGGCGGAAATTTGAAAGTCAAGCCCCTGCATTTTGGAATCAATGAGATCCCTGATGACAGCTGACTTGTTGCGGAATGGTCTGACCTCAGAAGACAGCCAGTTGAGCTGTTCCTCTGTGATTCTGACGTTGATCTGTGGCACAAACGGTTGACGTTGCATCGCAAAGGTGCCACGTTTGCGACGCATACGCAAGCCATTTGTGAGACAACCGCTAGATCCCGTGCCAGGGCTGGAGTTTTACCCCCTGCAGCACAAATACAGGCTGAACGGAGAATGGCTGCCGTACAACGTCAGCACCGTGCTTTCCTTTGACATGTCGCCCACCCAGCGGGCGGCCATCGAGCGCACAAAGGATGGCCCTGATGGATGGGCAGAAAGAGGCCGGACGATCCACCGCGTTCTGTGTGAGGAGTTCCTGCGCGGCGAGGGTTCGATCTATGACGAGAAGTGGGCACCGTGGATTGAGCCGCTGCTTGATGAGCCGCTGTTCAAGGGCGTCCAAACACTGGCGACTGAATACGCGGTCTGCGACAAGATCAAGCGAATCGGCGGCAGCTTTGATTTTTTACTAGCTACGACAGATCCCAACGACAAAAGGGTAATTCTGGGCGACCTGAAGACGGTCTCATCTAAAAAGGGAGTCTCCAGCCGACGCCCAGCAACTGCCCAGCTCCAGGCCTACAGGAGCTTTCTTTCTGTACACCAGCCATCGCTGGTCGTAACAGATCTGGTCACAGTGGTCTGCGGCCCTGAGCGCACGCGGATCATCAACTCAGATCCTGAAGGGTGGCAGGAGTGGGAGGACGCTTGGGGACGTTTCAACGCCACCATTCCTGATTTTTGATGAAGTGCCCTGAATGCGGATGCTCTTGGATCAGCGTCCTCGAATCACGCCACACGAGCGAAAAGGCCATTAGCAGACGCCGCCAGTGCAAAGGCTGCAACCATGTATGGGCAACCGCAGAGGTCAGCGTTCCAGATACTGAGTGGGGTTACAAGAACATGGCCAGGTTCAATGGCCGCGACAAGGCGGAGTTTGGCGTCAAGGCTCGAATGCTTGAGCGTCTCGCATCAGCGTGAACTGGTCCGAGATCCTGCGCAAGGGGGGCGTGCCTGAGCCCCCCGGCTACATCGAGACCGTGGCCAAGGTCAGCGCGAGGCCCAAGAGGCAGAAGAAAAAGCCCAAGGGCAAGCGCAAGGCTTGACATGTGCCATTCCGTGCCAGAATGGGCGTGACTCAGCCGCTGAGTCGCCCCCACTGTTACCCAACAGATTCAATGTCAGCCCTAAACGCCCGCCGGTATGACTTCCGGCAAGAGATGGACTTGCTCGCCCCCATCGTCGAGCGTGCCCGTGCCGCTCTTTCTGAAGAGCAAAAGATCAGCATTCAATCCGCCTGCCGTAACTACAAGTTCGCCAAGCGTGTTCAGTTTTCGCCAATGGGCGATCACCAGCATGTGATGACCATGCAAGATCTGTCAGATGTCGGCCTGAATGACCCTGGCATTCAAGGCATCGACGCAAAGGCCATCGATCGCCTTTTGCTTGGTGACTACGGAATGATCGAGCACAAGCGGCTCAACATCGGCCGTGACTGCATCGGCAAGATTGGCGAACGCCCACTGATCGTTTACTTCCAGCAAGACGAAGAAGACGAGCCCTCAAAGCCTTGCAATGCAGCTGGCCGCCACCGCAACTATGCGTGGCAGATCCTGATGCACCTTTGCGATGTGGAATGGACCTTGGCCATGCAGCAGCCGATGTGGGTTGATAAGACGATTGCCCGGAACAAGGACGAAAGCACGATGCTGATGACCCTTGCCAACGGCTCGCAGTCGCGCAAGCAACCACCAGCTGAGCTGAAGTCCTACGACCTGACGCGCCGCAACGTACGCATCGACGACTTAGAGCGATTGGTCAGCACCCGCCTCGCTGCCACCCAAAACCAGTTCGGCGATGTGATCGCTACCGGCGCAACCATGACCGTCGGCAGCGACTACACCGACCAAGCGGTTTACATCTACGACCGCGTGAAGACCAGCTGGACCAAGGCCAGCCGCCTTAGCCCAGAGCACAAAAAGAAGATGGTCGATGCCTTCAAGACCGACTCGGGTGCGATCACAGATTTGATCAAAGACCTGGGCGATCATGTTGGCCCGTTCATCGACGCAGAATCAGAGCGCAACAGCGCCAAGACGATCCGCGAACGGGTCAACGAGCGCACGACCGATCTGATCTGCAAGTTCTTCAGCCTGACACCAGGCGAGTGGTCCAACGACAAGGAAGCCGCGTCGAAGGCCTTGGCCAACCTCAGCACCAAGCAACGTCAGCTTGAGGCTTTTGTCTGATAGGCGAAAAAAATGGGGGACGCGAGTCCCCCACCGTTACCCACTTGCACCTTACCGATGAATCAACTGACAAAGCCAGAGTCAGACGAAATTTGCAGCGCCTACCCGCAGGGCGTCTTGGATCAATACAACGCCACCGAGCTGAACCAAATCGACAAGGTTCAGCAGGCTGGGCAGATCATGTCCAAGTCCAAGCACATGCTGAACTGCGAAGTGATTCGCCTGAAGCTCCTGCTGGATGGACAAGATCAAGTCGAAGGATTATTGGCGACAGGCAATGGCGGTCAGCAGCCGTCTCGTTTTTGGGAAGGCGCTCGCGCCGGGCACTTTGGCGATGAAGTCAAATCATGGGCTGACAAAGACGACCGCAAGAAAGTCCAGCGATTGATTACAGCCAATGAAGCAGCTGCCAAACTGCTTGCCCCATGCGTGGCAAATGCCACGCATGACTTGCCTTTTGAGTTGGCACGCAAACGCGGCATGGGGCAAACGGCCCTTTGCACTTATCAGAGATTGTTCCCTGAAGCGCGTGCAATGGCCGACCATTACTTCACGGTGACGGGCGAGCTGCGCAGCGACATGCTGCAAGAGTTTGAGCAAATCATTCGAGAGTTTCCGGAACGCACAGAGTTTGTTCTAAAAGGCATTACTGAACGCACGCTCGACGTGCCATCAAAATTCAAAGACCTGAAAGCTGAATGGAGAGCACAGGCAAGGGAACAAAAAGCAGCAGAAGAAGCGTTGGCACAAGCTGCCAAACTTGCAGCTGCTGAAAAGAAAGAAGAAGACTTGAATGATTACACCCCAGACGTTGACACTCCATCCAAGGTCGGCGATCAAGCTGCTGATGTAACTGCACGCAGAACACCATCCCGCGCTTGGTATCAATCACAGGCTGGAAAGCAACAAGTCAGCGAAGTGGTGGGCAACCTTGATAAGCCCTTGCCTGATTTGATTGAAGGCTTGATGGAGCTGAGCAATCAACTCAAAGACCAGTTTGCGCATTCCAGCGTTATGCCTAATTACGCAGAGTTTTGGGCTGGCTATGACCAGTTCTTCTATACGCCTTCAACGCATAGAGCGAAATGGGGCCGCAAACGAAGGCTTGGACGAATGCAGGATTTGCGTAAAAAGATGCTGGAAGTTGCTGGAGAGCTTGAGGTTTACATCGCCTCAACCCAGCCTCCCGCAAACATCGAGTATCCGGAGGGCTGACATGGACGCCGATCAGTTCTCTCTGTTCAATCACCCGACAGCCCCGCACAACGGGACAGATACAAGCCGCGATGCAGCGGCCAGCATTGTTGATCAAGTCAACGGGATGTGTCGCGACGTGCTGCGTGCCATTCGTGAAGCAGAAGACGGCTTGACCTGTGACGAGGTTGAGCAGCTCCTGGGCATGAAGCATCAGACCGCAAGCGCCAGGATCAGGGACTTGACCAGCTGCCAACCTGCGCTGTTGGAGCAGCGTTTGGATGAAGCGACTGGCAAGTTTGTCCGCAGGGCGACACGCTCTGGGCGCACGGCACGGGTTTATTACGCAAAGGGTTGACATGGCATACCACCCACGCCATACTGCTGCACATGAGCCCTTTCTCTCGTTCGCTCATGACTCGCAACAGCATCTACGATCGCAGCCCAGGTTTTTATGACCCTGAGCGCCGCGCACCTAAGAGCAATGCCATTGTCATTGCAATCTTTTGTTTCCTGATGGGCGGTGCCTTTTGGTACTCCCTAGACACAACTTTGACGGACATGACCCAGCGTGATTGCAACGCTGGCATTCAAAAAGCCTGCGATTCCCTTAAATGAAAAACGTGCAAATCGTTCTGGATCAAGATCGAGCCCACAAGCTCAGCAAGATCTCAGAGGCCACCAAAGGCAACATGACTAACGTCTCTGTCGCTGGTGAATTTATTGAGTTTGAGCAACCTAAACTCAGTGCATCAAAACTTGCTCAGGCTCTCCTGAACAGCGCCATTGACCGAGCATTCAGCCAGTTACCCCAGCAGTAACTCGTTCACGTTCACTGTTCTCGGAAAGCCTGCCCCACAAGGGAGCAAGCGCCACGTCGGTCGAGGCGTCATGGTCGAATCCTCCAAAAGGTGCAAGCCATGGCGTCAAGACGTGCGCATCACTGCTCTTGAAGCAAGGCCTGAAGGCTGGGCCGATTTGCTGGACAAACCGATCTTTGTCTCTGTCACTTTTGTTTTTGCACGGCCTAAAAATCACTTCCGCACGAATGGTGAGCTGAAACCCTCAGCGCCTGAACATTGCACCGCTCGTATTGGCGATGTCGATAAGTTGGCGAGATCGATCCTCGACAGCTGTGCCGACGGAGTTTTATACGCAGCAGATGAACAGGTCATCAGCCTCATTGCCCACAAACGTTATGCCAACACCAGAGAACAACCCTGCGCCATCATCACCGTCACAGCCCTTCCCTAACCTTGGCGATGTCATCACCACCGATGATGTCAGCCAAAAGGGTACGGGCAAATACACGGCGGATTACGTCAACTGGTGCCGCACGATGCACCTGCTGCATCTACACGCCCCAGGGTTTCAGTTTCATCTAGCTCATTACGTCGATAGTGGTCACGTTTGGAAAGCTCCGAACGGCACTGCTTACGTTGTTGGCTATTTCACCGGGCCTGATGGCCAGCGCACTCCTGACTTCCCTCAGGCTGTCATGGACAACCGCAACAGTGCGATTGCCTTTGACAAGGTCAGCGCACGCGATCTGACAGACAGCCACCGCCGTTGCCTCTGCACTGCAGCAGCTGCACACTTTGGGCTTGCCTGGCAGTTGTGGGCACGCGAAGAGGTTGAAAATCCTCACCGCGAAGAGAAGAAGGCAAAGCCTGCAGCTGGGCCATCTGTTGCCGGTGTATCTAAAGAGGAACAGCCTCTTTCAGATAGCGAACGCAGCTTCCTGCTGCAGTGGATCGGCGACATGCCCCAAGACAACCGCGAGGCTTTCTGTAGAGCGTTCCGCTCGAAGTTCAACCTGGCAGCCAACGCTAAGGTTGCTCCGGCAATCACAAGTAAAAAGCACGAGGCTTGGATTCAAGCCGTCATGAATGAGTATGCCTGATGAAAAAACCACGCAAGCTAAGCAAGACGACAAACGTCGTGCTCAGCACTTTCAAGTTCGGCTGGACAAGCAGCTAGCCGAACAGCTGCAGCACTACGCCGAGCAACGCCACCAAGGCGTAATCAACGCCGCGCTGCAAACCATCATCCTCAAGTTCTTCAATCAAAAGTAATGCCTGACTTCGCACCCGACGCCTTCAACATCTGGGGCAACTTCAACAAAGACCAAAAAAAAGACGGCCACTACTGGGCAGCCATGGAGGTGCCTGTTTCTGAGCTGCGCAAGATGGTCGAATGGGTCAAGACCGCAGACCGCTGCGAGAATCAAAAAGGCGAGGAATGCGTGAAGCTCCGCGCCAACCTCATGCCGCGTCAAAGCCAAGCGGGCAACGATTATCTGCTGATGGCTCTCAGCGATGCCAAGCCCCGCCCAGCTGACAAATCAGGCGCTGACTTTTAATCTTCATGTTGAACGAGAAACTAGGAGCGCCCACACCGCGCTCCTTTTTTATGAAGCCAACCATTAAGCAGGTCGAGAAAGACGGGCTGCTGGTGTGGGAGGTGAGCCACGGCGGAATGGTCCGGTATTTCCGCGAGGACTGGCGCGCGCGCTGGCATTACGAACAGTGCATCAGGCTGTATCGGTCAAGGCTCAACGGCAAATCTGGCTAAGCCCTTGCCAATGGCATACCACCTGTGTATATTGGAGGTGTTCAGGGGGAGACCCCACACCTCCCGCCCACAGGGCGGCCTTGAAAATGAAGATCCTTTCTTCGACTGGCACTGCTTTCACCGAGGCTCAGCTGGAAGCAGCCTTTGACAAGGTGGCTGATCCTGCTGATTGGCGGAATCCCATCTATCAGGTGGTCGATCGTGATGATGTGCATGTGACCGTGTGCGCCGTGCGCCACTTCACTGCTGCACCGATCGAGGTGATTGACCTTGAGTGGGGCGATGAGTTCATGATCAAGTCTCCGGGCTACCGTCTCGGACCGGCAGGAGCCTGAGCCCTTCGGGGCTTTTTTAGTCCCAAGTGGCAATCTTGGCGTCAAGTTCCCCGATTCTGCCCACGGCTTGGCTGAGCAGTTTTGACTGGTGCCAGCTCTGCCTGACCAACGAAACGCAGAGCGTCTTCAATACTTCTTCATCTTGGCAGTTCTGCACTTCTCTGACGCTGCGCTCAATCTCCAGCTCCTCGTGCAATGAGGGGGACACCTGCATCCAGTCTGCCCAGCCCATCGGATTGTTTCAGAACCTTTCGTTCTGAATGGTACGGCCCGCTTTTGTGCATGTCCATGGTGTCCCTGACCCATGGGACCAGCCATTGGTCAACCTGTGCGCATCGCTCCCAGTTCACCGGCTTGGCGCACTGAACGACAACAGTCGTCCAGAACGCGCTGATAAAAGCCCAAAGCCAATACCAGTCAGCCACGGATGAAAATCATCCAGCCTGTGCCTGGGCCATCAACCAGCCACCTGTAATTGAACTCGGACTGGCGGACCCGCACCGACTTGCCAGACCTTGATTGGTCATGGCCGCCCCTCTCCATGAGCGGGTAGCCCATCGGATCGTGCATGACGTAATACTGATCACCAACTGGGCTGTGCTTGCCCTGATAGCCGGTGATCACGGACCAATGACCGCAGGCAGGGCCACCGCACATTGGTGGTTCGCCTCGGGTTAGGTCACCTTTGTCGTACCATCCGACCAAAACAGCGGATCCACGAGAGATGGCCTGTTCGATCATCTCCGGCGTGCCTTTCTGAGTGAACTCCACATCCAAGCCCAAGGCCCGAAGCGTTTGGAGCTGGGCGTTAACACTTGTGGTGTCGCCGTAGTGGGCCAGGTGGTAGATGTACTCGTTATCTGAATCGACCAGACCGGCGCTGGCTGCGAGCATGGCGGCGGCAGAGGCGAAACACTCACGCCAACCGTCTTGTCCGTTGTCGAGTTGCTGGAAGTAGGGGACGAAAACTTCTTGGTCAATGCCAGCAGCTCGCCAGGCCTCGAACCACTCGCTGTCTTCCTGAAGAAGCTCAGAAGGCATGGCCTCCTGTAGGGCTGCAACGCCAGCCAGGTGGTAGGGCGAGTCATCCCGGAAGTGCTGAAAGAAGGGCAGCAAACTGAGCACGCTCAGGGCACCGACAGACGGCCCGATGATGCCTGGCCACAGGCGCTCTCGCCAGCTGTATATCCGGCGATGAAAACCAGCATTGAACTGCACAGCAGCAGCGTGACCGCGCCGCCTGCAACGATCCAACCCGTCAAGGAAAAGACGGACATTTTCATTTTTCAACTCTCGTCTCCGGATACATGGACTTGACCACAAAGGACACAACCTGGTCGTCGATTTGTGATTCGGTCGATTCTGAGTAGGCGGTCAAAAGATCGACCACTAATTTTTTTACGCCTTCCGATTGCAAGAAACGGAACAGGATTGGGCGGATCAGAAGCAGCATGGTTAGGCCTGATCGTTACCCTTAAAGCGTAGCTCTGTTGCGTTATGGCAGAAACACCGCAGACAAAAACGGAAGAGCAAGAGGAACACGGCAGCGGACGCCTTGGCGATTTTGTCCGCATCACGATCATGTTGTGGGCCATGGGCATCATCACCGCCAACTATTTGGGATACTTCAAAGGCTCCATTGACGTGACTTTCAGCGCGTCTTTGTTGAGTTCAACGGCGGCCAGCTACGGTTTGACGATGAACCGAATGGGGAAGAAGAAGAAAGAAGAGAGCGTTATCGTTGATAACAGTAAAACCAACGCAGGCATCAAATGACCCGCGCACTTTTGGTATTGGGCATCACTTTGCTGGCAGCCCCTGCCCATGCTGACCTGCGGCATGTGATGACCCAAAGCGCCCAGATCTCGGTGGATCAGGCCTACAGCTCAGCAACTCGTGGCGGCACGACCTACAGCAGCCAAGGAACGAACGTCACCCCATCAGTGACGGCTAGCGGCACAACGACAAGTAATCGGATCGGCGGCCTGGACATGTCCACCATCACCAGCGGTGTGCCGGACATCGTGGACACGGACTATGACGTCACAACCCCTGGCTCGGCTTATTCCATGACTGAGTCGCTCACCGTCGGCGACAGTATCCCTAGTTCCACCACGGTCACGAACGGCGTTGTGCCTTCTTTGCCAGCAATGATGACGACGATTACCGGAGCCGGTGGCGAGACCGGATCCCTGGCGGCCACGGTGACCAGCTCAGGCCAAGCAACCGTGACGGCTGGCGACGCTGGGACCTCGGCCATCTTGTCCACCAAGATCGAGCTGGAAATTGACTAGGGCTTGGCTGCTGGTTTTGCTGCTGCCTAGCTCAGCTATGGCCGCACCTATCGTTCCCCAGTTCACCCAGGGCCAGCTCAATTCGCGGGTCGAATCCACAACGGTGATTCAAGAATCCATCACCAGTTACAACTACCGAACCGGCTATAGCTATTCAGCTGCAGGCCATAACGTCGAAACGGTGGGCGATGTGCCCATCTCTCCTGATGCCACCGTCACCAACAATCAGACCGTCGGTGGCGTGAACTTTTCTTGGACTAGCCCCCACCTTGAAACCAAGCCCCAATGGCAAGTCGTCAATCCTGGCGAAAGCTGGAGCATCACCGAATCGTTCATGGCTCCTGGCCTCGATGCAGTGACGCAGGTTCAAAGGACTATCACCACGGAAAGCGTCACCGAAAGCACCTCGGTGTTCTCGCAGTAATCGCGGCGCTCGGCAGCCCTGCTTACGCCAACACAACAGTGGCAAACCCTTCGAGCACATCCACAGGCTCGGTGGTCAACAACGCCTACCAAATGATGACGGGACCGCATCCGATCTACCGGATGTCGCAGGGGATTCAGTGCCCTGGGCCAACACTTACGGTGTCGCCATTCATCACGGGCAGCAGAAACTACGACCTGCCGTTTGAGTCAACAACCAAGACACCTGTTTATTCAACAGCAGACAGCAACGATGACGGCGAGCCTGACTCCCCAGGCAAGGTGCTCTACTACTCAGAGCTGCCACGTTTTGAGAAGGACCGACGCTCTCTGAACTACGGCATCACGGCCACCTTTTCTGTTCCGCTGGACCGTGGCTTGGCGGATCAATGTAAACGAGCTGTCAACACAAACATCAAACTGCAGGAGCAGTTGTTAGCAACCAAGCGCCTGGAGCACGAGCTTTTTAGGGCTCAGAAATGTGGGGAACTGGCCAAGGCGGGCGTGCAATTTACTGGCCAAATGTCAGTAGTGTGCAGTGACCTAATCGTCACAGTGCCCCCGGTTGAGATGGTGCCTCACACACACGCTATTTCCGCGCCTTCCGCTGCGCCTGCTTCCTCAGGAAAGTAGAAGGCCGCGCCTCCTTCTTACGGGTCACAATCTCCTTTGCCTTGGTCAGCAGCTTTTTCACCACGGGCTTGATGATCCGCACCAAGAACGGCGTGCTGAGCGCGGCAGTGGTGGCCACCACCGCAATGCCTGCGGTCTGTGCTGCCTCGTAAGGCGACGGGATTGCCTTGGCCAGCTGCTCGGTGACAGGAACGTTGCGGTAGACCTCTTTGCAGACGCCATCCACCAACTCGTAAGACTCCAAGATCTTGCGGCCATTGGGTGACAAGGTGCCCACCTCTACCGCATCTGCTGGCGGACACTTCACCTCCGGCTGCGGCTTCTCCTTTGGCGGTGGTGGCTTTGGGTCGGTTTTTTGTCCCGCTGGTGGCTGCTCTTGCTCATCGTTCTGTATCGGTGTCGGCTCAATGATTTGCAGCTTGCGCGGGTTCCAGTCCAGCGGAACGTAACTGGGCATCTCGCCTTCAGGGCAAGAGATGCCAACGCCGTTTGGGTCATCCCGCAGCAGGGATGGATTGAGATGGGCGTCTCTGTGAACCCTGGCACATCCAGGCTTTTGGTATATCGGACGCGGCGCTAGGTTCTGTGTGACCGGCGGTGGGAATACATGCGGCTCAGGGATGGGCCGTATCTCAATCGTCGGGATCTCAATATCAGGAATGTCCGGCATGAAGTCAGAGCGGTTTACAGCAGGTCAGCTGTGGATTGAGAGGAACCGCAGGAGAGAGGGGCCGCCCATTGTTTACACCGTAATGAACGGGACCAGCGCCAGGCCGTTTACAGATACAAAGGCCATTTTGAAGTGGGTCAAGTGGCCCAAAGGTACGCCCACAGGTGACGCGCTACGCGATTGGCTTTCCTCGTTTGAGCAAAAACAAGAGGCACCCGCGCCAAAACTTGATTGGGACAAGATCAAAGCTGAAGGTTTTGGACCTGAAGCCCATGAAGAGAAGACCGTTGACCCAATCACCGGAGAGGAGATACCGGAAGACCCAATCACCGGCACCAAGATGGTTATTTGAAGGGAATGGCAGGCCCCGTGGCTTTGGGCAGCTCAGGAACTTCAGGGACAGGCACTTGGTCAAGGATCGTTTTTGTCAGCTCTAGCTTCAGCTCGCTGGCGTAGTTTTTGACCATCGATGGCACGCGCGTGTAAGCCATCACGCCCATGACGGCCATGGTGCCAGACATGACAAAGCCAAGAACACCCAGCAGGTTGTAGACCTTTTGCATAGCTTAGAAAGTAAACAAAAGGCCCCCTTTCGGGAGCCTCTTGCTGACTTGTGTGAGGAGTCGTCTGAGTTATAGCTCAGAGGTCAAACTTGCCGCCAACTTTGAGGTTAAAGCTGGTATCGGAGTCGATAGTGGCAAACGACAGCTCGGTGTAGCCAGGGCCGAAGCCGTAGCCAGCCTTGCCGCTGATGCCCACCTCAGTGTCGGTGCCGGTATCAGGAACGCGGATCATGGGGCCAATTTGTGCGTATGCACCATTGCCCTCGATGCCCAGGTGCAGATCCACGTCAACACCGCCAACGCCGTTGGAGCCGGTTGCGCCAACGTTAGCCTCGGGGTTGAAGTACACCGGAGCGGCGGAGACAGACAGGGGGGCCAATGCACTGACCGCAAAAGCGGCGGCACCAGTCACAAAAGATTTGATCATTAGAAGAAGTTCTAACGTTTTCCCTGGCCACGGTACTTCTTACGGCCCTTTTTTGGGCGTGAGTGTTGACCATTTCCTTGCGTGGTCCGTTTCGGTTTACCGACAACAAATGTTTGACCGTTCAGTGACTTGGCCATTAGATGCCGTCGGTTGACTCCAGCAAGGAATACTTTTCAGCCAAGCCGGTGAACAGGCCTCGCATTGGGTGCGAGATTTGATCCCGGCCGTCGAGGAAGTACAGCTCCTCGAGCCAAAGCGTCCGCGACATCATCGCCTGCACGTCCTCCGCACCAGGCTTAGCGGCGATCATCGGATCAGGGCGTTGCATCAAGAACCAGCAGTGATGGCAGCGTTCAGAGGTGCAAGATCTTGGGCGTTAGTCCAGTAATCCTTGGCGACCATGATCTGCAGATGCTCGACGTTGCGGGCAACACTTGCAGTTTGCTCATCGTCACGGCTGTCCAGTGCCATCAGGTCAGTGATGACAGTGACTGAATCCAAGGCGGCATCGTAATGACGTTGGATCTCTTCAGCAGTAAGAGTTTCGTCGGGCATTGTTCTGTGAGAAGTAGAGGTCAGATGCCTGCAGCATCAAGTCTAGCCTTGAGTGCCGCATTTTCTGCCGACAGTTCTTGCACCGCTTTCACCAGCGGCATTACAAACATCTCATAGCTGATTCCTTGGATTCCTTCATTGTCTTCGGTCCAGCCAGCAAAGTCAGTGACACTGTGGTCGTCTAAAGCTTGCTTGACTTCTTGAGCAATAAAGCCATACATCTTGCTGGTGTAGTCAGCTTCCGTCTTGGCTGCGTCATAGCCAGGAAGACTTGAATCAAGCTCTGAGGGTGCTTTCCACTTATAGGTAACAGTGCGGAGGTCATTGATAAAATCAAGGCCTAGATCGGTGTTGGTCTGAATGTCTTTTTTCAGCCGAATATCTGAATCACGACTCCATGATGCGTTTGAAGTGAACTGGTTGTGAACGCGATTGCTTGCTTTGCCAAAAGTAAAAGTGTTATCGCCCTTATCTACAATGCCGACTCCAATGGTAATGCGGTGGCTGCCATCAACACTACCAACATCTGCGCCTTCGCCAATGCAAATATTGTTAGCCCCTGTAGTGCAGCCATCGCCTGCGGCATGACCTATAAAAGTGTTGCCATTGCCAGTTGTTACGGATGAACCTGCGTAATAGCCAACGGATGTGTTGTTGACTGCACTAGTAAGATCCTCTGAAGCTGCTCTTCCAACAGCAACATTGCTGTCGCCACTGGTGCTATTCACCAAGGCGTTATTACCTACAGCCGTGTTATTAGAGGCAGTAGTGTTACTAGCCAGAGCGTTATAGCCTACCGCTGTGTTTTTCACGCCCGTTGTGGTGTCATAAAGAGCATCTGCACCAATAGCAGTGTTTTGGTCGCCCGATGTGCAGTCTGTAAGGGCTCTATAACCAACAGCAGTATTATTAGAAGCATTGGCTGCATCAAGTGCAAGCGCACCAACAGCTACATTCTTTGAGCCAGTGGTATTTGTATAAAGAGCCTCGTCACCAACAGCTGTATTGTCACCACCAGTAGTACTCGAAGTTAAAGCGTCAAATCCAACAGCAGTGTTGTTGCTAGCCGTCGTATTTGCATCAAGCGACCGCGAACCGACAGCTGTATTTTGCGTGCCAGTAGTGTTAGCAGTTAAGGATTGATAGCCAATACCAGTGTTGTGATCTGCAGTAGTGTTTTGCTGAAGTGCGTATGTGCCAACTGCAGTGCCTGTTGTCCCAGTCGTGTTATTGTCTAGGGTACCATAACCAACGGCAACATTTTCGTTTGCAGTTGTATTGGAACTGAGCGCGTTGTAGCCAATAGCTGTACTTCTTATGCCAGTTGTGTTACCAGTGAGTGCGTTATAACCAATAGCAACATGGCGACTCCCAGTAGTGTTTGCATCTAAGGCAAACTTGCCAACAGCAGTGTTTTCCGCGCCTGTTGTATTAGTTAGCAGAGCATTTTGACCGACAGCTACGTTGTCGGTGCCTGAAGTATTCGAGCCTAAGCAGCTTGCGCCGACACCTGTATTTCCGCCCGCTGTATTTGCAGTTAAGCAGTTAAATCCGACCGCAGTGCTGTTGCTCCCATCTGTATTTGCATCAAGGGCACTAGCGCCAACAGCAGTATTTGAATGGCCAGTTGTGTTTTCCTCTAGCGCTGAATTGCCGACAGCAGTGTTATTGCTTGCGGTGGTGTTTCTCTCTAGAGAAAGGTAACCAACAGCAGTGTTTTGAGATCCAGTGGTGTTTTGATCTAGGGCCTCAGTACCTATAGCAACGTTTTTGGTCCCAGTTGTCGTTCCAGATGCAGCCCCAGAGCCAACAGCAGTGTTGTTGTCTGCGGTGGACAGAGTTAAAGCATTGGCACCAACCGCAGTGCTGTTGCTTGTAGTTGTATTCGCATCGAGAGCAGCAGCGCCAACAGCAGTGTTATTGGTTCCACTGGTGTTTGTTAGTAGCGCATCCTTGCCACAAGCTGTGTTACTGCTGGCAGTGTTAGCTGCAAGAGCACCTTTGCCAACTGCAGTATTGCTGCTGCCTGTAGTAACTGCGCTTAAAGCGTCTTTACCTACGCCGGTATTAGCGTCACCCTCGGTGTTTGCGTCTAAAGAATTATGGCCTACCGCAACATTATCATCACCAGTGGTATTAGCGGTTAAAGAATCATCACCAACAGCCGTATTGCGTGCGCCAGAAGTATTTGCATCTAATGCGCCTTTGCCGACAACGGTGTTCGTTGCAACGTCACCCGCTCCATTGCCAACAATGACGGAGTTAATGACTGCATCGGTGACCGACCGGGCCCCACCCGCCGTGGTCCCAACGTCAAGCCAACCATCGTTTGAGCTATTCCTGAGCTTGATGGTGTTGGTGTTGGTGTCAACCCAGATTTGATATGCGTAGGTCGTCCCAGGCTCAGATGAAGAGCTGTTCTGGCTGACGATTGCCGCTAGGGCGTTATTGAGATCTTGACGCACAGCCTGGCCTGTGCCGTTTGCAATCACATAATCGTGAGTAGCCATGCCTCAGCCCGCTTTGGACAACAATGCTTTTATGTTAAACCGCTTTGCCGTAGCCCACAGCTTGGTAAATGAAGTTGCGATCCACGTTGGCATCACTGCTGTTCAGGATGTCCACATCAAAGCCAGTGGCGCTGACATTGCTGACGTTTAGCCGCTCACCGTTGCCGAGGTTCTGAACCGTTACCGCAACACTGGGCAGATAAGCGTTCGTTCCACCAAGCGATGCTGTGCCTGTGAAGAACGCCTTGTCGAAGGTCACGCTCTTGGTGCTGGTGCCTGAAGCGATAGTGCCGTTGCTGTTTTCTTGACGCCGCTGGAACGTTGCCTCGTAACCCAGCTCATCAACCAAAATGTTCTGACCCGTGTCGGAGCTGTTTAATTCTGCCTTGAACTGGAACGCCCTGGCCTCAAATGTTCCAGAAATGAACTCCCGCCATGCGCCGTAAGTCGGTGAGCCTGACGGATCATCGTTGGTGCTTCTGAAGTACAGCTTGGCATTGACTGCATCAGCGTCTGTGCCATCGAAATCGTTCCAATCGTCCACGTTTGCCGTGCGCGAATCAATCAGGTCGTTAGGGAAGAATGCCCGCGTAACAAATCGGCGCTGCAGATCCAGCGAAAACCGTGCGCCAAGATCAAGAGCATTTACAAACTGATATTCAGCAGAAGAAAGAATGTCACCAAGCGTGTCAAGAGAGCTGATCTCGTCAAAATCCGTTTGATCATCTAACTCTTCGTCCCCGTCAATGATCAGCCCGTCTAAGCCCTCGTCATAGAAGCAATCGGTCTTGGTCCCTTGGAACGGTGGACTGTCCAAATCCTCTCTACGAGTTTCAATCGCAAGGCGTCCCAGAGTGTCTGGGAACTGCATGATGACGCTGGTTGCGTTCGTACTCTTGTTGCCTAGGTCGTCCTCAAACTTGGCAAATATCTCGCCAGCAACTAGCGGGACGACGGCTTCAGTTGAGTTACCCGCAACAGCAGGGATCAGATCAACAGAGTTAGGCCAAGTCGCCGTCCCGTCAGTTAGGTTGCTGTGCTTGATGTGAACAAGGCCGTTAACCTTCACGTCTAGGTCGACAGTTTGATCCCAGCGCAGGCGAGCACTGTTAGCACTGATTGGTTCGATCGACAGATTCTGCACATCAGCAGGCACTGCTGTCTTTCCAGCAAGCGTAAAAGTTGCCTTTGCAATAGTGCTTTGTTTGCCTAAGTAGTTCCGTGCAAGAACTTCAACCTTCAGCGTCCCAGCGCGTAATGCCCGGAGCGTGATTGATGGAGCAGTGCTAGCCACTGCCGTGAAATTGTCATCATCAATTTTGTACTGGACGAGGAAATCATTTACATTTATTCGATTGTGACTCCAGCTCAAATCAAAGCCGGTGTGAACCGTTTGACCCTCTTGATATAAGAACTCAGTGCCTGCCAGAGCTTCTGGAGCTTCAGGCGTGCCAGAAAGATTGGTGATGTCTCGCGTCGTCAACGAAACATTTTCTTCGATGGCATTGTAAATTGACTCGTTGTATTGAATCGCACTGACGCCATAAACTCCATCGCCCGTCTCCGCTACTGATAAGACACGAAACTTTTGAGACTCAATATCTGAGGTTTGAATTAGATAAACAGCTGCTGCATTTGGTGCCTCGCTGAAAGCGCCATCACTTGTGGTGTCATCAATGGTAATTTCCGCTCCAGAAATACTAGAAATAGGTCTAGTTTCAACTAAACCTGTAGGCAGCAAAACTGAAAGCGTGGGGCTATTGGAAAGGTTCACTGACAAATTTGTATCACTATCGATCGTTACGACTGTTGTTGTTGCTGAGCTGACACGCCCACTTCTGCGTGTTCCACCGCGCATTGGGTCGGCAATATCAACAACCATCCCAGGGCGGAGAATAATGCCGCTATCGATTGCAACCGCAAACTCACAAGTCTCTGTCAGGTTCTGCTCGGACAACAACGTCCACTTGCCAAGACGATGGGCCTGCCCTTGGCTGTAACAACCAATAGCCTTGATGTCCTTTTTAATGATCCCGTACTTAGCAACAGCGGCATGATTTTCGACGTATTCATATTCAATATCTCCGCGAGTGTCGTAAGACTGCCAAGCCACAACAGCAACGGTGTGGCGTGATTTTTGCGCAGAACCTGAATAAGAGAATGTCCCTTCTACTACATTGGACGGACCAAGCAAATACTGTGCATCAGTTGGCTTATCCTGCAGAAGCACCAACGACCCAGAGCCATAATACGCAATACCCCGGAATACAGCAGTCAGCTGCTGAATGACGTTGTAGACCTCATCGCGGTTGTTGATCAAAAGATTGAGGCTGAACCTAGGCTCTTGGCCGCCCTTGCCGTCATCGACAAGCGTGTTGCAATACTGACTAATGGCAAAAAAGTCGTAGCGGTCGAGCGTGTCTTCTGGAACGCCTGCCCCATATCGTGTGTTGGTCAACAGGTCATAAAGGCACCAAGCTGGATCATTAGTCCAAACTGGACCGCCTGGTGCTCCTGAATCAGTACTGAGCTGACCGTTCCAAACCCCGCTATATGTGATTCTTCCGGGTATTCCATTTGAAATGTTTTCAGTAGCGCCAGTTGATACAACAAGCCTTGTTGTTGCACTTGTATCTATTTTTGCATTAGTCGGCACACCGATCTTAATGCCTCGTATTAGATATTTACGAGACGGGATACTGCCAAATTGACGAGAATCAAACCGCAGGCCAACAAGCGCAGAGTTTGGATAACGGAACTTTTCATCAATAATCTCGGTGTAGGCCTGAAAGAATGTTGAACTAGCGCGGCGTGTGCTGGTTTCGTCTGCACTGACGCGCACCATGCGAATGTCAACAGGGAAAGCACCGCTAAGCGTGATCATGTAATCACGCTGATACTTTGCGCTGCTCTTGCCGCTGATCGTGTCTGAAATTACGTCGTTAAAACCACCGCCGTTGTACTGCACTTGAATCTTGATGCTGACAGTGTGGCCGGTGATGTCACCGTCATCCTCAACAATGCGAAGCGATGGGATCGTCAGAGTCACACGAACACGATCAACGTCAGTGTCTGTAATCGATCGAGTGACAGGGCTGCTGTTAGTAACTTCAGAATTGACTGCCTGCTCGGATTGCGTTGACCCGAAATCGCCAGGAATGTGGGTTTGAGTTTGCGTCCCAATGCGCGTAACAATCGTAAAGTCGCTGAAATTATCTGAGCCGTCAGCGTTCTGTACTGGCGTGTCTTCCAAGAAAATACTCTTGTTGCCGTCTTCTAATCCTTGAATCTCGCCCTCGCTAATCAGATCAAGAACAGTGGCGAACTGTACTGACTGAAGAGTGTCGTCAGCCTCTGTTGGCGTATGCGAACCGCCGCCGCCTTTGCCGCCGCCGCCGCCGCCAGCACCAGCGATGTATTTAGTTTGCGTCATGCCACTACCTCATCAACATCAAGACCGCTTGAAATAATTGCTGAGCCAACAAATACCCGCCCATACGCTATCGGCACCGGCAAGCCCTGCTTTGACGTATTAACGACATTTGAAAATGTAAACGATTCGAGCTGGACTGACTCATCGAGCTGTGTTGGTTGCGGCTGAGGAGAAATTGACTGACTAATTCCTAAAAACACCAAACCGACGCCGATATTTCCAGCAGCAGCCGCAAGACCTGCCGCAAGACCAGTTGCCCCAGGGACTACCGCGAACCCACCTTTCGCCGCGATAAATCCCACACCCGGAGCTGCAATAGCTATACCAATCAACGCAACTCCTGCCAAAATCGTACCAAGGCCACGGCCTGCACCCGCAATCACAGGTGTAATGCTAAAAACATCTTTTTCGCTCCAAGGCATTAACAACGGGCTTAAATCTTGCTCGGTTGCTTTTTCTTTGCTGACCGTTACCCGATAACCAACGCCATCTTTTTCGCTATCAATTAGCCACTTTTCAAGACCAGGGAAATTTACACATAAGGCTTTAATTGCCTGAGCCGGTGTTGCAGCCTCAAGCTCGAACCGGCATTGACCTAATTTCTTACGAAGTGCGCCGTAGACCTTAACGACTTTCATGTCTCAAGGCGCAAGCAGTGCTCTTGCCATAGTAACTGCTGCCGAGGGTGTAAACATCCCTGCTCGACAGCCTTCCCTGCACATGATGCAAGATCTGGGAGTCTCCCAAGTAGATCGCAGCATGGTTTGGCAATGGCGAAACCAGCTGCATCAACAAGGCATCCCCAGGCTGCAACTCCTCAACTGGAATTTTGCGGAAGCCCTCAGAAGCAAAGTTGTCTAAATACAGGTTTTCACCTCGCTCCCAAAACTTGTCCTGTCGGTCATAGTCCTTGAGCTGTAAGCCCCATTCCCTTGCGTACCAGTCGCGGCAAAGGCTATAGCAGTCCACCACACCGAACACAAACTCACGTCCCACATACGGAAGCTCAAAGCCCTCAGGCTCGCAGTAGCCCCAGCCTTCAGTGTTTGGGTTGACGATGAACCACGGCAGACCGGACTTTTCGCACGCAACACGATCAGCCGGTGATGGAGCGGGATTGGTTTTGGGGTGACTGTGGACAACAGCAACCACCTCACCCTTGTCTTCTACTTCATTCCAGCCGTCAAGAATGAAATGGGCGTCAGGGGTTTCAGCAATGTTGCGGCATGGAAAGTAACGCCGACGCCCTTTGACTACAGCAACTAGACCACAGCTTTCACGCGGGAACTCATCTTTTGCGTGCTGAAGAATCTCAGCCTGCATTGTTGCTGTTAACTTCATCATTTAGTCAACCCAGCTCCAGGAAACGATCCAAACGGCAACTCAGCGGTGTTGCCAAACCGCAGTTTGCAGCTAGCAACTCGCTTACCGCAGACATCTTCTGCTTCCGTGTCGACTTCATTGCCGTCCACATCGTAATAGTCAGTGCCCGTATAGCTGCATTCGCTGCTGCGATACACCCATTGACAGACGTTGGCCACGATCTGACGCTTGGGCAGCTTTTGACCAGCAAGATCAAACTTGCTCGCTAACTCAAACGTTACGCTGTCTCGTGACTCTTTGGACTTCCGATCAATAAACCAACGCTCATCAGGAAACTTGGCGTTGGGATCAGCCGTTGATTCACCGTCTAGAAACTTCTTTAATGTGCGGATCCGGCGAACCTCTGCACCGCCTAGATCATTTCCAGCAGTTGTGGCGTTGACTAGCAAAAGCAGCGTAGTCATAGTGCCATCCAGATTGCTGATTGCCAAGGTAGGGCGTGGCAGTGTTCCCGTGTTGGTCATTTCAAACCCGTCTGCCTTAACTGGAATCCGGGTGTAGGTGTTGCCATTGAAAACAACGTTGCCATCTATGTCAGCATTTGCACCAGCGTGAAAACGGTAAACATCCGTACTGCCGTGCAGCGTGTTGTCTAAGTGAACCTCAAACAGCTCAATAATTGCGCTGGGGTTGAGCTTGGCCAGCTCCTCATACGCAGAGGCAATCGCCGTCCAAACACAAGTGTTATCGGTGATCGTGCTGCCAATATCTGTTGGCCAGCTGGGTTCAGATGCCGCTGATGTTCCAGCCGTCGTACAACGGAAGAACAGGCCAGACGCCTGCTCAGTTGTGGCACGTCGGATGTCACCGACAGAAAACGCGGTACTAGCGGCCCAAGCTGCAACTGCCATTACGGTTCAAAGACTTGGCGGAACGTTGCCTGAATTGTGGCGCGATTCAAGTATGGAATCGACTTGCTCCACTCCTCACAAACAAATTTAAGAGCACTTCCCTCTCCAGGTGGAGTGAAATCAAAGTTTGCGTTGTCAGCTGCACGCGCATCTAAAAACGTTTCGATCGTATCAGCATCAGTCTCTGACACCTCAAACGTTAGGTTGAACACCTTGGGATTTTGCGACAGGCCATACGTCAGCCTGGCTTCGTAGCCATCACCGAACTGCACTTTCCGTACAGTCGGTGCGCTGTTTTTTTGAACGCCGTAAGTCGGCGTGATTGACGGAAAAGTTGCCATCAGCTTGCGAGGAGACCGCCAGGACGTTTTTGCTTGATCAATTCCTGCTGGACAGCAACACCAATGACCTTGCCAAGTTGCGAGGCCTGATCAGCATTGCCTTCAACAGACGAACCAGAGGCATCCACGTTTACGGTTACGTTAGCCCCACCGAAACTTCCTGATGGCGCAATGCTGCCGGTACGTCCAGGCGTGAACAGCTCAGGGCCACGCTCGCCAACCATGTAAGAGCGGCCACCCTGAACGGTGCCGCCAGAGGCCTTGCCACCGCCAAACAACTTGCCAAGGAACCCGCCAGTTTGACCAAGGGCACCAAAGGCTTGATTGATGCCCAAAGTGAGGAACTGCCTTCCGAGCTGCTTGACAATATCTAGGGCAGCCTCGCCAAGTGATTTAGTCCCTTCTATCGCTCCGATAATTGCATCTGTCACGTTGTCCTTAATCGCATCGCCCAACTTTTTGTACTTATCAGCAAGCTCATCAGCTGCTTTCTTGGCCTCATCGTCAAGTTTTTTCTGCTCTCTCTTTTCATTTGTGATTCTAAAATTTTCTCTAAAAAGATCTTTCAAGGCTTCTATTTTTTCGGGGCCGAGCAATGCAAATTGCTTCTCAATATCTTCTTCCTGGAACTTAAGCTCTAACAGCTCACGCGCTTCATCGGTTGCCGCTGCGTCAAGCTCGTTTTTTCTAGTAAGGCTTTGAACTAGCTTTGCTGCTGCCTCTTGTTGCTTTTCAAGTTCTGATTTTTTAGTCGTCGTCTTAGTTTTAGGCTTTGCAAGAGCACCGTTGGTTTGTTGGATTGCATTTACTGCAGGCGCTTGCGTATCAATCTTGGGGGCTGCCACGCCAGACCCGGCATCAATCAAACCCATGATCATTTGTTTCCCGCCGCCTAAAACTCTGTCAATCAGGCCTTTTGCAAAACCAGGCAACATGTCATAGAGCCGACCTAACAATCTCGGGATCTGCATAATCAATCCGCCGATGCCTTCAATAATTGCAGTTCTTAATCCTTCAGTTGCCCTGACAACAAAGCCGATCGCGCCACCGATAACTTGGCCTATGGCTTTGCCAACCCCAACCGCAACACGAGAAATCGTTTCTAAAACTCCTAAAAACCCTTGGAATCCTTGCTCAAGCTCAAAGGCAACGTTAACGCCTTGAATGCCAAGAGCATCGCTAATTGCTGATCCAATCTCTCCAACAATGGCAAAGATTGCCCTAAACGGTGCCACAGCTAATTTCACAGCAGCGGCTAAAACTTCAACAGTTACGGCAGCAACTTTGAACGTTTCTTTGATTACTGCACCTAATTCAGACTGATCCGAAAAAAGATTTTGGAAGGCTGTTGTCAGTCGCTTGAGTTGTCCGTCAATCGTATCGGATGCAGTAAACGCAGCTTTTGCCGCAGCTCCCTGAGCGTTCTTTTGATTCTCTAGCAGCTTGTTGAACTTCTCTGTGTCGTTAAGCAGCGCCAAAATTGACGGCCCGGCTTCTGTGCCAAACGCCTTAATAACAGTTCCAGCGTCTGCCCCTGATTTCTTGATCTTCTCAAGGGTTCCAGCCAGGCCATCGCTCTTAAGCGTTGAAGCATTGATCTGGACGCCAAAGGCCTCGAACTCTTTGCCGACCTTGCCCGCAGCAACCTGAGCAAAAGCAGTCTTGAGGGCCGTAAACGTAACCTCTGCGCCTTGGCCGCCTGCTGTGATCTGAGCGACGGCAGCGTTCACCTCTTCAAGCGGGACACCTAGAGCAGCCGCAACGGGCGCAACCTTGGCGATGTTTGCCGCATATTCACCGATGACAATCTTGCCGTCGTTTTGAGTCTGAATGAACCCATCGACAAGTTTTGAGGCCTTGTCAGCTTCTAACCCGTAAGCGTTAAGGACAGAGGTCGTGGCATCTCCGACAGTGTTGATGTCACTGAATCCACCTGTCGCGCCTTGGCTAGCGGCCTTGAGAATCTTGGAGGCGTCCGCTGCATTGTTAAAGCCAGCAGATGCAACGTCATAAGCTGCAGCCGTCAAATCCAAAACACTGGCTTGACCTGATAGCTCACGGCTTACCCCCTGCAATCGGCCCCGCAGTTCATCACTGTTAACACCTAGGGATCGAACCTTCGCCTCTGCGAAATCCTGTTGTCTAAGGACGTTAAAAACTTGGCCAAGGCTTGCAGCGGCAGCTACAACTGCGGTGATCGGGCCAAGAGCTGCGCTTAAAGCTGCACCTAAACCACGCGCACCAACAGCAGCTGCCTGGGCTCCGCTACCAAACGCCTTAAATCCAGTACCTGCTGCCCGTGTTGTTCCGCCAGCATTTTTAACCGCAACCTCAAGCCCCTGCACC
>Ga0181556_1000644_pt1 | contig 36983 bp, 36 predicted proteins | sample 011ome_14_FD_148651 | JGI IMG/M metagenome (GOLD analysis project Ga0181556, IMG submission 148651) | Coastal salt marsh microbial communities from the Groves Creek Marsh, Skidaway Island, Georgia - 011505AT metaG (spades assembly) | ecosystem: Environmental > Aquatic > Marine > Intertidal zone...
TTGCCGCGTTGGCCGCCATTTGGCCGGCCTGGCTTTTCGTTTTGAGGGACTACCAGAAGCAGCGAATTTTGACCCTGTTTGATCCGGAAGCCGACAAGTTGGGTGCAGGGTGGAATATTATTCAGTCGAAGACGGCGATTGGGTCGGGCGGTTGGTCTGGTAAAGGTTGGATGCAGGGTACGCAGTCTCACCTCGATTTTTTACCCGAGAGCCAGACGGACTTTATCATCGCGGTGCTGGCCGAGGAGTGGGGCTTTCGCGGGGTGCTGTGTTTGTTGGCGCTTTATGGTCTTGTTGTCGCCCGAGGCTTTTGGATCAGCCTGACGGCCCAGAGCACCTATGGCCGGCTGTTGGCCAGCGCAATCACCCTGACTTTCTGCGTTTATATCGTCGTTAATATGGGCATGGTAGCTGGGCTACTGCCCGTTGTTGGTGTCCCGTTGCCATTTGTCAGCTTTGGCGGCACCGCTATCGTTACACTGATGTTGGGTTTCGGTATCCTCACCGCAATCAGCACGGAAAAAAGGATTATTTCTCAATGACGCCACTGTTTAGCACCCCGCGGGCGCAACGCGGGAAGATCCGCCTTGCGCCCATCTTGCTTTGGGTGCTTTCGGTGGGGTTGATCGCGCCTGATGCGGCTGCTGGCTTTTATAGCGACAGACCGGCCGCCATCGAGGTCATTAAGTCTGCCGAGCTTGCAGGCGTCGATGCCGTATGGGCGGCGGATTTATTGAGTGCCGCGGAGCGCCAGCAGTCAATACTCGATGCCATTGCGCGACCCGCGGAAAAGACCAAGCCGTGGCATCAGTATCGACAGATCTTTCTTACTCAAAGACGGATCGACGAGGGCGTCGCCTTCTGGGATCAGCACGCGACTGTGTTGGACAGTGTGTCGCTTACCACGGGTGTCCCACCGGAAGTGATCGTAGCGATTATTGGGGTTGAGACCTTTTACGGCAGGATAACGGGCAGCTATCGGGTTATTGATGCGCTGGCGACCTTGGCATTCGACTATCCCAAGCGGTCGACGTTTTTTACCGGTGAACTCGAAGCATTTTTATTGCTGGCTTGGGAGGCGGATAAAGATCCGCTCGCGCTCAAAGGTTCCTATGCCGGCGCCATGGGGTACGGTCAGTTCATGCCCTCGAGTTATCGTGCCTACGCGACAAGCTATGACGGGGAGGGTGCGCCCGATATTTGGGATAATCCCAACGATGCGATCAGCAGCGTCGGCAACTATCTGCGGGCGCACGGCTGGCGCTCCGGTGAGGCAGTTGTTGTGCCGGCGACAGTGACTGACCCCTCCCCTCAGCTGCTCGAGGGTGGCTTAAAGCCCAGCCAGAGTGTGGCTCATTGGATCACCCTCGGAATGCTTCCCTCTGAACAAGTCGATGAGGACGCCATTGCAGCGCCTATCGACCTAGAGGCACAAGATGGCAGGGCTTATTGGTTGGGGCTACAAAATTTTTATGTCATCACTCGCTATAACCACAGCGCTATGTATGCCATGGCTGTTTGGGACTTGAGTCAGGCAATCGCGGCCGCCCGTCGGGAGACGGCGCGGTGACGAGGTGTTTGCTGACAATGCTTACGGTACTGGCAGCGATGGCTCAGGCCGCACCCGTTGAAGAAATGGACTACGCGCCACCTGCGCCGGCTTCAGCCCCCTGGGTTGACGCAGAGCCACGCGCGGAGCCCCTGCTGCGCTTTGGCAACAGGAGCCCCTACGAGGTCAAAGGCGCCCGCTACGAGGTCCTCAGTACCAGTGAGGGCTATCGAGAGAGGGGTCTTGCTTCCTGGTATGGCATGAAATTTCAGGGACGTCCGACCTCAAATGGAGAAATCTACGATGTCTTCGGTGCCACTGCCGCCCATCGCTCACTACCCATTCCAAGTTATGTGCGCGTCAAGAACTTGCGGAATGATCGCACCGTCGTATTGCGCGTCAATGACCGGGGTCCCTTTGCCGGCGATCGCATCATTGATGTTTCGTATCAGGCCGCAGTGGCGCTCGGTTTCTCAGAGCAAGGCACGGTGGAGGTGGAAGTCGAGGCGCTTCCGCAAATAGGGATAGAAGATCGTCGCAACCAGCCGCCCATCGCGCCGCGCTATTTACAGGTCGGCGCTTTTTCCTCGTGGCAATCGGCCCTCGATTTGGCCCGAACTTTACAGCGGCAGTGGGGTCAGAACGGGTACGTCTCACCGGTCGAAGTCGACGGTAAAAGGCTGCACCGTGTGAGGTTGGGGCCTTTTGAAGGGCGGAGCACCTTGGAGTGGGTGCGTGGACAGTTACTGGAGCAGGGCTTCCCTGAACCCATACGCCTGCCTTGAATCCTGTCGTTCTCCGGATTCGCCACGCCTTGTTACACTGGCGAGCGACCGCCAAATAGAAGTCGTGAGTGTGAGGGGTTAGTTGTGCATAAATTGAGAGGTTGGTTATTCGGGGCTACTGCGGTGACCCTGTTATTTGCGACCAACGTAAGTGCCAATGCTGGCTTGGTTCCCGCGCCACCCGCGATTAACGCAGATTCCTATATTTTGGTGGATTTTGATACGGGAGAAGTGCTGGTAGAGCACAATCCCGATCAGACGTTGCCCCCTGCCAGTCTCACCAAACTGATGACCGCCTATATCCTTGCGCAAGAGGTTGAGTTGGGCCGCCTCGGTCTGGATGATGTGGTCCCTGTAAGTAGAAACGCTTGGTCTCAGAATCCGGTGTTTAAGGGTTCTTCACTGATGTGGATTGAACCCGGCAAACCGGTCACGGTGGCGGAACTAGAGCGCGGCATCGTCATCTCCTCGGGTAATGACGCCACGGTGGCTATCGCTGAACACATCGCTGGTAGCGAGCAGGCTTTCGTCGATCTGATGAATCAGTATGCCGCAGAGATGAACCTCACCAGCACGCACTTTGAGAATAGCCATGGGCTCCCGCATCCAGATCACTTGTCTACGGCGAGAGATCTCGCGATGCTGGCGATCGCGGCGATTCGCGATCACCCCGACCGCTACGCGGTCTACAAAGAGAGAAGCTACACCTACAACGATATTACGCAGTACAACCGAAACCACCTGTTGCGCGAAGATGAGACTGTAGACGGCCTGAAGACCGGATACACCCGCGAGGCAGGATACGGGCTGGTGGCATCGGCACGGCGCGAGGGCATGCGATTGGTTTCCGTGGTAATGGGAAGCAGTTCTACGGCGAGTCGCAAAGCCGAAACGCGCAGTCTGTTGAACTATGGTTTCCGCTTTTACGAGACCCTGCGACCGCTCGCTCCGGGTCAAGCGCTCGCTGAGGAGCGCGTTTGGAAGGGGCTGAGTGAGCAAGTCTCACTGGGCGTAAGTGGAGAGCTCGTATTGACCTTGCCACGCGCCAGCGCTGATATCAGTACAGCGATTGAAGTAGAGGCACCCCTCATGGCGCCTTTGGTCAAGGGCGCTATTGTCGGCCGAGTTATTCTGAGCCGAGGCGGTGAGCCGGTAGCTGAGGTGCCTCTGGAAGTCCTTGACGCTGTTGAGCCCGCCGGTTTTTTTGCGAGGTTCTGGGATAGCCTCGTACTGTGGTTTCAAGGGTTGTTCGGGTAGCGACCTGTGAGCGTCGATCCCCCCAAGATTGTTTTTCCCTGTTCTTATCCGATTAAGGTGCTGGGCAGAGCCGGTGATGCATTTGGTGCGGCGGTGCTCAGTATTTTTGATCGCCATGCCCCCGGCTTTAGTCGGGATGATGTGGTGATCAAAGATTCAAAGAAAGGCACTTTTCAGTCCATTACCGTCACCATCGAAGCGCAGAGTGAGGCGCAATTGCGCCTGATCCATCAGGATTTGATGGGCACGGGTTTGGTTTCTATGGTGATCTAGCGCCATGCAATTTAGGCGTCTCGGCTTGGTCGATTTTGAACCCACTTTTGAATCGATGAAGGCGTTTACTGCGGCCCGATCTGCAGATACCGAAGATGAAATATGGCTACTGCAACATGCACCCGTGTACACCCAGGGACTGTCAGGAAAGGCTGAGCATGTTCTGGATGCAGGTAAGATTCCGGTCGTTCACATCGATCGCGGTGGTCAGGTGACCTACCACGGTCCGGGTCAGTGGGTGGCTTACGTTCTCTATGATCTCAGGCGCGCGGGGGTGACGATTCGCGATCTGGTGGAACGCCTCGAGCGGGCAGTGATCAACCTTTTGGCCGATCTTGGCATTACCGCCTGTGGCGATCCATCTGCCAGAGGGGTGTATGTGGAGGGCCGGAAGATAGCTGCACTCGGTTTGAAGGTGAGTCGAGGCAGGAGTTACCACGGTTTGTCTCTCAACGTTGATATGGATCTGGCCCCATTTCGGGGCATCAATCCTTGCGGCTACGAAGGACTGGAGGTGACATCGGTAGCGCGTGAGCTGGGCGCGGATCAAGCGGTGGACTTTTCGGACCTTGGAGAGCGACTGCTTCATCACCTTGAGCAGGTCTTGCATCCAGAGGCCTGACGATCTCTGAATTGGCTGGCATAATCCGGCGTCCTTTTGGGAGCCACCATGTCTGACTTACAGCGCGATATCGATTCACGCCGCACTTTTGCCATCATTTCTCACCCCGACGCGGGCAAGACAACGATGACAGAGAAATTGCTGTTGCTGGGGCAGGCCATCCAGGTAGCCGGGTCGGTCAAAGGCAAAAGGGGGCCGCACGCGACTTCTGATTGGATGTCGCTGGAGCAGGAGCGCGGTATTTCTGTGACCTCATCGGTTATGCAGTTTCCCTACCGTAACCGCTGGGTCAATTTGCTCGATACCCCTGGACACGAGGACTTTTCCGAGGATACCTATCGCACGCTGACTGCCGTGGATTCTGCGCTGATGGTAATCGATGGTGCCAAAGGCGTTGAGGATCGAACGATCAAACTGATGAACGTATGTCGGTTGCGCGATACGCCTATTCTGACCTTCGTCAATAAGCTGGACCGTGACATTCGTGACCCCGTTGAGTTGGTTGATGAGGTGGAGGAAGTCCTCGGCATAGCGGGCGCTCCCATTAATTGGCCGATAGGGATGGGGCGAGAGTTCAAGGGTGTTTACAACCTTTACACCGATACGTTGCACTGTTTCAGTCCCGGCGAGGGCGCCGTGCTGGCAGATGAAAAATTGATCGACGGGCTGGAGTCAGAACCGGCCCGCGCGCTGCTGGGTGAGGACTACGACGCGTTTGTTGAGGAGATAGAGTTGGTTCGAGGGGCGTCACACGAATTTGATCTGGCCGCCTTCCTGAGTGGACAGCTGACGCCAGTATTTTTCGGTACCGCATTGGGCAACTTTGGCGTTCGCGAAATGCTGAATGATTTTGTCGAATGGGCACCTGCGCCCCAACCCAGGGCATCGACCGAGCGCGTAGTTGAAGCATCGCAGTCGGACTTCACGGGTTTTGTCTTCAAGATTCAGGCGAATATGGATCCCAAGCACCGAGATCGCATCGCCTTCATGCGCATTTGCTCCGGCCGCTATGAAAAGGGCATGAAGATGCGTCATGTCCGCATTGAAAAAGACGTCCGCATTGCTGATGCCGTGACTTTCCGTGCAGGCGATCGGACCTTGGTAGAGTCTGCAGTCGCCGGGGACATTATTGGTCTTCATAATCACGGCACGATACAGATCGGCGACACCTTCACCACGGGCGAAGCGATCCGCTTTACCGGTATTCCCCATTTCGCGCCCGAGCTGTTTCGTCGCATCAGACTCAAAGACCCAATGAAAGCCAAGGCGCTGCAGAAGGGACTGCAACAATTGTCTGAGGAGGGATCGACCCAGGTATTTTCGCCGCTCAACAGCAGCGACCTGATTGTCGGTGCTGTTGGACAACTCCAGTTTGATGTCGTGGCTTATCGACTGGCCGATGAGTACAAGGTAGAGGCCCTCTACGAGCCCATTAACGTGTACACCGCGAGGTGGGTGGAGGCGGCGGATGCTCGTAAGCTTGAGGAGTTTCGCAAAAAAGCCGCAGAGCACCTGTCCGAAGACGGGGGTGGCTACCTCACTTATCTAGCGCCCACCCGCGTTAATCTCTCTTTAATGGAAGAGCGCTGGCCGGATATTCGCTTTCGCGAAACCCGAGAACACTGAGCGCCGTCAGAGCAGGGCTTCGATGTCCGCAGCAATGGCCTCGGGTTTGGTTGACGGGGCATAGCGCTTGACCACCTCGCCCTGTTGGTTGACCAGAAATTTAGTGAAATTCCACTTGATCCGCTTGCTGCCCAATACCCCGGGCGCCTGCTCTTTAAGGTGCGTAAACAGAGGGTGACTGGCTGCTCCGTTAACTTCGATTTTGCTGAACAGCGGAAAAGTGGTTTGGTAGTTCATCTCGCAGAACGACTGAATTTCCGTCTCGGTTCCGGGTTCCTGCGCGCCGAACTGATTACAGGGGAAGGCAAGGACCGAAAAACCCCGTGTTCCATACTGTTGCTGCAGTGACTCAAGCCCGGTGTACTGCGGGGTGAAACCGCACTTTGAGGCGGTATTGACGATCAACAAAACCTGCCCTCGAAATTGAGTCAGTGAGGTTTCTTCGCCGTTAGCCAGTGTTGCCGAGAAGTCGTGGGCAGTGCTCATGTGTCACTCCGTTACAGGGTGGGGAAGTGGTAATCACTTGTGTCAGCGATTATTACGCAGAGAGGTAGGTCTCTAGTTCAAAATCGGTGACGCGTCGCTCGAATTCCGCAAGCTCCTGTTGCTTCAGCTCGGCGAATGCTTTCTGGAAGGGTGCGCTCAGATAATGCTGCACATCCTGCGACTGAGAGAACCGATGAATTGCGTCCGCCATATGGCTTGGCAGGTAACTGTTATCGACATCGTCTGTCCAGGCATTGCCTGCAATCGGTGGGGGGGCTTTCATGCCCTTTTCCAGCCCCATCAAAATTCCGGCTAGCAGAGCCGCAATCGCGAGGTAAGGGTTGCTATCTGCCCCAGCCACGCGATGCTCTATCCGCGTTGCAGCACTGGGACTGGCAGGGATTCTGAGCGCCGTTGTTCTGTTGTCATACCCCCAGTTGGGTTGTGTGGGAGCGTGGTTTCCGGGTTGGAAGCGGCGGTACGCATTGTAGCTCGGCGCAAAAATTAGCTGCGTATCTGGCATTAGTGCGATGCAACCGGCGACGGCCTGATGCAGCAGTGGCGTGCCTTCTAACGTACCGCTATCAAAGACATTATTGCCCGATTTATCGAGCAGGCTGCAATGCATGTGCATGCCATTGCCGGCCTGATTTTCCATAGGCTTGGGCATAAAGCTTGCCATCGTATCGTAGCGGGCGGCTACCGCACTGATGCCACGCTGCATGCGCACGACCTGATCGCAGTATGAGAGCGCGTCGTCAGAGTAGGCTACATTAATCTCATACTGCGCAGGCGCTGCCTCTTTGAGAACGCCCTCGTAAGGTAGGTGTTGAACAGCAAAAGTCTCTCTCAGCACTTCAAGTAATTCGGCATGTTCGTCCAGCGCACCCAGTCCATAGAGATTGCCACCGGTGAGTGACTCCTCCGGCAGCGCCTCCCGCAGTGACTGCCCGTCGGCGGGGCGATTGAAAAGGTTGAACTCCAGTTCGATCGCAACACGAGGATACAGACCCCGGTCAGCCAACGCGGCAACGACTTTGGTCAACACCTGACGAGGGTCCCAAAAAGAGGGCGCGCCGTCCTCTCTGAACATGGTGAGGACAACCTGTGCCTGATCGATCCCTCTGGCGCTGAGCGACGGGGCAAGAGAGCCCTCAACCACGCGACACCAGCCGTCGATGTCCCCATTTTCGAGGCAAATGCTGGGCACATCCCGCCCCCACATATCTTGTGCAACGGCTGACTCGGGCAACTTGATGCCCTCAGTGAGTAGTGAAGACAGTTTATCTACTGGCAACCATTTACCCCGAGCGGCGCCGTTACAGTCGGTAATCAGCGCCTCTACCATTTCTATGTCGGGGTACTCGGCCAGCAGTTTTTTTGCTTCCGGGTGCATGATAATTCTCTTTGAAGAGCTTCCGGATTCTACCCACGTAATGGTGTTCTCACCAGTCGGGGCACACGCATTACCAGCGGTTTTTACACCATGTGTGGACTTTTCCCAGAGCACGTCTTGTGCAGATTGACAGGTTGCACGACTCCGGACGCCCCCGCGTTTTTCCAGTCACGCAACCAGACCACCACAACGACGTCAGGGGTTACGGAATGCGGGTGGCGGGGGCACGATGCAGCCCCACCTTTGCTTATCGGTCCTGCAAGAATTGCCGGATTTGATCCAAGGCGGCGTCGGGGGCAACCAATTCCGTTTTGCCGTCTGAGCGCCGCGTGATTTCAAGCTGACCCTCGGCCAGAGAGCGCTCGCCAATGGTTGCGCGGACAGGCATTCCCAACAACTCCATTTCTGCGAATTTGACCCCAGGGCGCTCGGGTCGATCATCCATGAAGACTGACAAGCCAGCGGCGTTACAGGCTGCATAGAGCGCCTCGGTGGCGCTGCGCACGGCCTCAGACTTGTCCATGCCCAAGGGTACGATCGCAAGGTCAAAGGGTGCCATCGCCGCGGGCCAAATAATGCCTTTATCGTCGTGGTTTTGCTCAATAGCGGCGGCGACAATCCGCGTAACGCCAATACCGTAACAGCCCATGACCATGGCCTGCTGACGGCCTTGATCATCCAGCACCGTCGCATTCATTGCCTCAGAGTACTTGGTGCCGAGTTGAAAGATGTGCCCGACTTCGATACCACGGCGAATTTCCAGTATGCCGTTGCCACAGGGGCTGGGGTCCCCACTGATAATTTCTCGAATATCTGCCACCTCAAAAGCTGGAACATCACGGTGCCACAGAGCACCTCTCAGATGATGACCGTCCTCATTGGCGCCACAGACGAAGTCGGGCATGGCGGCGGCGCTGTGATCTACGATGATACGCACCGGCATGCCCACTGGGCCAAGCGAGCCAAAGCCTGCGCCCAGCCTGGTCTTGACTTCGTCTGCATCGGCCAGTGTCAGTGGAGACGAAAGTCCGGGTAGCTTTGCCGCTTTGATCGCGTTCAATCGGTGATCACCTCGGACGATCAACGCGATTAGGTCATCTTGCTCACCTTTGGCGAGCAGCGTTTTTACCGAGCGATCAGCTGGCACATCAAAGCGCGCCGCGAGGTCATCGATCGTTGTCACGCCCGGAGTAGCAAATTTCTCCAGTTCCGGGGCCGGCGCTTCGCCTGGCACGACACTGTCACTGGGCAGTGCTGGTGCCAGTTCAACGTTAGCGGCGTAGTCACTGGCCGTGGAGAAGGCGATGGCGTCTTCGCCCGATTCAGCCAGCACATGGAATTCGTGGGAATGGTTTCCTCCAATCGCGCCGGTGTCAGCCTCCACTGCACGAAAATCCAGTCCCAGCCGCGAGAAGATGGTTGAGTAAGCCTCGTGCATTCGCCAGTAAGTTTCTTCTTGCGAGGCCTGATCGATATGAAATGAGTAGGCATCCTTCATGATGAACTCACGAGAGCGCATAATGCCGAAGCGCGGACGCATTTCGTCACGGAATTTGGTTTGAATCTGAAACAGATTGACGGGGAGTTGCTTGTAGCTCTTGATTTCAGTTCTGGCGATGTGGGTCACGATCTCCTCGTGAGTGGGTCCCAAGCAAAAAGGCCGTTCGTGCCGGTCGTTCAGGCGACACAGCTCGGGGCCGTAGAGCTCCCAGCGACCGGATTCCTCCCAGAGCTCGCCCGGTTGGACCACAGGCATCGACACTTCGAGTGCGCCGGCACGCTCCATTTCCTCGCGAATAATTCGCTCTACCTTGCGCAGGACTCTGAGGCCCAACGGCATCCAGTTATAGATGCCCGCAGCAACACGTCTTATGAGCCCTGCGCGGAGCATGAGTTGATGGCTGATCACCTCGGCGTCGGACGGTGTTTCTTTCAGGGTGGATAGTAAGAACTCGCTGGCGCGCATGGCAGACTCCAATGACAGGAACGACATTCTAATGTTCGAAGTTAAGCCAGTACAGACAGCGGCGATTATCAGTCGCTTTCCATGGGTGATGAAAGGCGCTTCATTGTCTTCCCTTAGAAATATCGATAAAAACAGTCCAAAGAAGGGTTGTTTCGGGCGTCGGACTGGTGTTGAATCTCGCCGACTGCGGGCTGCCGTTTGTCTCTCACAAAACCATCCATCGATAGAGGTGTTAACTCAATGGCTAAGAAAGCTACCCCGAAAGCGCCATCAAAAATGAAGGCGGTAAAGGAAAAAATGACCAAGTCGCAAATGATCGCAGCGCTGTCAGATGATAGCGGTCTCTCCAAGAAGGAGGTGTCGTCTGTGCTCGGTTCACTGGAGCGACTCATTGAAGCGAGTATTGGAAAGCGTGGGGCAGGCGAGTTTACTTTGCCCGGGCTGATGAAAATCACCACAGTTCGCAAGCCGGCCGTGAAAGCGCGCAAGGGCATCAATCCCTTTACCGGGGAAGAGACGATGTTCAAGGCCAAGCCCGCGAGTACAGCGGTCAAAGTACGCCCCTTGAAGAAGATGAAAGAGTTCGCCAACTAAGCGACCTTTTTCCCGCGGCTCCCGTTGGGGAGCCGCCACCCACCGCGGCGATTGCGATCGAGCCCGCTAAATCCTCACACCCTTTCCATCTTTTACTGCACCAGCGTTTACGGTACGCTCCGCGCCCTTGTAAAACTTTCCGAACGACCTCATGTGAACATCCGAGCCGAGGCGGCTCTATCCATGAGGAGGGCCTGTTATGCCAATATATGAGTACTGTTGTAGAGACTGCGGTCACCGTCTGGAAGCCATTCAGCGGCTCGCGGATGAGCCACTGACCGACTGTCCCATGTGTGACCAACCGAGTCTAAAAAAGCAAGTCAGCGCGCCATCTTTTCGCCTCTCCGGGGGCGGTTGGTATGAGACCGATTTCAAGACCGGTGATAAAAAGAATCTCGCAGGAGATCGCGGCAGCGCCTCTGGTAGCGACACCTCCAGCAAAGATTCAGGTCAGTCTGGATCTGGCGAAACGTCGACGAAGCCCGCGGAAAAATCTGCCGCTCCTGCCAAAAGTGAGAGCACCAAGGCGAGTTGAGCGGGAAAACTGAATAACGATGGAGAGACGCATGCGCAGTCATTATTGCGGCCTGGTCGACGAGAAGCTGATAGATGAAACCGTGACATTGTGTGGTTGGGTTGACCGACGCCGAGATCACGGGGGCGTGATATTCCTCGATATGCGCGATCGTGAGGGCGTGGTGCAGGTGGTTTTTGACCCCGACACGGAAGAGCATTTTCAGCGTGCGGATAGCGTCCGCAGTGAATATGTGCTTCGTATCACTGGCCGTGTTCGCGCACGAACCCAAGAGACCATCAACCCCAATATGGCATCAGGCCGCATAGAGGTGCTCGGGAAAACACTGGAAATCCTCAGCAGCGCAGAAACACCGCCCTTTCCGCTGGATGCCCACCATGCCGTCGGGGAAGACGTCCGTCTGAAGTACCGCTACATGGATCTGCGCCGTCCCGAGATGCAGAGAAACCTTATCGCGCGCGCCCGCATTACCTCTGCGATCAGGCGTTACCTAGATGAGCATGGTTTTCTCGACATCGAGACACCTATCCTCACCCGGGCCACTCCGGAAGGGGCGAGGGATTATCTGGTGCCCAGTCGCACTCAGCCGGGCGCTTTTTTTGCGCTTCCCCAGTCGCCCCAGCTGTTCAAACAGTTACTGATGGTGTCCGGTTTTGATCGCTATTATCAAATCGCCCGTTGTTTCCGAGATGAAGATCTCCGGGCGGATCGACAGCCCGAATTCACACAAATTGATATCGAGACCTCCTTTCTGGACGCTGAAGGGGTCATGTCTATTACCGAAGGCATGATTCGCCAGTTATTCCAGGAGCAGTTGCAAGTGGATCTCGGTGAATTTCCGCGGATGAGTTGGGCAGACGCGATGGAGCGCTATGGCTCCGATAAACCTGATCTCCGCATCGATTGGGAGCTGGTCTCGATTGATGACCTGATGACCGAGGTTGATTTCAAGGTATTCAGCGGCCCGGCGCAGGATCCCGACAGCCGGGTGGCGGCGCTGAGAGTGCCGGGTGGCGCGAGCCTTTCTCGAAAAGAGATTGACGACTACACCCAGTTTGTCGGGGTTTACGGCGCGCGCGGATTGGCATGGATAAAGGTGAACGACCTCTCTGCTGGAATCGACGGCCTGCAGTCACCCATTATCAAGTTTATGCCCGAAGCAACAGTGACCGCGCTACTGGATCGGCTTGGCGCAGAAGCCGGCGACATTTTGTTTTTTGGGGCGGACAAGCGCTCCGTCGTAAACGAATCTTTGGGGGCGCTTCGATTGAAGGTGGCGGCGGATCTCGATCGTGTTCAAGACGGTTGGGCGCCCCTGTGGGTTGTGGATTTCCCCATGTTCGAGCGCGACGATCGCGGTGGATTGACGGCTTTGCATCATCCGTTTACGGCACCGTCTTGCTCGGCCGAGGCTCTGAAAGCCGAGCCGGAATCGGCACTCTCCCAAGCCTACGATATGGTGCTTAACGGCAGTGAAATTGGTGGCGGGTCTGTGCGGATCCACGATCAATCCATGCAAAAAGTCGTTTTCGAATTGTTGGGCATTGACGAGGCTGAAGCAGAGGCCAAGTTTGGCTTTCTGTTGGGCGCATTGCGACATGGTGCGCCTCCCCATGCTGGACTCGCGTTTGGGTTGGACCGACTGGTAATGCTCATGGTGGGTGGGCACTCCATCAGGGATGTCATTGCGTTTCCAAAAACCCAGAGCGCCCAGTGTGTTCTGACAGAAGCGCCGGGATTGGTGTCTGAGCAGCAGCTCAAGGAGCTCTCGCTAAGACCGAGGCGGACAGAACCCCAAGCGGACGCGTGAGAGTTTAACGATGGCGGGCCACAGTAAATGGGCAAACATCAAGCACCGCAAAGCGGCGCAGGATGCCAAACGCGGCAAGCTTTTCACCAAGTTGATCCGAGAGCTGGTTGTCGCGGCTAGGGCAGGAGGTCCAATAGTCGAAGATAACCCTCGTTTGCGCGCCGCGGTGGATAAAGCCCTGGGCGCCAATATGAAGCGTGACACCATCGACAACGCGATTGCCCGTGGCGCGGGGACCAACGACGCCGACAATATGGAAGAACTCACCTATGAGGGCTACGCGGTGGGGGGAGTGGCGGTGTTGGTTGAGGTGATGACTGACAATCGGAACCGAACCGTTGCAGAAGTGCGTCATGCTTTTACCAAGCGTGGTGGCAATTTGGGGACCGATGGATCGGTCGCCTATTTATTTGCGAGGACCGGACTCATTCAATTTGCCCCCGGAGCAGACGAAGACGCGATTATGGAGGTTGCGTTGGAATCAGGTGCTGACGACGTCGTGACCGACGCTGATGGCGCTATTGATGTGCTTTCACCCTGGGAAAGTCTGACTGAAGTCCGCGATGCGCTCCTTGCTGCGGGCCTGGTGCCATTGCATGCGGAGGTCACGATGCTTCCCAGCACGTCGGTGACGGTCGACGCGGAAAACGCGCCTGCGGTAGTGGGTTTGATCGATATGTTGGAAGATCTGGATGATGTGCAAAATGTTTATTCCAACGCGGATATACCCGAATCCGTGTTGGCTGAGCTCTAAATGACGTTTCTGCCGTAATCGTTCACACTAACCGCTCTTAGTGACCGGTTGCCAGCATGACAACTATTCTCGGGGTCGACCCTGGATCGCGCAAAACGGGTTTCGGCATTTTGCGTGTCGAGAGAGGGCGTTCTATTTATGTCGCCAGCGGCACCATTCGCTTACCGGTTAAGGAAAACCTCGCGGTGCGTTTGCGAGTGTTGTTCCAATCGCTAACGGAGATCATCGATACCTACGCGCCCACCGAAGCGGCGATAGAACAGGTCTTTATGGCAAAAAGTGCAGACTCGGCGCTCAAACTAGGTCATGCGCGAGGCGCAGCGATGGTTGCCTGTGTGACCAAGGAGCTCGTTGTTCATGAGTATGCTGCGCGTCAGATCAAGCAATCCGTTGTTGGGACGGGTGCCGCCACAAAGCAACAGGTGCAGCATATGGTGGTGGCGCTGTTGGGGTTATCTGAAACCCCTCCTGAAGATGCCGCGGATGGATTGGCTGCGGCGCTTTGTCACTGCCATGCGTCGGGTTTGTCCAGTGCGTTGTCGGCGGGCAGCTTTAGGGCTGGGCGGTTGAGGTAGAGTGACGACATGATTGGACAACTTCGCGGCGCGCTCATTGGCAAGCAGGGGCCTGATATTCTGGTTGAGGTGGGTGGTATTGGTTACGAAGTTCAGGTGCCGATGACGACGCTGTATCAACTCCCTGAGCTCGGTCAAGAGGTGACGTTACTCACCCACTTTGTGGTGCGCGAGGATGCTCAGCTGCTTTACGGTTTTCTTGAACCCGCGGACCGCCGTCTTTTTCGCGAGCTGATTAAAGTCAGCGGTGTGGGACCGCGGCTTGCCTTAACGTTGCTTTCTGGCATGGATGCCTCTGATTTTGCGCGTTGTTTGCAGCGTGATGATGTCTCTGCTCTGGTGGCATTACCCGGTGTAGGACGAAAAACAGCAGAGCGCTTGCTGGTGGAGATGCGAGACAAGGCGGGGGATTGGCTCGATGAATTATCGCCGGCGGCTGCGGGGACTGCGGCGACTTCTGCGCGGGGTACAGCGCAACCTGACCAGCGTTCGGAGGCGGAGCATGCATTGGTGTCCCTAGGCTATAAGCTTACCGAGGCGGCGAAGTTGATCGCCAGTGTTGATGCGCCCGAGGGCACGTCTACCGAGGAACTCATTCGTCTGGCCTTGCGTCTTGCGGCCGGCAACAAAGGGTGATGGGTCAGATTGAGGGCGCAACATGGTAATTGAAACTGATCGGTTGGTCGCCGCCGGCGCCCCTGACCGGGGCGATGAAGCCATGGATCGCGCGATCAGACCGCGGCGGCTGGCGGACTATATCGGCCAGCGCGTGGTTCGTGAACAGATGGAGATTTTTCTCGCTGCCGCTCGTGGGCGCGGTGAGCCGCTGGACCACACTTTGATTTTTGGTCCGCCCGGTCTTGGCAAGACAACCTTGGCGAGCATTATTGCAGAGGAAATGGGTGTTCAGCTGAGGACGACCAGTGGCCCGGTGCTGGAAAAAGCGGGCGACGTTGCCGCGTTGATGACGAATCTCGAACCGGGTGACGTGCTTTTCATCGACGAGATTCATCGCTTGAGTCCGTATGTCGAGGAAGTCTTGTACCCTGCGATGGAGGATTTTCAACTCGACATTATGATTGGCGAGGGCCCCGCGGCGAGGTCAATCAAACTCGATTTACCCCCGTTTACGCTGGTGGGCGCTACCACCCGCGCGGGATTGCTCACATCACCGCTCCGGGATCGGTTCGGGATTGTCCAGCGATTGGAATTTTACGACGCTGCCGAGCTCAGCGAAATTGTGAAACGAGCTGCAGGCATTTTCACTATTCCTATCGAGGACGCGGGTGCAGCGGCTATCGCCCGTCGGTCCCGCGGTACGCCGCGTATTGCCAACCGATTACTTCGACGCGTGCGCGATTACGCGGAGGTAAAAGCCGACGGTAGTGTGACCGCACCCGTAGCCGAAGCCGCGTTGGATATGTTGAGCGTCGACGCGCAAGGTTTTGATCACCTAGATCGGCGCTTATTGCTGATGATGATTGAGAAGTTTGATGGTGGCCCTGTCGGCGTGGACAGTTTGGCTGCGGCATTGTCGGAAGAGCGCGGCACCATCGAAGACGTGCTCGAGCCCTTCCTGATTCAGCAGGGATTTATCCTTCGGACACCGAGGGGTCGCATCGCGACGCGCCACGCTTATGCTCATTTCGGCATAACTTTTCAGGGGTCAGCGGCGGAATCACTCACTCTGGATCTGGAAGAGCCAGCGCCGTGAGGGAATTTTCCTTACCGATTCGAGTCTATATTGAGGATACCGACGCGGGTGGGATCGTTTATTACGTTAATTACCTGAAGTACCTTGAGCGCGCGCGCACAGAGTTTATGCGCGAGCTGGGTGTGCACCGGGCCGCAGTCTCTGATGAGGGCTGGGGGTTTGTGGTATCAAACTTGTCAGTGAGCTATTTGATGCCGGCAAAACTGGATGACGAGATCATGGCGACGGCCATTGCGCAGCGCGTGGGGGGCGCGACGATCGAGTTTACGCAGCGTATTCACCGTGGGGACAACGTGCTACTGACAGCAGATGTTCAAATTGCCTGTGTTGATCAAACGACAGGCCGGCCGCGCCGGCTTCAGGGCGACATAAGGGAGCGGTTGCTAGCCGCCATGACAACCGAAGGGAATCAGGTATGACACAGGAACTTGGTTTATTGGAACTGGTTCTGGGCGCCAGTTTACTGGTACAGATTGTGATGTTGATTCTGGTGCTGGCATCCATTACCTCTTGGTTTTTGATTATTCAGCGCACGATGCTCATGCGCCGAACAGACGATGAACTGTTGGCATTCGAAGAGCGATTCTGGTCAGGCATTGACCTTGCGCAGTTATACCGAGAAGGGAATCAGGCTGTTGCCGACGGGCAATTGCCAACGGGCGTGGAGAGTATTTTTCGCGCGGGCTTTAAGGAATTTTCGCGGTTGTCACAACAATCCGATATTGACGCTGATGGCATGTTGGAGGGCTCGCGCCGGGCAATGAAAGTTGCTTTGATGCGAGAAACAGATCGCATAGAGCAACACCTGCCCTTCCTGGCCTCAGTGGGATCCACGAGTCCCTATATCGGTCTATTCGGAACAGTTTGGGGCATTATGCATTCATTCCGGGGACTGGCTAACGCAACCCAAGCCACCCTGGCAACGGTTGCCCCGGGCATCTCGGAGGCGCTCATCGCCACGGCGATGGGCCTGTTCGCCGCGATCCCTGCGGTTTTGGCTTACAACAAACTGGCGGCCCGGAGCGATGTGTTACTCAATCGTTATGAGACCTTTGTTGACGAATTTTCGGGCATTCTCCAGCGTCAGGCCTATGCATTGAGAGCACAGCAGGGGCAAAGACGATGACCGTGAGAAGGCGGTGCATGCTGGCCGAAATCAATGTCGTGCCCTACATCGACGTGATGCTGGTGCTACTGGTCATTTTTATGGTTACCGCACCCATGTTGATGCAGGGCGTAGAAGTCAAGTTACCGCAAGCGACAGCGGCACCCGTGGCCAATCAAGATGCTGAACCGCTGATCGTCTCGATCAATGACCGCGGACAGCTTTTTCTGAACCTCGGCGTGGATGAAAAACAGGCGCTTGAGTTGGCGACGATTCGTCAGCGCGTTGCCGCGGTATTGAGGCGCTCACCCGAGAAGCCGGTGCTGGTATGGGGAGATCAGCGTGTCGCTTATGGTGATGTGGTGGTGGTGATGACGGCGCTACAAGAAGCAGGGGCGCCGTCGGTAGGATTGGTGACCGAGAACCCTGCTATCGACGGGTGACCGAGTGATGACGGGTGATCGGCTACTTTTTATCGGTTTGCCGACGTTATTGTCGTTGTTGTTTCACGTGGCGGTTGCGCTGCTTTTATTCTTGCGTTGGTCTGGACCTGCGGAGGTGGTCGCATCGGTGCCGGTAGCGCTGCCCATTCAGGCAACAATAGTGCGAGCACAACCCGCGAAGGCGTCGAGTGCGCCCAAGCCGAAGCCCAAACCGAAACCCAAACCGAAACCCAAACCAAAACCAAAACCCACCGAGGCTCCGGCGGCGAAGCCAGTGCCGCCGCCAACCAAGGTTGACCCAAAACCTAACCCGCCTGAACCGGCCTTGCCGAAGGAAGATGCATCGCAACTGGATGCCCAGCAGTTGGCTGCGTTAACCCGCGAGGAATTAACGTCCCTGATCGATTCAGAGCAAGCAGCAGTAGGGTCAGCTGAGCCCTCTCTGCGAGATGTGGTCGCTGCAACAATTCAGGCGGCGGTGATTGGTCGTTGGACCCGCCCTCCCAGCGCGCGTAACGGCATGGTATCCATATTGTCGATACAATTGGTCCCGACGGGAGAGGTCGTTGGGGTTGGCGTTGTGCAATCTAGCGGTAACACGGCATTTGATCGTAGTGCCATGACCGCCGTAGAGCGCGTCGGGCGTTTCCCTGAAGTCACGAAATTAGACAACCGGACCTTTGAAGCAAACTTTCGCCGTTTTCAATTGGTATTCAAGCCCGAGGATTTGAGGTACTGACAATGCTCATGAGAAATTTCTTGGCCCTTGTGATGGCTACTTATGTGTCCTGTGCATCGGCGGAGTTGCAGATCGAAATTAATCAGGGTGTGGAGAACCCTACACCCGTTGCGATTGTGCCCTTTGCCTGGCAGGGTGTGGGTTCGGCGCCTGAGGATGTGGCTCAGATAATCGACTCGGATCTGGCACGCAGCGGTCAGTTTTCGCCCGTGAGCCGGCGCGACATGTTGAGCTTCCCAAGCCGCGAATCCGAGCTCTTTTTCAGGGACTGGCGTGCGATCTCTGCAGAGTATGTCCTTATTGGCAGAGTCAGTGTGGGGACTCAGGCTAGGGTAGATTTTCAGCTGTTCGATGTGACTCGGCAAACGGCTGTGGAAACGGGGACTGTAACGGGCCCGGTGAGTGAGTTACGGATGCTGGCGCACCGGGTCTCAGATCAGGTCTATGAAACCCTGTCCGGCATACCCGGCGCCTTCGCTACCCGTCTACTGTACGTCTCTGTTACGCGTAACCCCCAGGGCAAAGATTTTTATCGGCTGACGCTGGCTGACTCCGATGGGAGACGGCCGATTGTTTTGCTGGAGGGCCGTGATCCCATTTTGTCACCCACATGGTCTCCCGATGGTCGTGAGATCGCCTACGTCTCTTTCGAGACGTCGCGGCCCGCTATTTACAGACAAAACCTGCTCACGGGTCAGCGCGAGCAGTTGACCAATTTCAAGGGGTTAAACAATTCTCCAGCCTGGTCGCCAGACGGGAATACTATGGCCTTGGTGCTCTCAAAGGATGGCAACCCTGACATCTATCTTTTGAATTTATCCAGTCGTTCGCTGACAAGATTAACGCGTCATTTCGCGATCGATACCGAGCCGACGTGGATGCCCGATGGTAAGTCGCTTTTATTTACCTCGGATCGTGGAGGGCGCCCCCAAATTTACCGCTATGACTTGCGGACTAACAAAATAGATCGGGTGACTTTTGAGGGACCCTATAACGCGAGGGCCAGAGTCGCCCAGGATGGTCGCAATGTCGCTCTGGTGCATCAGCGTGATGGCCGATATCACATCGCGGTATTCGATCTGGTGACAGACCGGTTGACGGTATTGACCGAAACAAGTCTCGACGAGAGCCCCAGTATCGCCCCCAATGGATCGATCGTTCTCTACGCCACGAAACGGGGTGAGGAGAGTATTCTCGGGGCCGTAGCGGTGGATGGCGGCGTGAGATTCAGCTTGCCCTCCCGCGAGGGGAGCGTTCAGGAGCCCGCCTGGTCGCCCTATGTGACACCTTGAGTTTTCACGGAATTTTTTTGCGGCGGGCAGAGGAAAATAGGGTGGTTATGCGCTACATTACGCGTATCTGGGGTACCACACATTGGGGAAAGGTAAGCACCATGAAAAATGTATCGCTTTATGCAAAGTGGCTAGGACTGGTATTCGCAGCGCTGATCTTGGCAGCCTGTTCGGGTAACGATACCAAGGAGCAGGAGGCGGCAGCTGCCGCAGCCGCGGAGCAGGCGGCTCAGGAAGCAGCTGCGCAGGAGGCCGCACAAGAGCGCGCGCAGGCGGAGGCGGCCGCCAATCAAAGGGAGGCCGAAGCAGCGGCAGCGGCCGTGGGCACGGTCTTTTACTTTGGTTTTGACAGCTCATCTTTGACCGACGAGGCACGCGCCCAAGTAGACGCCCATATCGCAGCATTGCTCGGCAATAACGACAGTGTTCGTCTTGAAGGCCACACCGATGAGCGAGGCACGCGGGAGTACAACCTCGCCCTGGGCGAGCGCCGTGCGAATGCTGTCCGTGACTATATGGTCGCTAATGGCGTTCCAAGCTACCGCATAGAAACGGTCAGCTATGGCGAAGAGAATCCTGTAGCCTACGGCTCGGGAGAGAGCAATTGGCAGCAGAATCGTCGCGTCGAGCTCAAATAAATAAGGGAAAGACAGTGACAGTTTTACCCCTCAAGCCGGCGCTCTTTGCCGGCTTTTTGTTATTAGGCGCCACCTTGCCTTTGGCCGCTCAGGATTATGTTGACGTGGAAGCGGAACGCCGCGCCACAGCGCAGAATCCGAGCGTGCCACAGGGTGCTGTTGCCGAAGATGCTGCCGCCGACTATGCCGGTATTCGCCCTTACGCCGGCTCAACCACGGTCGCTTCACCGCCTTCTGACGTTAGCGGAGCGGTCAACTCTGGTAGTGACTCCGGTAGCCTGGTGTTGCGGGTGCAGCAACTCGAGGCAGATGTCAGGCGCCTAACCGGACTTTTGGAAGAAGCCAACCAAGCGCTGGTGCGAATGGAGGCCCAGAGCCTGGAACGGTATGTCGATCTGGATCGTCGTATTGCTGCTGGTACAAAAACGGACGCCGCCGAGGGCGCTGAGGATGCCGCGACCGCCACTCCGATGGTGCCCCCTGCGGCTGGAGGCGCGGCGCCGGGACGCACAGGAGCAGCAGATTCGCAGGCGGGCGAGGAGGCTGCCTATCGGGCGGCATACGAGTTGGTGCGCGAGAAGTCATTCGATGCCGCAGTCGCGGCTTTTCTCCTGTTTTTGGAGGATTTCCCCTTCGGCCGCTACGCCCCTAATGCGCACTACTGGCTCGGCGAACTGTATCTGGTGATTGATCCCCCCGACCCGGAGCTGGCGCGGCAGAGTTTCAAGATATTGTTGGATCAGTATCCCGCTGATCCCAAAGTACCCGATGCACTCTACAAGCTCGGTCGCGTACAGTTCATCAAGGGTAATCGACAGCGGTCTCAGGAATACCTTGACGAAGTGATTCGTGAGTACCCGTCTCATGCGGCGGCGCAGTTGGCGCGGCAGTTTTTGCTGGAAAATTTTTAGGCGCTTTCCGCCTCGACTGGATTTTTCCGATTGAATACGACGGATGATTCCTCTACCAAAATCGTGCCAAAACGACGCGGGATAGAACGCTTGCTTTTTACGTTGGTTAACTCTGGTCGCGCGCTGCGCTATTTGTTAAGAAACGAAGCAGCGTTTCAGCAGGAGTTGGCACTAGCGTGCGTGCTCATTCCAGTGGCCATTTTTTTATCAACTACTGCGGTAGAGTTTGCGCTTTTAGTGGGATCCGTTATCGCAGTGCTTGTTGTCGAAGTCCTGAACACGGCGATTGAGGTAGTGATCAACCGCATCGGGCTTGAGAGCAACACTTTGTCGGGCCTCGCCAAAGATTTGGGCTCCGCTGCGGTTACGCTTGCGTTGATTCTGTGGGCAGTGGTGTGGGGTTCGATAGTATCCAGCTACTGGATAACGCGGGTTTAATAGGGCTTGAATTTTCAGCCGTTAGCGTTAGCATACGCGGCTTCCCTGTTTTGGGCCGTTAGCTCAGTCGGTAGAGCAGTTGGCTTTTAACCAATTGGTCGCTGGTTCGAACCCAGCACGGCCCACCATTACAGCAAACCACCCACGGGTGGTTTTTTTTACTTTAAGGTGATGACGCGGCAAGTCTATAAGTGCTGTGTGATCACGACAGCAACGGTATTGTTCACATGGAGTTGCCCGTGTCTTCACCCTTTCATCCTCCACAGCGCACTTTGATGGGGCCAGGCCCCTCGGATGTTTCTCCAAGAGTGCTGGCGGCCTCCGCCCGGCCCACGATAGGACATCTCGATCCGCTATTTGTCGGTCTGATGGACGACGTAAAACGCTTATTGCAATTCGCATTCCAGACCAAGAACGAGCTGACCATTCCGCTCTCGGCTCCCGGATCTGCAGGAATGGAGGCGGCATTCGTCAATCTTCTCGAGCCGGGTGATAAGGCGATCGTTTGCCAGAACGGTGTCTTTGGTGGGCGAATGAAAGAAAACGTTGAGCGGTGCGGTTGCACTGCGGTCATGGTGCAGGACCGGTGGGGGGATCCGGTTGACCCCGAAAAAGTCGCTGAGGCAATCAGCGCGCACCCCGACGCGAAAGTGCTTGCCTTTGTTCATTCGGAAACCTCGACCGGGGTGCGAAGCGATGCAAGGCTTTTGTGTGGCATGGCGCAATCGGCAGGCATGCTCAGCATTGTCGATGCGGTGACTTCACTCGCCGGTATCGAATTGCCGGTTGATGACTGGGGCGCCGATGTCGTCTATTCGGGGACGCAAAAATGCCTTTCCAGTTTGCCGGGAATCTCACCCATTACTTTTAGTCCAGCCGCAGTCGAGGTCATCGCCACACGCCGCCACAAGGTGCAAAGCTGGTTCCTCGATATGAATCTGATCATGGGGTATTGGGGTGAGGGCGCCAAGCGCGCGTATCACCATACCGCGCCGGTAAATGCCGTCTATGCGCTTCACGAGTCCTTGCTGATGCTGGAGGAGGAGGGTCTCGGGGCCAGTTTTACGCGCCATCGCAACAATCATTTGAAGTTGGTCGAGGGCCTTTCTCGACTTGGGCTCGACCTCGCTGTTTCCGAACCGTGGCGTTTACCGCAGCTCAATGCGGTGGTGATTCCAGAGGGCAAAGATGATGCGAAGATTCGTCGCCGCTTGCTGGAAGACTTTAATCTGGAAGTGGGTGCGGGTTTAGGGGAGTTGGCAGGGAGGCAGTGGCGCATCGGGTTGATGGGCAGTAGCAGTAACCAGGTCAATATCAGCCGTTGCTTAACGGCGTTTGAATCGGTGCTAGCCAGCTAGATAGATAAGAGCAACCGCACCCCGCTTGACGGGGTGGGGTTCCAGTCAGTCTGCGTAGCTCGATTCCTCCGCATCGAGAATCGCTTTGAGCGCCGCAAAGTGCCGCACCGCTTGATCAGGATAATCTTGTAACTGAAGTGCGGTTTTTTCAGCAACGTCATCGGACAATACGCGCAGTGGTTGTCCCGTCCAAAGCGCCTTAATGTAGGTCTCGGCTGCCCGCTCAAAATAGAACAGTCGATTGAAGGCGTCTGCGACATCCTTGCCGATAACCATCACGCCGTGGTGGCACATGATCAGTACTTGCTTGGCCGGGTCTGATAAGTACTGGCAGCATCGCTCTGCCTCCTCTTCAAACGCGAGTCCACCGTAATCTGTATCAATCGCGTAGCGATTGAAAAACATGGCACAGTTTTGATCTATTGGTGGCAGGCGAGGGTCTTCCAGCGTGGAGAGGATGGTGGCGTGCATTGAGTGCACATGAAGTGCCACCCGGGCATGAGGGCACTGACGGTGCAGTGCCCCGTGCAGCCCCCATGCCGTAGGGTCGGGGGCATCGGGGCGGCTCATCGTTTGCGGATCGTTGGCATCAACGAGGATTAGATCAGAGGCTTTAATTCTGGAGAAATGCGACTGATTGGGGTTCATCAGAAACCGTGTGCCGTCATCGTTAACGGCAACGGAGAAATGGTTAGCCACGCCTTCATGAAAATTAAGTCGCGCGGCCCATCGAAACGCTGCGGCGAGATCTCGTCGCGGGGCGCCATGATCCAACGCGGCTTCTAAGGTTCGAGCTGAGTCCGCACTCGACAGTGGTGTCATGGTGAATTCCAATGAGTCACATAGCGTCACGATAGCACTGCTGCTGCCTCGGTGTGACCCCGTGAACTGATTTATCGTGCCGCTGGCAACGCTTTAAGCTCAGGAGACACGGGTATACTGCAGGGGAGTGCGCGATATACTTGGGGGCTGCTACCGATGACGGAGCAATAATGAAGGGTGCAGACGGGATGCTTCCACACTACACACCTGAAGACGAGATCCCTGCCATCGTGTCAGCGCTGGAGACCACCGGTGCTGTGATCATTGAAGATCTGTTGCCCGAAGCCGTCATCGCAGGGTTAAACCAGGATTTGCGCCCTGAGTTTGATCGCGAGGGGCACCTTTATCAGAACGCGTTCAACGGTCATCAGACGCTGCGAGTCGGTGGCGTTACCAAATATTCGACCCATTTTTCTGATTTTCTGTTGGAGCCTACCGTGCTGGCAGTCGCCGACGCGGTGCTCAAGCCCCATTGCGACGTGTATCAGGTCGGAAGTACCACTGCGATCGAAATCCTGCCGGGTGAGAAGGCGCAGGTCCTGCACGCGGATGATGCGTGTTACCCCAGTCACCTGATCCCGTTCGAGCTGCAAATTTCTGCACTTTGGGCGCTTGATGACTTTACCGAAGAAAACGGTGCGACACGGGTAGTACCCAGGGAACGTGCCTGCGAAGAGCCTGAGCAGGTGCCGGAAGAGGATGTGGTGCAGGCCGTCATGCCGAAAGGATCGGTAGTGATTTACCTGGGTTCCACGCTGCACGGTGGTGGCGCCAACCGCAGCTCCGAGCCGCGAAAGGCGGTCGTCAATACCTATTGTCTGGGGTGGTTGCGGCAGGAGGAGAATCAATACCTCACCCTGACGCGTGAAGACGTTTCGTCTCAATCCGAAGCGATGAGAAGAATGCTGGGTTTTCAGGCCCACGGGCCTTATTTGGGCGTATGGCCCGAGGATCCCGATGGCTTGTGGTACGAAACCTAGCTGCTGGCCAACGTGTTCTGGGGCGTGGCGATTACGATCGCTAGCCGCTTACGGCGGGGCGACGCGATGATAGCGACGGCGGAGCAGGGGATATAACACGGGTCCGGACAGAATAGCGATCAATCCCGCCAAGCCGTACCAGCCAATTTCCAATCCCATCACATTGAAGCGATCGCGCCCCCAAAGCACCACGCTTTGATCCACCACGGTTATCGCAATCATAAAAGTGATTAGCGCCATGGGTGGGAGAATGAGTAAGGTGAGCGCGTGTTTACCACCGGGAATCTTAAAGGGTCGTGGCAAATCGGGTTCGACGTAGCGCAATCGTACTGCGGCCAGAAAAATCAGCGCGTAAGCACTGACTGTCAGCAGCACGTCGATAATCACCAGGCTCTGGAAAGGCCCAATGATGAGCAACGCATTGATTGCGGCAATGAGGCAGATCGCCAGAACGGGGGTCTGGTAACGCGCGCTAACCCGCGTCAGGGCAGCGGGAAGCAGCCCATCTCTGGCCAGTACCTGAAGGGGGCGCGCGCCCGAGGCCATGTAGTCAAGATATAGTGCCAGATTGCCAAGTACAGCCGAGGCTAACAGGGCGTGACCGAGGGCCGTACCCCCCAGTGCTCGCCCAATATCGACGAATGAGACTTTGCCATTGCCGCTGTCGACGGAGAACAGATCCCAATGACCAAAAGCCGCGACGCTCGATGCTGTGGGAAGCAGGTACATGATCGCGACAAAGGGCAGCGCCAGCATGAGTGCTCTCGGGATGATGCGCTGTGGGTTTTCCATTTCTCCCGCGATGGTCGACATCGATTCGTAGCCTGAGTACATCCACATACCAATGCTCAGGCCGAGTATCAACGCGCCATCACTACCCAAGATATCGACTCCCGGTGGGGTCATGGGGGTGAAGGGATTGAACTGCCAGTTGGCGATGCCAACAACGCCGAGCACTATTATCGGTGAAATGATCAAAATCGCGAACAGACTCGAGCCAATCGCCACGATTTTGATGCCCAGAATATTGATCGCGGTGAAGACAGCAATGATGGACCAGCAGAGCAGATAATACAGCGTGTCGCTGAAGCCAATCTGGTTCTGCAAATAAGTTGCGCTCAGAACGATGTAAAGAGAGGTGTCCACGAGGATAGCTAAAGACCACCACCACCCTGCCTGAAAGCCCCAAAAGTCGCCGAGGCCTCGGCGAGTCCAGATATAGAAGCCGCCGTTTTCGGGCAAGGCTGAGCCTAGCTCGCTGGCGACCAGCGCCATAGGCAGCGCCCAAACGACGGGCAAGAGGAGCAGCAGTAGTAAGGTCAGACCCGGTCCGGCGCTGGATACCATCTCCTCGATGCCAAAGGATCCGCCAGAGACAAAGATATAGATCATGAAAAAGGCACTGAACAGCGGTACGCGGGCGCGCTTTATTTTTGCGCCTGCTATCCCCGCATCATTAACTTGCCCCAAGGCTTGCCCCTCTCGATGTGCATGCGATTGTTGGGTTCGAGCAGGTCTCACCAAAAACCAAACCTGCCTGCAGTAGCAGTATATGACGGCTATTGGCGGCGTGAGCTTTTATGGGCAGACGCTGTACCCAATCGCTCAGGGCAGACTGGCTTCCAGTGAATGAAGATACCAGCGCACAAACTGCTGCAGGGTGAACTCGAACTCCGGATGATAGGGGCCCGGTTCGAAAAACCTGGAATTCACGCCTGCGGCATTGCGCGTGATGATGTACTCGTCTTCGAGGGTGGTGTGATGCCAGAGCCAGGTCAACTTCTCCACGTCGTAATCCTTGCCTTCCTCAGCGTCTTCGCGGACGAACCAAACCAGCTCCATATCCGTTTCGGTTAACGAGCGAGGGAGGAAGCGATACAGCACACAGTGATCGGGGTAGTTGAGCATGAAGGTCAAGGGGCCCATCTGAAAATCACCGGCGCCACCGTCATAGTCTTTTATGTTGCCCATCAGTGGCGCCACTGGCTGCCCGTCCTGGCTACCGGTTACGAAGCCTTCGAACAGGCCATAACGCATCGTGTGGGCGCAGGCACCGAAGCTCGGTGCGTCCAGATAAATCGTAGTGTGTGTCTTTGAGATACCAGGGATGCCGGTGATGTTGTCCGCGTTCTCCAGCATCTTTTTCACAATCGGCCCTGACTTTTCCTCCAGATCCTTCAACGTGTGCATTTTGGCGTAGGCACGGTGAGACGTGGCGCAGTGATAGCACTCCAGATAGTTCTCTATAGCCAGCTTCCAATTGGCATCGACCCGATAGGTTTTTCGGTGAGCGACCTTGGCGTGGTCTAGATCGTAAGCGCCTAACGGTTCGCGGATATTCTCGAGCGATGCCAGTAAATCCCCAGCCTCAGGATCGCAGTTGATAAAGACCAACCCCATGTAAGTCACGCAATTGACCGGTTTCAGGCCGTGTGCTGACGCGTCAAACTCAGGCATGACATGAGTTTCCCGCGCGGCCTTCAGTGAGCCGTCGACGTTGTAAACCCAGCCATGATAGGGGCAGACATAGGTCTTGCGGTTCCCTGTGATGTCTTCGCAGACCCGGGCTCCACGGTGGCGACAGATGTTGTGCATCGCAGTGATCGCACCGGTTTCGGTGCGCGCGACGATAATTGAATCTTCACCGATTTCGACGAGCTGGTAGTCACCGGCAGCCGGTATTTCGCTCGCGTGGAGCGCGTAAACCCAGCTCTTGAACACCAAATGTTCTAATTCCTGCTCGTGCACCAGATGCGAGCGGTAAAAATAGGGGTCCATGGCGTGATGGGGGCGGGCTTTTTCCGCCTCCAGCTTGTCACGCATTCTGGTGAAAGAGTCATCTACCGACGTCGCAATGGTGTGCATGGCGTATCTCGTCAAAAACGGCCGATCAATGCGGCGGGGCAGGGGTTTGCCAGCGCTTAGGTGATTTGAAAATGGGCGCGTCAATCACTTTGCAGGGCGCCAGTAATCGAGTCCAGTGCAACTCACGCTGGTAGTAGATCTCAGCCACCAACTCATCCCCCACGGCACCGTGGGGCATCTCGATCTGCGCATAGGCGATGTTGGCCTTGGCGGTTGGGCACCAGGCGGCTGAGGTAACCGTGCCCACTTGTTTGTCGCCTTTGAGGATAAAGGAATGCTCCGCGGGTTTGTTACCCTCGACGTCGAGCATGGCGAATCGGTAGCGAGAGCCATTCGCCTGCTCCTTCAGCAGAGCTGCCCGGCCGTTAAATAGCGGTTTAGAAAAATCCACCAGCCAAGAGAGTCCCAATTCAAACGGGCTTCTCGATCGACCTACGCGGACAATCTCCTCCGCGGGCATGAAATCAACTTTGGCCTGTAGAAAGCCTGCCTCAATCCGCGCAAGCTCCAAGGCGTGGGAGCCAATGGGTTTAATCAGGTAGTCTCGACCCAGTTCAAAGAGCTGATCCCACAGCGCTTCGGCCGACTCGGGCGGTACCCATACCTCATAACCCAGATCACCGGTAAAGCCCGTTCGGCTTACCATCAGGGGTCGTCCTTCAAAGGTGTAATGGGCAATACCAAAAGGCTTCAACTGATTGAGGTCGGTGCAGCCCAGCAAGGTGAGAACGGTGCAGGAGGTGGGGCCCTGTACGGCGAGCCCCGCCACGGCATCCGATTCGTTTTCAATGCTGACGTCAAAGCCCAGCGTGTTCCAGGCGAGCCAGTCGTCTGCGCGCTGGTATGAGCAAATGCGGTAATCCTCCTCACCGAGGCGGAAAATCGTACCGTCGTCGATCACCTGGCCGTTGTCGTCACACCAAATGGCGTAGCCCACGCGATTGACGCCAATCTTCGTGACATCACGTGTGATCAGTCGGTTCAGGTAGCGCTCGGCGTCAGGCCCGGTAACGCGATACTTGTTCATGGGAGACAGATCAAACACCCCTGTCGTGCTGCGCACCGAAAAATACTCCAGTTCCACGTCAAAGTAAGCGTTGGGGGTGGTGTAGCCCATCCAGTTGCCCCAGTCATTAAGGTCGCACATTGCCGCTACGCGGGAGTGAAACGGGGTGGTGAGTAGTCTGGCTTCTCGATTGAAGTCGCTCATGAGAGTACTCCTCTTCTGAGAATTTCTTTTGCCGCATTGCGTCCGGGCAGACCCTGTAAGCCGCCACCCGGGTGTGCGCCGGCGCCGCAGAGATAGAGACCCTCAACGGCTGTGGCATATTGGGTCGAACCCGGAAAAGGTCGCATCATGAGCGCTTGATCAATCGAGAGTTCGCCATGATGCCAATTGCCTCCGGTCATGCCGTGAGAGGCCTCGAGTTCCGAAGGCACCACCAGCTCACTGGCTGTCACCAGCGCGCCGATGCCCGGCGCGTATGCTTCAAGTTGACTGAGGAGATGGTTCAGTAACTTTGGTTTGCCCGCATCCCACCCGATATCCGGGGCGTAGGGCACGTAATGCACGATCGCCGTCAGCACGTGCTGGCCTGAGGGTGCCAGCGAGGGATCCTCTACTGAGGCGATGCTGATATCAAAGGTATGGAGCTCGCTGAGTTCCCGGTATTTCATGGGATTCAAGGCCGTTTCCATGCCATCCATCGAGGGTGTAATAACCAGCCGCTCTGATAATTGTGAAGCCGATAGCCCGTTAAAAGTGGGTAGCGCGCTGAGAGCCAAATGCAATTTGGCCGTTCCGCTCCGCGACCGGTAGTGCTCGACGCGTTTGGCCATGCCCGCCTCCATCTGGTCATAGCCCAGGAGGTCACGGAATGTGGTGGTCGGGTCGGCGCTGGAGATCACCAGGGTGGCCGATATCGTTTCACCGGAAGTCAGGCTCACGCCCGTGACACGGTCTTCGGTCTTCACAATGGCCGAGACAGCCGAGCCGAGCTGCACCGTGACACCCTGCCTCTCGGCGGCGGCGGCCAGAGACCGGCCCAGCGCACCCATGCCGCCCATCACCTGCGTCGTGCCTGATTGTCCAAGGTGCTCACCGGTCGCGCGATGCAGGTAGCTGAAAACCGTATTGGGCGAGCGCGGTCCCATATTGGTTCCCGTTACGGCGTCCAGCGCAATGGCGCTTTTCAGTGCAGCGTTGGAGAAGTGTTCATTCATCACATCGTAGATGTTGATCATCACGATGCGCATCAGATCGCGCAGGTACTCGCGACCCAACAGCTTCAGGCCGATGCCCAATTTGATGAGCGTTAGCCGATCCGTCCAGTTTTGCTCTACCAGTTTGGGCGGTCTACTTCGGTAGAGAGTTGTCATGAGTTTGGCAAAGCGACGCACCATATTCTTAAAGTCGCGATAAGCTGCCTGATCGGCCGAGTCGACACCGGCACCGGTGATACTGTCGCCCTCCAGAATCAGGTGGTTACCGTCGGCTTGCAGGGAGATCGTGGCTTTGGCTTTACCCGTGGTGAGTCCGGCTCCCTTGAGATCAAGGTCTTTGATAATGCTCTGGTCAAACTGCGACAACCACTGGGCGCAATCCGAGACGCGAAATCCTGGCGTAAATTCACGGGTGCTGGCGCAGCCGCCCGGTTCGCTCCTCCCGTCCACCACCAGCACTTTTTTTCCGGCCTTGGCCAGATAACTGGCGCAGACAAGCCCGTTGTGGCCGGCACCAATGATTACTGCATCATAATCAGTCATCAGCGTAGCCTCCCGGTACGGTATTGGGACGTTTCAAATCGGCGAGAATCTCTCTGGCGGCATTGGCGCCGGGAGCAGCCATGACGCCGCCACCAGGATGCGTGCCGGAACTGCAGAGATACATTCCTTTGATGGGCCCACGGTATTGGGCATAACCTGGAAAGGGACGGTTGAACAGTAACTGGTCGAAGGTGAGTTCACCCATGAAGATATTGCCTTCGGTCAGTCCCACTTCTGCTTCGATTTCCCGCGGCGTGCGTGTCTCGCAGTGCAGAATCAGGTCGCGGAAATTGGGGCTGTAATTCGAGATCTGGTCGATAACAGATTTTTCAAAACCATCCTTGTCTTCATCGGTCCACTCGCGACCTTCAATTTTGGGCGGCGCGTATTGTACGAAGACCGACATCATATGCTTCCCGGGCGGGGCCATTGTCGGATCCGTTAAGGAGGGAATCATCATGTCCAGATAGGGGTCTTTCGACCAGGTGCCAGCCTTCCAGTCATCATAGGCGCGCTCCTGTCGCTCTAGCGAATCGCTGAAGTGGAGGTCGCCAGCCATCAAGCGGCTGCGTGGATCGAGACCGTTGAAAACGGGCAGACCGTCCAGCGCAATATTCAGCTTTCCTGACGAACCCCGAATTTTAAAATTGCGGGCTTTCTTCAATACGTCTTTGGGTAGGTCAGAGGGGTTCGTTATGTCGAGGAAAGTGCGTTTCGGGTCAAGGTTTGAGACCACAATCGGCGCTCGATACTCGGTTCCGTCTTTTAATGCGACACCAGTGACGCGGCCGCCGCGCACCATGATTTCATCAACATTGGCATCACAGATAATCTCACCACCAAAGGACTGCAGCGCCTTTGAGAGAGAGTTGGCGATGGCGCCCATCCCGCCGCGAGCGAAACCCCAGGCGCCCACGTTGCCGTCGACGTCTCCCATATAGTGGTGGAGTAGCACGTAGGCGGTCCCCGGGGAGTAAACACCCAACGCAGTGCCAATAATGCCGCTGCCGGCCATGTGGGCCTTGATCACGTCCGTCTCAAAATATTCATTGAGGTAGTCACCGACGCTGGCGGTCCAAAATTTAATGGTGTCGAGCAGTTTCTCCTCACCCAGTGCCATAAATGATCGGGCAAACTCCAGCAAATCGCGAAGATCACGGGGTTTCAGGGAGGTGGGATCGGGCGGGGTCCTGAGGAGATAGGGTCGGATGAGTTTGGTTTGCAGGCTGGTATCGGCTGAGTAACGATCGTAGGCATTGGCATCACGTTTGGAGTGCCTGGCGATCTCACGATAGTGCCGATCGTGATCACTGTAGTTACCGAAGTAGTCGCCGTTTCGCATGAACGTCGCCCCGCCGCCAAATGGCACCACTTGCAGGCCGTGCCGCGGTAGCTCGAGATCACGGGTAATCTCCGGTCTGAGCAAACTCGATACATAGGAGCAGTTGGAGTAATACCACCCCTTGTGCAGCTCTCGGCTGACGGTCGCACCGCCTATATAGGGATTGCGCTCCAGCACGGCGACTTTCAGTCCTGCCTTGGCGAGATAAGCCCCATTGGTGAGGCCATTGTGGCCTGCGCCAATGACGATCGCATCGTATTGGTTCACTGCACTCTCCGGCGCGTCGAAACGGACCAGAATAGTGCCATGTTAGTTGTTACCCGTCTAGCAAGACTGAATGATCATTCATTCTTGATTGAGACTTGATAACGAAATGCTTAGACTCGTCGTAAATTTAATCAGAGAAGAGTCATGTCTGACGCATCAGCGACCGTGCTAGACGTCGCCTCGTGCTCTACCGGCAAGCGCCGCCAGATTCGCCCAAAAGCAGAGCGGAGGCAGCAGCTGATCGATGCGACGATCCGGTGTATCGCGCAGCACGGACTGTCCGCAGTGACCATGCAAATGGTGACCCGGGAGGCGGGCCTGAGCGTGGGTATCGCCAATTTGCACTTTCAGAGCAAAGAAAATCTCCTCAGGGAAACCCTACGTTACGTCGCCGAGGAGTACCACAATGGTCAGATTGAGATCATGGAAGGGGCGGCAATCACCGACCTGGGTGATCGCCTCGATGCACTATTGGATTTTCAGCTTGGTAGAGGCGTTACCCAACGGCAAAAAATGTCGGTTTGGTTTGCTTACTACGGGGAAGCCGGGGCCCGACCCGTTTATCAAAAAATTGTGTCCACGGTGGACAGACTGGCGGCACAGAAGCTCGAGGCGCTGTTCGCCGCAATTATTCGGGAGGGAGATTACCAAGACGTTGACCCTCGCGAACTCGCTACCGGCTACTCGGCGCTGATTGACGGCCTGCACCTAGGCCTGTTGGTGACGCCGAGGGAGTTGACCAAACGGCGAGCCAGATCTGTCGCCCGAGACTTTCTGCGCCGCGCTTTCCCCAAACATATCTATTAGTGCCGGTGGGTATCTGAGCGCCTGTTTCTGAAAACACGGTGTACCGTGTCGCAACCTGTTATCACCGCTATCGAAGAGTCGACTGGCCCAGATGGGCTGCGTTAAGTGTCTGACAGCCTCTGCGGACTACCGCGGCGCCACTTACCGCTGAATTCTGGTCGGCGGAATGTAGTCGAAAATAAAATTGATGCGGCCCTCATCGCCCTTATTCATGACGCTGTGCTGCTTCTGGTTATTGATTTCGTAAACGTGACCAATAGGCATGCTTTGGGGTCGCCCATCGATCATGAAGCGCACTCTGGGGTTGGTGTAAATCGGGATATGGATCCTGTGGCCGGAATGAAATGAGGGGTGCTTGTCAGTGTGTGGTTTGATGATCCCACCGGCTTCCAGCCTTGCCGCCATTGCCCGAATAATAGTGCCCCCGGGAGGGTAGTGATCGGCAAGGATCCTGTGCATCAGCGGGACTGCTTCGTCTGCGAGGAGGTCCCAGCCGATGTCTTTGGACACCTCTATATTTGGCCAGCCTTCTCCATCGGTAAACACCAGCACGATCGACTGCGTGTGTTGGTGCACCTCGTACTCGTGCTGCCTGAACTGATTGCCCCACCAAGCCTCCTCGGGCAATCCGAGGATCTTCGCCTTCAACGGTTCGATGTCGTAAGCACCGAGATCTTTGATGGGGACTCCGATATCCATGGGCTCAGACGTCAGCAAACTGGTTGGTGGGTGAAAAGATGATGGCGAAGTCTGGTAACTGATTCAAGTTAATCGGCGATCGAGGCCGGCGCTTTGATCATCAGCCCACTTTTTATGACTACATCAACCTGACGCAGGACCGTCATATCCTTGAGGGGGTGACCCCGAACGGCGATGACATCGCCGACTCTGCCAACATCGATCGCGCCCACTTCAGAGTCCAGTCCCATGTGCGTTGCTGCGACCGAGGTGGCAGATCGGATGGCGTCCATCGGTGTCATCCCACGCTCGACCATGGTGGCGAACTGCCAGCCTCCCATATCGTGGGGGAGTACCGCTGCGTCGGTGCCGTAGAGTAGCGTCACGCCTTTTTTGTAGGCGAGCTCGAAAACAGATCGCTGGGCCTCTGTGGTGTCGGTGTTCCGCTTTAAGAATACGGCTGGATAACCCTGTGCCCGACCCACGGTGTCGGTATAGGTGCCATTGTAAATATCCATCGACAGTGCCACGCCACGGTCCGCCGCGAGATCGATCGTGCTGTCAGTCAGCAGAGAGGCGTGTTCCAGCGAATCGACACCGGCGAGAATCGCATCCTGTCCGGACTGATCACTGTGCACGTGGGCAGTGACTTTTTTCCCGTAAGCTCTGGCGATGGCCACGACCGCTTCGATATCGGCGCGAGTCATTTCCGGTGCTCCCGGATCTGTGCCCACAGAAAAGACTGCCCCGGAAGCAATGACCTTGAGGAAGTCGGCGCCGGCTAAAATCGCGCTCTCAGCCCGGGCGGCGAACTCTTGAGGCGAGCTAGCAATGCCTTGCTGTGATTCTGCGGGGATTTGCTCCGGAGGAATTTCAGGGAAGGTCAGGTCACCCCCACCCCCGGGAATGGTGAGGTAGGGGCCTGCAGTCTGAATTCGGGGCCCTATTGCTTTTCCTGCCTCGATCAGCTTTCGCGCACGGTACACGGTGTCGGGAAACCAAGCGCCCACATGGCGCACAGTAGTAAAACCCGTCAGCACCGTCGTCTTTGCGTTATCCAGAATCAGTGCCAAGTTCTCGTCTGGCGTTCGCCGGGCGTACACGCTGTAATCCACCGAGTCCTCGGGATTGCCGTCAAAATGCACGTGGGTATTAATCAGCCCGGGCAGGCAAGTGAAGCCAGACAGGTCGACATCAACGCGATGCTCAGTGCTCTTGTCCGCTGGATTGATGGCGGTAATGTAACCTCCGGTCACTGAGATTTGCTGGTTAAGGAGCACGTCGTCGGATAGACCATCAATCAATTCTCCGCAAAGAATTTCCAGGCCGCCGGCTTGTTGCATCGCACTATTGACCGGTTCCGTTGATTGCTGAGGATCGCAGCCGCCAATGCCACAGAGTACAGCACCGATAAGCAGATATACCTTACTGGTGTCGGGGCGACTTAAGACGCGGCTGAGCGCGGTGGCCATGGGCTTACCCGATTTGATAGCGATATCTCACAAAAATAACGGTGTAGATCAATAACGCTGTTGCCGAGGCGGCTGCGCAGAGCATGAATACACCATCAAAACCCCAGCCTAAATCCAGCATGATAGATGCCGCAAAAGGGCCAATTGTCTGACCGAGGCCCTGAGCGCCAGGTATAAAGGCGGCCGCGCTTCCCGAGCGATCGGCCACAGAGACACCTCCCATTTGGTAAACATCGATGAAAATCCAGAGGAAGTTAAATAGGGCGACGCTAAGGATGAATAATCCTGCTGTCACCTTAACCGCCAGCAAGCCTACCGCCATTACCATGAGCACAAAGGTAAATAAGAGCGGCTTGTCGTAGTCGAACCGTTTGAGCACCCACATTGCGGCAAAGCAGCCGACGAAACTCAGCAATACGCTCCATGCGATCACCTGTGCTGACCAGTCGCTATCGAGACCAGCGGCTTCTGCCGACAGTTCGATGTTCGACCAGTAGGCACCGATGTTGATGTAGGCGATGACGATTGCTCCTATGCCGATCCAGGCGACCAGCGTGGGCCGGGCGGTGACTTCCGCGGCTTCTGCCGCGACTGCGTGAGGGTTCACCGTGGGGATCAGGCGCACAAAGGGCAAAGTGACAACATAGGTACCGATGAAAAATACATAGATGCCATTCATGCTCAGGTGCGGGATCAACTGAAGTTCCAAAAATTGAGATACCGCGAATGCCAGCAGCATCCAGTTGAACGCCTCGCGTGGCTTGGAATGCGCGCCCAGGCCGGCGACTGCGACGGCGGTGTAAAAACCGGAACCAAGACCGGCTATCAGACGAAGCACTAGCGTCGCGTGATAGTCGACATATTGGGTACACAGAGCATTGGCGAGTATCGCCAGAGCGATACCGACATAGGTTAGGGTTTGGCGACTCAAACGTCGGATCAACAGGCTTGTCATGACCGCACCGATGAAGAGGCCGAGCAGATCAGCCGACGCCACACGATTGACCTCGATTTCGCTAAAGCCCAGTTGATCAACCCATGCACCGTTAATGGCGGGCAGAGCGACCAATACGCTGTAGCCAACCAGTGTCATAAAAAGGCTGAGAAGAAAGGGGCCGCGCTGATCAAAAGGGTTGTCGACGGATGAGACGTTCATTTTCTGGGCCTCTGTGGCATTGGCACTCGGTGGCGGCAAGGCGGTTAACTCTCGCACCCGAGTCGGGGAATAGCAACGTACATTCGTGTCGCTGCCAATGAATTCTGTCACACTACAGTACGTCATATGAATGGCTGATGCGCAGGTTGTTGTGAGGGCGACTTGAATGACTGATAGCAGTCCCAGGCAAGTCTTTGAGCAGGCACTGCAGCTGGTTAAGTCCGGAGACCGCGATCTGGCAGCCAATATTTGCAGAGATGCGCTTGAGCGCGATCCAGGCGATATCAATTTTGTTTCATTACTCGGTTCCATACTTGCGGGTAGCGGCGAGTTAGTGGAGGCGATCCAACTGTTGCAGAGGGCGGTGCGGGCGGCTCCGGGCCATGCCAGGGCGCAAGAAGACCTGGGCACGTTATTGTTGAGCGGCGGGCGCGCAGAGGAGGCAATTGTCCATCTGGAAAAGGCCCGTAGTTTGCGTGCTCCCGATGCCAACTTGCTGAGTAAACTGAGTGTGGCTTACGTCAAGCTGGGGAGGGGGACCGAGGCAGAAGCTCTGCGATCGCAGGCGTCGGTTTTGTCACCCACCCAAGCGAAACTGGAGGAGGCGACACGCCTTTTCGTCGACGGCAAATACCGCGAGTCAGAAAAGCTCGCAAAAGAGTTGGTGCGAGAGAACCCCAATGACGTGAATGCGGCGCTCCTGCTTGCGCGTCTCGCCATGATGGCCAATTGTTATGAGGAAGCCCGACCGATTCTCGAGAAGATTATTCAGGTGGCGCCGCGTTACATGGCGGCCTGGCATGATTTGAGTACCGTGCTGAAAGAGCTGCATCAGTATGATGAGGCGGTCGAGGTGCTCTCCCGAGCGTTGGCCTTGGATGGCGAGAACGCCATGACCCACTACTATCATGGTGCAGCGCTGGCCATGGCAGCGCGCCCTGAGGAGGCTGTAGTCGCTTATC
>Ga0181556_1000649_pt1 | contig 36791 bp, 57 predicted proteins | sample 011ome_14_FD_148651 | JGI IMG/M metagenome (GOLD analysis project Ga0181556, IMG submission 148651) | Coastal salt marsh microbial communities from the Groves Creek Marsh, Skidaway Island, Georgia - 011505AT metaG (spades assembly) | ecosystem: Environmental > Aquatic > Marine > Intertidal zone...
CCGCGACCGCGACCGCGACCCCGACCACGACCGCGACCGCGACCCCGACCACGACCGCGACCGATATTTTTGCTTTAAACCGCGCATCACTTTACAACGCCAAATGCTTCAATGGCAGCAGTCGAAATATAAAGATCATTCGGCAGCGTCTGTGCGTCTTTCCACGCCTTATCAGTAAATGCGCCAGTTTCATAAACAATGGCTGGATCGGACAATTTCACGCAAGTCACGTTCACGCCAACCAGCTTTCCAGTGTAAATGTAATTCATGCAAAAAAGCGTGATCCGTTGGCCCATAAGGGCCTCAAGACCTTCGCCGTCTTTCGTTTCAACAAGAACTTTCATTGTCATTTTCCTTTAGATTAATGGTTTATTTCACTTTACGCAGTTTAGATTGCTCAATAACGCCCGTGCTATGTTTAAACGGCCAGCCATCAGACGGCGCGGGGCTGGGATGAGTGTAACGCTGCGCCCATACTAAGCTAATGTAATCGTCCAATGTGCGCCCCTCTGCCAATTCGGCCAAAGCTGCGCGGGCTGTTGATTCGTGCTGCATAATGTTTCTCCTATCGGATAAAGAGCAAGACAAGATAAGCAACGGCAAGCCAGAAGGCGATCAATCCTAAGCAACCGCCTAATATTGTGCGATCAAACTTCATCGGACTTCTCCATTGTAGCTAATGGGCGCGGGCGGCATATGTGGCAATCGTACCACAGCCGGTCAGCCGCATCCCACCGGGCCGTTGCGCCATTGGGCAGCATGGTACCGCACCGGCAGCGGATAGCGTAAGGGACGGGCTTGAGCTTATTCATACACGCCCCGTCTTTTCCGGGCTGGAAATATAAGATTCGTGTTCGATCTCCCATTCCCGATAACGCTCATGTTCTTCCAGCGCATCCATGACCTGCCTGCTTGCATCAATCCATGCGCTGTTAGGGTGCAGGAAATACACGCCGCAATCGTTTAAACTGAATGCGTCATATTCGATGCTCTCCAGCAATTCAGCCAGTGTGTTGAACCATGCCGCCTCGCCGTCAGGATGGGTGACGATGTACATCATAGTGCCCCCACAATGGCGGCAATGATGTGTACTGCAATCCATAGCGCGGCGATAAGACCGCCCAGCAGTGCGGCTCCAAGGACCGCGTGAGCGGCGTGGTATAAAATACGCGGGGCAGGCGGCGGCGGTTCATAGCAAGGCATGGCGGTGATCCTTTCGCTTGGGTTAAAAGCAGCTATCGCATGAGCAATGGGCATGGCCGCCGGACTGGCATCTGTCCGATGCATCGTGGCTGGGATGCCATTCTTCATTTTGCGCCCGCATCCTGTCGCAAAAGCGGCAATCGCCTATCGGGGCCTGATGGCGGCGTTCGCCTGGCTTACTAGGCACGGGGGCGGTGATGTTCATTAGGCCGCCTCCATCACTGTGAAGCTGTCATTGAACTGGCTATGCGGCATGACGCGAACATACACGTTACCACGTTCGCCACCGCCGCCTATCCACTGACCATGCCATTGCAGCTTTGTCGCCAGCGCCATAGCAGCGGCCTTGTGGTTTTCTTCCGTGCTGAGTGCAGGGTCATAAGAAATTGTGACCTTTGAGCGGCCATAGCTAGAACGCGCAATGATGCGCGAACCGCGTGTGTTTGAGGGGCCTTTGTATTCAGTCTCAATGTATTGCATTGGATTTGTCCTTTGTGTGTTGCTTGGCGATTGTGAGACTAGGGCAAGATTAGGGGCGATGCAAGGGGGAGGTTAGCCCCCTGCCCGTCATATTAGGCAGCTTCCCTGGCTTGTTCCGCCGCATGGGCGGCTTGGGCGCGGGCTTCCCGTTCATCGGGCGAAAGCACAGCAAAAGACGGGTCCCAAGCTGGCGATTCCGTGCTGCTATTCTGGCGAAGCGGCATAATGATCCCGTAAACCCCCTGGTGGGAATTGAACGTCACGGGCGCGGGCTCGTCGCCATTGTGATGGACATGGAAGTACCCAAGATCCAGCGCCTTGGCGAATTTCGCCATGGTGCCTGTATAATTGCCGTCATATTGGCCTGGCTTGCCGTCAACAGTCTGAGGCATAATCCGGCGATAGTCCGGGAATGTCCCGTCAATAGGCGCGGCCATGCCCGTGATCGTGCCGGTGAAGGCAAGCATGGTGCCATTGTCCGGCCCCTGCAGGATGGTCATGCTGGCATAGTTTGTATACTTGACCGGCTTGGCGCTTTTAATGAAATCGGACGGGATAATGTAAGAGCCGGTGAGAGTGTTAGGCTCCGCGCAATCTTCACGCCGCGACAGCAAAATATGCCCGTTTGTTGCGGTATATGTTACTGTTTTTTCAGTGATTTCCACAAAAACCCCACAAAGGTAGTATCGGGTTTGTTCCGTGCTAGCGGCGAGATTGATAGCCTTAATGGTGGCAATGTTAATTTCAGCTTGCATGTTACATTCTCCAGGTTAGGTGCTGGTTCCGGCATTATTGCCGCATAAGCCCCCCGGCTAAGAGGGGCTTAGACTGCACTAGGCGGCTTTGCGAGCCTGGTTTTCGGCCATCGCCGCAAGGTACAGGCGGCAAAGATGACCTATTTCATCAACGCTGGCGCTGACATTATCGTAATACCCGTCACAAGTTTCGCTCCAAACGCCGTCGCAATCTTCTGGCATAAGCTCAATGGCCGCGTGTAGTTTCCAGCGTTTCGATAATCCGGCCATGCCGTGCAGCGCCTTGTAATAGGCGGCATATGCCGGGTTTTCGGCTAATGCGCGGGCTTGATTTGCCGCCGCTTTGGCAAAGGCCCCTTGCGGCGTAAAGTTAGGCTTAACTTTGCCGGAAACTTTCCATCCAAAACCTATGTTTTTCAGTACCGTGCCATCGCTCATATAGCGTTTGGCGCTTGTGAGCTTATTTACCGTGCCTACTTCCGTGCGACCATATGCAGAGAGTTTTGCCATTGTGGCGGTGTCCTTTATTAGCTTGGCGTTTCGGGCATTAACCTTCCCGTATAAACCCCCGCCGGATTAGGGCAGGGGCTTAGGCTGGAGGGCTTAGGACAACGACGCGACTATTTTCGGGCCTGACCAACGGGTTGCTTGCCCATTAACTAGAGTATTGCCGTCGATCACAAAGCCAAGCGCGGCAAAAGATTGTTTCGCCTCTTCATGCGCTTCGATGCTGCGGCGCACAGCAACAACATTACCGTGCCGGTCTAAAATCGTGTATTCGTCCGCACCTATCATTTGCTTGTTTCCTTTGCTGCTTGGCAGTGTAAACAGATAGATTATTTGCGCGTGGCGCAATACCATTGAATGCCTGTCTATTGGGAAAATGGCGGAATATCATGCGGCAGCCTGTCGCATGTGGTAGCGGGATACCGCATTTGAGTATCGGAAAAGTCTGCCTCCCTCCACGCATGGCCGGGGGTCTGCGATATTGATTTGTTCTGCATGCGTTCTAATTCTGGACATTGTCTTTTACGCAATGTCCGGGTGCAATGCAGCATTTACCTCTAAAAAAACCAGCTTTGTCCGGCTTTGTCCGGCTTTGTCCAGCATCGAAAACTTTGCCGGACAGACAGCCACACAGTATACTTATACTGTGGCTGGCCGGGTGGCTGGCTGGCTGGCTGGCTGTTTGGGGTTAGGGATGGGGTCAGGCCCCAAGCATGGATCGCCCCGGCATGGGATCGCCCCGCGCCAGGCGACAAGCTGGCCCGGCATGGCCCCGGCCCGGCAGGGCAGGCGGTCATACCATCGCCCCGCCCCTAGCCGCCTGCCTCATGGCCTAGCACGGCGCTAGGCTGGCGGTCATACCATGCCACCGCCCCATGCCGCACGGCCCGCTAGGATTGCACACCGGCTGGCATGGTAAACATTCGATGTTGGCGCTGGAAACTTTCTTCGACGGGGTGGGGTCGATATAGACATAGGCCCTCCCCACAAATTGGCCTGCCCTAGCCGGTCTTGCTCAAATCCCAAAATTTGCCGGGAAATCCAAAATCAGTCCTTGCGCTAGGCACACAAATATGCCTGCAGATTGACTACAGGCTCAAATCCGCCCATATTTGGCTATATTTCACCTAAATCTGGTGCAAAATGCCTTCCACATCTGACAAACAGCGTCGTTTCATGGCTGCGGCGGCCCATAGCCCCGAATTTGCCAAGAAAGCTGGCATTCCGGTTAAAGTTGCCAAGGAATACAACGCGGCGGACAAGGGGCCTAAGCTGGCCCGCGCGATGAAGAACATGAAGCGGGACGACACATGACGCGCTTTACGAAGAATAACACGGCTAGTCGGGGTCGCGGTCGGCCCAAGGGGTCGAAGGACAAGTCCACAAAGAAAGCCAAGGAGATGATTGCCAGCTTTGTTGATGGCAATGCGGAGCGGCTGAACCAGTGGCTTGAGGAAGTTTATGAGCAGGACGGCCCCAGGGCTGCGTTTAACTGCTTTTCGGATCTGATTGAGTACCATGTGCCGAAATTGGCTCGCAATGAAGTAACCGGTCCTGATGAGGGTCCAGTGGAACTCGTGATTTCGTGGCAAGACAAGAAGTAGGCGGGCATGGCGGACAAAGACGCACAGAAACTGGCTAAAATTCTGGCGTCTGTCCGGCCCCTGCAGCGTCCCACGCTGCCTACGGACGTAAACCCTGAAAGCAGGCTGACGCCAGAGCAATTGAACGGCTTGCAGTACAGCCGGGATAAATATGCTGACGGCACCTACATGGTTGACGCGCCGCATAGCCAGTACAATCCGGGCGACGAGCCTGCTATTACTAGCTTTATGGGCGCTATTGACCGCGTTCCAGCGCCGCTAAAGGACGCTGGGCAGTACGTCAATTACCCAACATTTTGGGACGGCGCAGTTGTTGATCCAAACAAGGCCCTGACTAACGCTTTGGCGTATGAAGCGCATACTGGCAAGAAATTTGCCCGCTATCCCACGCCGCAGGCTGCAGAATGGGGCGAAATGAAGGTTGTTCACCCAATTATGGATGCTGATGCTCAGAAGGTATTGGCAACCACAGAAGCACAAAAACGTCTGAGAAATGCGAAATAATGGCTGTAAAGGCTGTCAGCATTGAGTATTCGCCTCGCGATGCGTTCATGCCATTTCACAACCGCACGCAGCGGTGGGCTTGCCTTGTGGCGCATCGCCGGGCGGGCAAGACGGTTGCAGCGGTCAATGACATCATACGGGCGGCGGTCACTTGCAAGTCGCCCAACCCGCTTTTTGGCTACATAGCGCCGTACCGCAGTCAGGCCAAGAGCGTGGCTTGGGATTATCTCAAGCGTTTTAGCAAGCCAATCGCGAAGGCGGCCAATGAAGCGGAATTGCAGATTGATCTGGTCACAGGCGCACGAATTCGGCTTTTCGGCGCTGATAACGCTGATGCTATGCGCGGCTTGGGCTTTGACGGCATTTTTATGGACGAGTACGGCGATTTTCGTCCTAGCGTTTGGGGTCATGTCATTCGTCCTACGCTGTCTGACAAGCAGGGCTGGGCCGTGTTTGGCGGCACTCCGAAGGGCAAGAACCAGTTTTGGGACATTTATCAGACTGCCAAGCTAAGTCCGAAGGATTGGTTCCTTTTGAGGCTGACGGCGACTGACAGCCAGATATTGCCGCAGTCGGAATTGGATGCGGTTAAGTCCCAGATCACGCCTGACCAGTATATGCAGGAATATGAGTGCAGCTTTGAGGCGGCGATCCTCGGCGCATTCTACGGTGTTGAGATGCGCGAAGCGGCAGACCAGGGCCGCATCAGCGAAGTGCCTTATGACCCGGCTTTGCCGACATATACGGCGTGGGACTTGGGCTTTCGGGATGACACTGCAATCTGGTGGTATCAGGTAGCCCGCAATGAAATCCACGTTATCGATTATTACGCTGTTTCCGGCGCTAGTATTTCTGATATTGCTGAAGTTGTTGTCAATAAGCCTTACCATTATGGCAAGCACTACTTGCCGCATGATGCGCGAGCTAAAACTCTTGCTGCTCAAGGCAAGTCTGTTATTGAGCAGCTGGCTGAATTTCTTGGGTTAGCCAATATTGCCGTTGTGCCTGATCTTGGCGTTCAGGACGGCATCCAGGCTGTGCGTATGACGCTGCCCAAAGTCTGGTTTGACGAACTCAAGTGCAATGAGGGCATTGAGGCTCTTAGGCAGTATGAGCGCGAGTTTGACGAAGACAAAAAGGCATTCCGCGCGGCTCCCAAGCACAATTGGTGCTTTACCGGCGACACAAAGATATTGACACGTTACGGAACGTATCAGATGATGGACCTGCCGTATAGCGGAGAGGTTCTGACATCATGTGGCTGGAAGCAATACATCAATCCGCGTGTGACGCGGAAAAATGCCCGTCTTGTGGAAGTAACGTTCAAAGACGGTCTTTTGGTGAAATGTACGCCGGATCATACATTCAAAACGGAATTCGGTTGGACATCCGCCGAATCCCTAATGCCGGGTACAGTGATCCAATCTTCCTTGATCCCATCACGCAATATTTTGACGGCGGCCTATACCGCATTTGGGAAAGCGATAAATACTTTAAGCGCGGCGGCAAATACTTGCATCGAGATGTCTGGAAGGCTGCATTTGGGATTATCCCTGATGGGTGCCACATCCATCACAAAGATAGCAACCGCGCCAACAATCGACTCGAAAATCTTGAATGCTTACCTGCCGCAATACATCTTCGCGAAACGCTCAGGCTATGGCACAAGCGTCATGCAGAGCGGTCTAAAAGTTGGACCAAATGGAAGCGCGAACCAAAAGAATGCCTTGAATGCAAAAATCAATTTGACGCATTGGTTCGCAAATCTGGACATGCTCAAAAATATTGTTCATCCGCTTGCAAGGTTAAAGCGTACCGCGATAGAGGCGCTGACAAACAGGCGACTGCTCGTTATAGAGAGCGTCAAAAATCTAAATGAAACGTCTGACGTTTGGTGTTTGACTGTACCGGGCGCAGAAGAATTTTCGCTGTCTAACGGCGCGATAGTTCACAACTGCTCTCATCCGGCAGATGCATTCAGAATGTTGGCTATTGCATGGCGCGGAGAAGTTGCGCCGAAAGTTATGGCAAGCGAGCGCCCACTGATTGTGGGCAAAGGTAACACGGCCACATTGAATGATATGTGGGCATCACAGAAGACAAAGAGAAGGGCTAGACTATGAGCGGCGTTAATAATCCTTATAGGTATCAGTATGAGCATGTGGGCGTGTCACAGACTGCCCAGGTGCTTGGCGGGACGGGCGCGGTAGGCGACTACCTGCATCGCATCGTTTGCACTGTCAGCACGGCGGCGACGAGCCTTGTGCAGGTTGTTGATGGCAGCGGAGCGGGCGTTCTCACGCATACCGTTCTGCCCAATAACGTGGGCGGCGGTGTTGGCGTTTACAACATTGAACTCAATGCTGTGTCGGCTAATGGCGCGTGGAAGATCACGACCGGCGCTGGCGTTGAAGTCATGGCTGTCGGCATCTTCAGTGCGTAAGGCATACCAATGACCGCAGCTTGGACACGCAGCGAAGGCAAGAACCCCCAAGGCGGTTTAAACGCCAAGGGCCGTGCGTCTTATCATGCCCAGACTGGCGGGACATTGAAGCCGCCCGTCAAGTCTGGCGATAATCCGCGCCGCGCGTCATTTCTGGCTCGCATGGGCAATATGCCAGGGCCTATGGAAAAAAACGGCAAGCCTACCCGCCTCGCATTGGCGCTCAAGGCTTGGGGCGCGTCCAGCAAGGCAGATGCCAAGTCCAAGGCTGCCGCAATCTCTCATCGTAACAAGTAAGGAAACACCATGCCTATCGACCCACAGAGAATGGCTGCCATTCTGCAGCGCGTACAGTTGGCCCGTCAGGGCGGCGCTGGCGGCCCGCCTCCCAGCGGCCCAATGGGCGGCCCCCCGCCTGGAATGCCGCCGCAGGGCGCTCCGCAGGGCGTTCCCATGCAGATTCAGGGCGTCATGTCACCTATGCCGGGTGGTCCGCAGGGCGGCCCGCCTCCGGCTGCTCCGTTTGGTGGCCCCGGTGGTCCGCAGGGCTTGCCTCAGCGTCCCATGATGCCGCCTGGTGGAATGCCGCCGCGTTAATACGTTATTAAGGAATTAGACGATGGCCTTGGAAAAAGTCGATTCGACCGTCCAGAAGCTGCTGACTGGCATTCATGCGTACAACGCTGAATTCAAGAAGTGGGAAGCGCGTACTACAAAGATCATTCGCCGTTACCGGGATGACCAGAATACCGGCACCGGGATGACCAATGATGCCGCGCGGTTCAATATCCTCTGGTCCAACGTCCAGACACTAGTTCCGGCTGTGTATGCCCGTCTGCCCAAGGCCGATGTTTCCCGGCGCTTTGGCGATAATGACCCCGTTGGCCGCGTTGCGTCTTTGCTGATTGAGCGGGCGCTTGATTACGAAATTGAGCATTATCCTGATTTTCGTTCAGCCATGCGTCATTCAGTTGAGGATCGGTTCCTTGGCGGGCGCGGCGTGTCGTGGGTGCGCTATGACCCGCATATCAAACAACAGGACGTACCCGAAGATGGTTACCAAATCACCGAAGACATCGAAGAAGGCGAAGCCAAAGAAGAAGGCGGCGATGTCCACAATCAAACCGCTGGAAACGATGGCCCCCCTGAAGAAATTGACTACGAGTGCGCCCCCACAGATTACGTTCATTGGCGGGATTTTGGACATTCTTGTGCGCGTACTTGGGAAGAAGTAACCCAGGTCTGGCGCTGGGTTTATATGTCCAAGGAAGCCGTTGCGGAGCGGTTTGGCAAAAAGATTGCCAAGAAGATTCCGTTCAATAGCAGCCCGGACGGTCTGACCAAATACGGCCAGCGCGAAAAGCCCAATGACAAGGCCAAGATTTGCGAACTGTGGGACAAGGAAACCGGCAAGGTTTACTGGCTCATGGAAAACTGGGTCGATTTGCTGGATGAGCGCGACGACCCGCTTGGCCTTGAAGGCTTCTTTCCGTGCGCCAAGCCCCTGTTTGCCACGACAACGAGCGATAGCCTTGTTCCGGTGCCTGATTTCATTCTGTATCAGGATCAGGCCAATGAACTCGACATTCTGACTGACCGCATTGATGGTCTGGTCAAATCCCTGCGCGTCCGTGGTGTGTACGATGCTTCTCAGCCCGCACTGCAGCGTTTGTTGACGGAAGGGGACAACAATACGTTGATCCCCGTCGATAAATGGATGGCCTTCAGTGAGAAGGGTGGGTTGAAGGGGTCCATTGACCTTCTCCCCATTGAGACTTTGGCCTCCGCGCTTATCAATTGCTATCAGGCTCAATCCAACATCAAGGGGCAGATTTATGAAATCACGGGCATTTCAGACATTCTGCGCGGCGCTGGCGCGGCTTCTGAATCCGCCACGGCCCAACAGCTTAAAGGACAATATGCTGGCCTGCGACTGCGAGCTATGCAGGAGAGCGTTGCACTCTTTGCGAGCGAACTACTCCGACTGAAGGCGCAGATTATCTGCACCAAGTTCCAACCTGAAACTATCCTTCATCTAGCTGCGGCTGAACAAATGTCGCCTGCAGATCAGCAGATGATCCCGCAAGCCTTGCAACTGATAAAGGATAGCCCACTCCGTTCGTTCCGCATCCAAGTCGCTGCCGATAGCCTTGTTCAGCTTGACGAAAACCAGAACAAGCAGGACCGCGTTGAGTTTCTGACGGCGTTCAGCAACTTCCTGCGCGAAGCTGTCCCGGCTGGTCAGGCATCGCCGGAAATGGTGCCGATGCTTATGGACGTTATGAAGTTTGGCATTGGAGGGTTTAAACAGGCTCAGACCATTGAAGGGTCGATTGACGCTGCATTGCAGCAGATGGTTCAGGCCAGCGCCCAAAAGGCTCATAACCCGCAGCCCAGCCCTGAAATGATGAAGATTCAGGCTCAGCAGCAGACTGAACAGGCCAAGGTACAGGCTGATGTTCAGAGCCAGCAGGCTCGCGCCCAGGCTGACATGCAGATTGAGCAGATGAAAGCCCAGATGGAAGCGCAAATGGAAAGTCAGCGCCAACAGCATGAGGCCCAGCTTAAAATGCAGGAATTGGCCGCCAAGGAACAGTTTGACCGCTGGAAGACTGAACTTGAGGCTGCAACCAAGGTCATGGTCGCCCGCATTGCCGCCAATCCCGGCATGGATTTGCCCATGATCGAAGCTCAGCAGGCGGCCACACAGACCATTACCGAAGACTTGGGCCACAACGTCCGTCAGGCTATGGATCATATGGCCGAAGCCCATAACAACATGGCAAACATGCACGGCGAAGCCATGCAGAAGCTCCATGATGTCCTTCAGGCGGCCAGTGCGCCCAAGCGGATCGTGCGTGGTCCCGATGGTCGGGCCGTGGGTGTTGAACCTGTTCCGGCCATTCCGCAGGGGATTATGCAGTGATTACAACGACTAAGGGCGATATGGACGAAGCGTTGCTTGAAAGGCGCGAAGGCCAGTTTGAAGATGACAATGAACTAACAAAATGGGTGGAATACTGGGATGGCGATGAAATGGTTCATCGTTCGGTCCATGTGCATCTTAAAAAACCCATGATTTCTTTTTCTGAAATTGGAGGCTTTTCGTGAGCAATACTCAGGCAATGTGTACGTCCTTTAAGGGCGAAATTCTTTCGGGTATTCATGCACTTGGCACGACCGTTACGCGGGCCGGGACCGGGGCGGATACAATCAAGGCCGCGCTATACCTGGCTTCGGCCACTATTAGCGCTGCCACTACCGCCTACTCCGCTACGGGCGAAGTAACTGGTACGGGCTATTCGGCGGGCGGCGTTACTGTCACCAATGCCACGGCACCCACGACCAGCGGCACGACCGGCTATTGGACCCCTTCGGCCAGCATTACCTATACGACCGTCACGCTGACCACGGCCTTTGATTGCGTTTTGATTTACAATTCGACGCAGAGCAATAAGGCCATTTCGGCTCATACGTTTGGCTCGCAGACCGTGACCGCCGGGACGTTTACGCTGACCATGCCGACCAATGACGCAACTAATGCCCTTATTCGCATTGCCTAATGGCCGCGCAGGGTCCGTGGGACACAGGCACATGGGACACAGCCCTTTGGGATAGCCTCCCAATCACGGGCAATTCCGCTACGGGTTCGCCCGGCAGCGTCAGCGTAGGCGCAATTACCGTTGCCCTGACGGGCGCAGGAGCCACGGGGGCGGTCGGGACGGTTACCCCGTCTGATACTAAGGCCCTGACCGGAAACGCCGCCACGGGCGCTGTAGGGACCGCCAGCCCCGTCAATACGACAACGCTGACCGGCGCACAGGCCACGGGCGCGGTCGGAACTGTTTTAGAGACTGATGCAGACCTGCTAACTGGCAATGCCGCCACAGGCCAAGTCGGAAGCGTAGGGTTTGGCGGTGTCACGGTAGCCCTGACAGGGGTTGAAGCTACGGGTGCGGTTGGCAATGTTATTTATGTCCCTGCCCCAATCATCATTGTTGATGATACCCATGATGGTGATTACCACAAAAAGCTAAAAAAGCGGTTTGACGAGGAAAATCAAAGGCTTGCAAAAAAGCGCGAAGATATTATTGCCGCTTACGAACGTATTGTTGAGGGCAAGCCAGACCTTGCGGAAGAACTTACGGCTGGCTTTGAAGTAATCGACAAGCAAAAAGACAATAAAAATCAAGTATTCGGTCCAACAATTGATTTTGATAGATTTATCAAAGACTTGGATCGTGTTGAACGGCTTTGGAATGAATATTTAGAAATGGAAGATGAAGATTTGATGGTGCTTCTATGAGCAGATACCGCGCTGTATATGACCGCAAAGGCTTGCTGGCTGAGTATCAGGATGAAGAACTCACATGGGTTCGTGAAGAACTCGACAAGACTAGCAAAGCAAAGCACCAAATAATGCTTGACATTCAACCGTATAAGAGCATGGTTGACGGCAGTATGATTACTTCGCGTTCTCATCACAGGGAACATTTACGCCGTCATAACTGCTTTGAAGTCGGAAATGAGAAAATGGAGCCAAAGGTTCCAACCCCGATGTCAAAGGAAAAACGTAGGCAGATTCTGCGGGAACAGCTTTTTAATGTTACCGACAGGGAATGCGACAGAGTTTTAGATCAACTTAGGAGACGATGAACTTGGACACCCAAGATCAGATCATTCCAGAAGACGACAAGGGCATTGACCGTAAAGAACTGCTGGCCCAGCAATTTGACGACATGCAGGCTGACGAACAGCCAGAACCCAAAGAATCCAAGCCCCGCGCTTCCAACGGCAAATTTGTAGCCAAGGAAGAAGCCGAGCCTGACGAGGCCCCGGCGGTTGAAGAACCCGTCTGGAAGCGCCCGCCTTCCTCCTGGAAACCCGATTATCACGAAGTCTGGCAGAGTGCCGATCCCCGCCTGCAGGAATACGCCTATCAGCGCGAGCAGGAAATGCGGGCTGGCATTGAGCCGCTGCGGTCCAAAGCCCAGTTTGCCGACCAGATCAACGAGGCTATTCAGCCTTATATGACCACAATTCAGGGTCTTGGTATTGATGCCCCTCGCGCCATCAAGGCGCTCATGGAGGCAGACCACGCCCTTCGCTATAGCCCGCCAGAACAGAAACGGGCCTATCTTGCCAATCTGGCAAGTCAGTACGGAATTAATTTGGGTGAAGTCGATCCTTACTCACAGGTGGGACCGGTTGACCCAAATTATTATGCTCTCCAGAACGAATTAAACAGCGTTCGCGGCGAGATTATAAGTTTCAAACAGCAGCAGGAACAGGCTGAAAACCAATCTCTGCTGGGTGAAATCAATAATTTTGCGACCAAGGCAGAGTATTTTGAAGAAGCGCGTCCGACCATGATTCAGCTCCTACAGAGCGGCGTGGCGGGTACGTTAGAAGAAGCCTATGAAAAGGCTATTCGCCTTAACGATGATCTTTTCCAGCAGACCCAGCAACGCTCACAGGCAGAAGCTGCGGCTCAAAAAGCATCATCGGCCAATCGGGCTGCGAAAGCGGCTAAGGCGGCAGCGGTTAGCGTCAAAAGTTCCACACCCGGCACCAAGACTACGACCAAAGCGCAAGATAGACGCTCTATGCTGCTCGAACAATTCGACAGTGTGAACGAGCGTTTTTGATAAACTGATGAAAGGACTACCCAATGGCTTTCGCCAATAGTTCGATCAGTGACATCATTGCGACCAATATTCAGAGCCGCAGCGGTGAACTGGCCGACAACGTGACTAACAACAATGCCCTCCTTCGTCGTCTGAAGGACCGGGGCAACGTGAAGACCTTCAGCGGCGGTAACGTCATTCTGCAGGAAATCATGTACAATGACAGCACCACGAACAACACCAACAGCTATTCTGGCTATGAAGTGCTGAACGTGTCGCAGAACAGCCCCATTTCGGCTGCTCAGTTCTCCATCACCCAGTACGCCTCGGCAATCACCATTTCCGGCCTGGAAATGATCCAGAACTCCGGTAAGGAAGCGATTATTGACCTGTTGGATGGCCGTATGAATGTTGCGGAAGCCCAGTTGGCTAACCGCATCGGCAGCGACATCTACCTGGACGGCACTGGCAACAGCGGCAAGAACATCACCGGCCTCGGCGCTGCTGTTCCTGACGCCCCGACCAGCGGAACGTATGGCGGCATCAACCGCGCTTCGTTCTCGTTCTGGCAGTCGGTTGCCTACTCTGGCGTGACCAACGGCGGCTCGGCTGTTACTGCCTCGAACATCCAGCAGTACATGGATGCTCTGGCCGTTCAGCTTATCCGTGGTACGGACAAGCCTGACCTGATCGTGGCCGACAACAACTACTATCGCCTGTATCTGCAGTCGTTGCAGTCCATCCAGCGCATCTCGGACTCCGGTTCGTCGATGGCTGGCGCTGGCTTTGCCTCGCTGAAGTATTACGGCGCTGGTATGGCGTCGGACGTTGTGCTTGACGGTGGTATCGGCAATGCCGCGACTGCCAACCATATGTGGTTCCTGAACACCAAGTACCTGATGTTCCGCCCGCATGTGGACCGCAACTTTGTTCCGATTGGCGGCGAGCGCCAGGCGGTTAACCAGGACGCTATCGTGAAGCTGATCGGCTGGGCGGGCAATCTGACCTGCTCCGGTTCGCAGTTCCAGGGTGTTCTGATTGCCTAAGAAGGAAATTCAACATGGCTTATTCATTTACTGAAAATCGCGCTGGTCTTCTCCAGATTGCGAATACTGACTCCGGCGTGACGATGGCGAATGGCACTTCTGCCATTCCCACGCCCCCGGCGACTCTCGGCATGGTTTGCCGCGCGTTTGACCCGACCTATGGCGAAGGCGAATTTATCCTCCTTGTTGGCGTTGCCAGCACGGTGGTTGGCTCGCTTGTCAGCTACAATGCCACGACCTACCAGACCGCCCTGTCGGCCAATACGGCCAATCAGGCGACCCCGGTGGCCGTTGCGATGTCGGCTTGCACTGCCGGTTTGTTTGGCTGGTATCAGATTGGCGGCCTCGCGGTTGTCAAGAAGACCGCCGTTGCCGTCAATGCCCAGGTTGCCGTTTACCAGTCTGCCACCACGGGCCGTATTATGCCCACGGCGGCTTCTGGCAAGCAGCTCCTCGGCGCTCGTTCGGCCAACCTTGCTACCGTTGCCTCGACTGTTTCGACCGTTGTTGTGTCGATCAATCGTCCGCATCTGCAGGGTCAGACCACCTAATGATCGTACCGTCCAACCTTGACGATACGATTCCCGTTGTGTGCAACACGGAGGATCACGAGATTTTCGGCAATATAACTGCTGCCGTTACTCGTGATCTTCCGTGGTTGCAGCTTTCTGAGCCACATGACGGGGTAGCTGTGATTGTGGGGGGCGGTCCTTCTATGAAGGCCCTGCTCCCCATGATTGCCGCCCATAAAGCCGCTGGTCAGGCCATTTTTGCTGTAAATGGCACTATTCCGTCTTTAGCTAGCGTCGATGTAACCCCTGACTATTTCGTGCTTCTGGACGCTAGGGCGCACAATCAGGGCTTTGTTCACCCCAATAAGGCTACCAAGTACCTCATCGCGTCCCAGTGTTCTACGGGCGTTTTTGAGGCTCTGGAAGGCCATGACGTTACCTTGTGGCATCCGGCCTATCCGGGCATTCAGGACTATATTGGGGACCGCGTTTGTGCTTTGATTGGCGGCGGCACCACCGTTGGCCTTCAGGCCATGAGCATCGCTTTTGCGATGGGTTATCGAAATATTCACCTTTATGGCTTTGATTCCAGCTATTCCAAGGCTGGCGAAGGTCATGCTTACGATCAGGCGGCCAATGCCGAAGACCCCCGCGAAGGTTATTGGGTAAACGGCAAGGAATATATCGCCGCCCCTTGGATGGCCCGTCAGGCTATGGAATTTCAGACCGCCGCCCAGCAACTTGCTGATGAGGATGCGGTCATTCATGTCCACGGCCATGGCCTTCTTCCCGCAATTGCGAAGGCCATGTCTGAGCCGCCGCCCGATCTGTCGGAAGTCCAAAAATATGAGGCTATGTGGCAGACCCCGCTTTACCGGGAAGTGGCTCCGGGCGAGATGTTTGCCGATCATTTTATCCAGATTGCCGATCCCAAACTGTCCGACGTTATCGTGGACTTTGGCTGCGGTACGGGCAGAGGCGGTAAAAAGATTGCCGATTTGACCCATTGCAAAGTGCAACTCGTTGATTTTGCTGATAATTGTCGGGATGAAGGCAATGATTTGCCCTTTACCGTAGCCGATCTGACCAAGCCCATCGGGATCAGCGGCAATATTGGCTATTGCACCGATGTCATGGAGCATATCCCGCCGGAGGATGTGCCTGATGTCATTAAAAATATTATGGATTGTGTCGATAGTTGCTATTTCAAAATAGCCCTATTTGACGATAGTATGGGAAAGCTGATCGGTCACCCGCTTCATCTATCCGTGTTTCCTAGCGTATGGTGGCAAGAAAAATTCTCTGCATATGACATTGAGTACGAGCATTCGGATAATGGCGCAGCCTGTCCATATGCTACGTTTTACGTTAAAAACCTGAAATAAAGGATTAAATCATGCCCATTCCCTCACGAATCCTCGCCTCTGGTAATTCTCCGCTGGCGACTACCTCCATTGCCGGTGATGGCGCGACTGGTCTGGTTGCTACCGGCACCACCCAGACCGACGCTCTGCAGCTTTCGGCTGTTTTTAACGCCATTACTACTTCTTCGGCTTCGACCGGCGTTAAGCTGCCCCCCTGCGAGGCTGGCGCGGTTGTGTATATCTACAATCTGAGCGGTCAGACTCTGCAGATTTACACCAAGGAAACCAGTGGCGTTACCTTAAACGCCGCCGTCCCCGGATCGACCGGCGTTGCCCTTGGCAATACCAAGACTGGAATCTGTTATGGCACTTCCGCCACCACCTGGGCTATTACTGCGGCTCTGTCTTCAACGTAAGGAGTAATTTATGCCTTTGGATAGTGATATTTCCAATGCCGATTCTCACCTGCATGTAGAGTTCTACATGTTCGATAAGGCTCCCTACAAGGATACGCCTTTCGTGAGAATCATGGTGCCTGGAGATAAGACTAACATCATTGAGCAGCCCGCCCGCGAACATCACAAGGAGCGGTTTATTCGTCAGTGGCTCCATTTCCAGTCCCAGAATAGTGATGGTCAGGTGATCGGCACCAAGCTGGAGCAGTGGAATCAGGACAAGCCTGAAGATTTCAATGAACACCAAATGGCTGAATTGCAGATTTTGAAGTTTCAGACCGTCGAGCAAGTCGCGACGGCCACGGACGCCCAGTTGCAGCGTATTGGCATGGGTGCCGCCGGTCTTCGCGAACGTGCCAGGACGTATCTGTTGCAACGGAATCAGTCCGAGAGCAGTTCTGAATTGGCTAAGACCCGAAGCGAGCTAGATGAGTTGAAGGCCCAGATGGCTATGCTCATGTCGCAGCGCAAGCCGGGGCGGCCACGCAAGGAAGATGTAGATGTCCAGTACGACGATGCTTCAGTTGGTGCAACAGGTCACCAATGAACTAGGCGTTCCAACACCGACAACGGTAGCGGGAAATACGAACCAAGACGTTACCCAGATTTTGGCGTTGATGAACGCTTCTGGGTACGAATTGTTGCGTAAAGCCGACTGGCGCGAACTGACCAAAACCTACAGCTTCTTTACGTCCTACACGACCACGACGGGTAATTATACCACTAGCGCATTGACCATCACCGGCATCCCGTCCACTGCCGGGTTGGACACGACTTACATGGTTGTCGGCACGGGCTTCCCGAATGCCACATTCATCACCAGCGTAGATTCCAGCACTCAGGTCACAATTTCTAACTATTCGACCAGCGCCGTGACAGGCGGGACGATATATTTTCAGAAGGTCAAATACGCCCTTCCTAGCGATTATGACAGCATTGTGCCGCGTACTCAGTGGGACAAAAGCAAGCATTGGGAAATGCTCGGCCCCGAAAGCGCCCAGCAATGGGAATGGCTTCTCAGCGGCTTTATCAGCACTGGCCCGCGCATCCGCTGGCGTCTGTTGGGCAACTATTTCCAGATTTGGCCGGGTAACTCGACCAATGAAAACCTTGGCTTTGAGTACCGCAGCAAGGGATGGGCGCTGTCTGCCGCTGGCGTAGTGCAGAACAGCTTTACGGCTGACAACGACACTTGCATATATCCTGACCGCCTTATGGTGCTATCAACCAAGCTGAAATATTTCCAAGCCAAGGGCTTTGATACGACGGCCATTTACCGCGATTACCTAACTGAATTTGAGACTTCTGTGGCGCAGGATACGTCGGCGGCCAATCTATCGTTCGCCCCGCGTCCTGGTACTGTGCTGATCGGCTGGGATAACATACCGGATACCGGATATGGGAATTAGCCCTGGCTCCATGATCCAGCGTAATGCGGCTAAGGTTCAGTCGCTGCCCGCCCCGTTGGGCGGTTGGAACGCGCGTGACAGCCTTGCCAATATGGACCCGGCTGACGCCGTTACTATGGTCAATATGTTCCCTACCGTCAGCAATTTGACCATGCGCGGCGGCTATACCAAACACGCCACGGGACTGAACGGCAAAGTTCAGACCATCATGGTCTATAATTACGGCAACAATTCCAAAATGTTTGCCGCCACAAGCACAGGTTATATTTACGACGTTACGGCGGCGGGCGCAGTGGGAGCAGCCAAAGTTTCTGGCCTGACCAATGGCATTTGGGAATATATCAACATAACCACCGCTGGCGGCAGTTATTTGATGGCTGTTAACGGCGCAGACAAGCCTTTGCTTTATGACGGTGCCACTTGGACTTCGATTGACGGCGCTTCCACTCCGGCCATTACAGGCGTTACCACTACCAAGCTATGCAATATTACTTTGTTCAAGAACCGCATTTGGTTCATTGAGCAGTATACCCTAAAGGCTTGGTATCTGCCTACTAGCTCCATTGGCGGCGTGGCTCAATACATTGACATGAGCGCCATTTGCCGCTTTGGCGGCCATTTGGTCGATCTAGATACATGGACGATTGATGCCGGATATGGCGTTGATGACAATCTGACGTTCATTACCAGCACGGGCGAAACTATCGTTTATCGCGGCACTGACCCTGCCAGCGCAGCCACATGGTCGCTTATTGGTGTCTGGAAGTTAGGCTCCCCAATCGGAACGCGAGCCATGCTCAAATGGGCTGGCGATCTGCTGATCCTGACATATGACGGCCTAATGCCTATGGCCGCGTCCCTGCAGTCTAGTCGCCTGGACCCGCGTGTTGCCCTGTCCGACAAAATTCAGGGCGCTATTACTCAAGCGACAACTCAATACGGCGGCGACCATGCGGCTGTTGGGTGGCAAATTACATATACGGCCAAGTATAACGCGGTTTGGATCAATATTCCCGTTGGGGACGGTCAGCAGCAGCAATATGTGATGAATACCATCACAAAGTCATGGTGCCAGTTTACCGGCTGGGCGTCCTATTGCTGGGAAATTTACAACGATGACCCGTATTTTGGATCAGATGGCTATGTTGCCCATGCTTGGGACGATAATTATGCGGATGATGTAAGCAATATCACCACGCAGACGCTCCAGGCGTTTGACTACTTTGGCGAGCGGGGCGTTAAGAAGTATTTCACCCGCGCCCGGCCCAGCATCTTTAGCAATGGCGATCCGACCATTAGCGTGGGCATGAATATCGACTTTGATACGTCTGATACCACGGCTCCAGTAACATTTACTGGCTCGGCTTATGGCGTTTGGGATGCTGTTACAAGTACATGGGATGTTGCCATTTGGGGTGCCGATTTGGGCATTCAAAACACTTGGCTTGGTATTACGGGCATTGGCTATTGCGGCGGTCTTCAGATGAAAACCGCCAGCAGTGGCATTCAGATTCAATGGGCATCAACTGACGTGGTGTATCAGAGCGGATGGGCAGGCGTATAGTTTCCGGTCCAGAAGTGGGCCATTGGGTAGCAGATAAAATGAACGGTTCGTTTAGCAACGCGACGGGAACGGCAATCGGCCTTGAAAGGGACGGAAGCCTTATTGCTGGCGTGATGTATGAAAACTGGAACAAGCGGTCTATTACCGCCCATATGGCTATCACAGGCCAGCTTACGCGGTCATTCCTTGGTGCAATCTTCCGCTATGCTTTTGAGAAGTGCGGCGTTCATAAGGTCATTCTGCCCATTAGCAGCGGCAATGCCAAAAGCAGCAAATTTGCTCAAAAGCTAGGGTTTACCGAAGAAGCCCGCATTCGTGATGCAGCCCTGGATGGGGACATTGTAATTTTCAGCCTCGTTAAAAACGAGTGCAAATATCTTGGTAAGGAGTACGCATAATGGGTAAACCCAGTCCGCCCCCAGCACCAGATTACGCCGCCGCCGCAACAGCGCAGGGCGTTGCCAACCTGAAGGCTGGTCAGCAGACCGCTGTTCTAAATAACCCTAATGTCATTAGCCCGTATGGCAATCAAACGGTTACGTTTAATCCGTCTAAAACAGTAGATCAGGCTGGTTATGACCGGGCTATGCAGAATTATCAAAATCAGCAAGGCCAGACCGATGAATATGGAAATTCTATGGGCGGATCAGCCCCGGATATTTCCCAGTATACCACTACTGGCGATATGCAGCCTACTGTTACCCAGACCCTGACGCCAGAAGCCCAAGCCACGCTAACTGCCCAGCAAGCCACACAGCGTAGGCTTGCCGATCTTGGCACACAGGCGGCTGATACAGCGTCAAACGTCATGGGGACGCCATTTAATTACAATGGCCCCCAAATCCAGACTTCTTTGGGCCAGAATATGCCGGTCAATTATGGCCCCGCTATGGGCCAGTACGGCACGGCTGGCGGCATAAATGCTGGTCAATACGGCAATCTCAAAAGCAGTGCGGATATGTCTGGCGTCGCTGCCATGCCGGTTAATGCGGGCATGACAGGCCAGCAGGCGATCATGAACCGCCTTCAGCCCCAGCTTGCTCAGCAGTCTGCGGCTACTGCCCAGCAGCTTGCCAATCAGGGCATCACGCCGGGGTCTGAGGCGTGGAATAACGCCATGCGCGAACAGCAGCAGGGCCAGAATGACCTTCTCAGTCAGGCCGCTTTGCAGGGCATTGGCCTTGACATGAGCGCCAACCAGCAGGGCTACGGTCAGGCTATGGGTCAGGCGGGGCTATACAACACGGCTATGGGTCAGGGATATAGTCAGGGTCTAGGCGCTCAAGACCAAGCTAACGCCGCTATGGCTCAGAACTACGGTCAGGCCGGTACTTCGGCTGGGCTGTATAATCAAGCCGCTGCCCAACAGTTTAACCAGAACCTTGGTGCGGCCCAGTTTGGCAATACCGCTACGCAGCAAGCTTACCAGCAACAGCTTGCCCAGTATAATCAGCCTCTTAACCAGATTGCCGCGCTTATGGGCGGCTCGCAGATACAGGCCCCGCAGTTCCAGCAGTACAGCGGCGGCGGTCAGATTGGCGCGGCCCCTGTGGCTCAGGCGGCAACCAATCAAGGCAATTACCAGACGGCGGCGTATAATGCCCAGATGGGGGCGCTTGGCGGGCTGTATAGCGGGCTTGGAAGCATTGGGGGCGGCGCGTTAGCAAAATATTCTGACATTCGCCTCAAATCCAATATTGTCAAAGTTGGCGATCACCCCAAGGGCTTTGGCATCTACGAGTATGATATATTTGGCCGCCGTGAGCGTGGCGTCATGGCGCAAGAAGTTGAAAAGATCATTCCTGAAGCTGTTCTGGAACACCCGAATGGCTACAAGATGGTCAACTACGGAGCATTGTGATGGCATATATTGACGACATCGGAAGCGCCCCCGGACAGGCTTATGATTGGGCTAAGAGGCAGTTTATCAGCCTGACTAAGCCCAACGAGGACGACGGCGATTATACCACGCGCTCGGCTGCCATTGCCCGCCAACAGAAGCTGGCTGAAGCCCTGTCCCAGATGGGCAATCAGGAGCAGGCCGTTTATACGGCTGGCGGCATTACCGCGCCTATGTCCCCAATGGGGGCGCTGGCTCGCGGGCTGAGTAGCTTCGGCGGGTCTTATCTGGCTGGCAAGGCTGCGGGTGATGAGGCGGCGGCGAAGAAGGCTGCAAAGACTGAAGCGGTTACTGCCCTTGAATCGCTTTATAAGCTGCCTGATACGACTGGCCTTGTTATGTCTGCCGCAGATACGGGCGAAACTAAAATGCCTATTACTGCGCCTGCATTTACAATTCCCGGTAGTAATATTCCAAATGCTGCTGTTACGGGTTATGGCATGATGCCAAATGCACCTCGTACCGAAGTTGGCACAATACCTGGCGCAGATCGTCCATATGCTGAACAGCAGAAAATGCTTAATCAGTGGGCTTTGAGCGATAACCCCAATCTCGCTGCCCTTGCGCCTGTTCTTGCGGCGCAACTTAAGCCTGAATACAAAGAGGTCGGTGCTGGCGGGCTTGCTCGTATAAACCCCAATGGAACAGTTTCTTCTGTAGTTGGTCCAAAACCAACAAAAGAATTTAGGCAATTGACACCGCAAGAAGTAGCTCAAAGCGGCCTTCCTAAAGGTACGCTTGCAGTAATCGGATCTGATGGAAATTTAGAAGTTAAATATAATCCTACTGCTAACGCTATTTCTGAAAGCATGTTAGGTATTGCTCAAGCAAATTTGGCACTAAATCAAAAAAGACAAAATGGGCAATTTGGTCTTAACGATCAAGAAAATGATGCTTTGTTTGGTCCTAATGGAGCAGTGGCTCGCGGACTCGTTAATCCAGATAGGATTAATTCGAGAACGGCGCATATTCTTGCTAAAGCTGCCATGGCAAATCCAGATTTGAACATGGTGAACGCCGCTGGCGTAGCGGCCATGATGAAAAATCCTACATTTCAAAATAAAGCTATGGTTGCTGATACGCTTCCTGCAATTATTGAAAATGTTAAAGAAGCCGGACAAAAAGTTGATTTTAGCAATGTAGCTTTTGTTGGAAAGCTGCAAGCATTTACCAAAGGTCAGCTTAACGATCCTGATTTTATTAGTTACATGGCTCAAAGAAATGACGCAATTCAAGCAATTACAAATGTTATGCGCGGCGTCGGCATGAGCGACAAATCAATTGAATTGGAACTTAAAGCAGCCCCTGAGACAATGTCTCCAAAAGCATTTGAAGCATGGGCGCAATCACAAAATGCTATGCTTGCGCCTCGTTTGCATAAATACCAAGGAATTATATTGAATACAAATGCTCCGGGCGGTCAAAATACTGCTATGCCTCAAAATAATAAACCCGTATCCGGAACTCCAGAATACGTTCGTGGTGCCGATGGCAAGTTAAAGCTAAAGGGGACGTAATGACTAAGCCAATTATAGTTGAAGGCAAGACTGTTCTTGTCCCCGACGACGCAACACCAGAAGAAATGTTGCAGATAGCCAATGAACATGCTGCGCCAGTTAAGGCTGCGCCTGCTGCAAAACCGCAAGGCGAGCCTAGCATATTCAATAACCCATTTTTGACTGGCGTAAAAGAAGCAGCAGAACCTATGGGGTCTTTTGTTGGTGGCATAGGCGATGTAATGGGCGCGGGGATGCGAGCTATGGGAATACCCACTCGCGATACATCAAAGCCATTGCCTCGTAATGTCACTGTTCCGGGGCAATTTTTGACGCCAGGGACCGTTGCAGAAGATAGTTATAAACCTACAACGGCTGGAGGCCGATACATTGAAACTTTGGGTCAATTCGCGCCAACGGTGGGACTTGGCCCTGCTGGAGCGGCTGGAAAAATCATCTCTGTTGCGCTACCAGCAATTGCTTCTCAAACAGGACGAGAACTTTTCAGGGGAACATCAGCAGAACCATATGCTGGAGCTGTTGGTGCGCTTATTGGTGGTCTTCCTGTTGGCGCTGTTAGTAGGGGTGCGAAATCATTAGCTAACGCACTAGAAATGGGTGCGCCTGTTGTTTCCAAAACAACAGTTGATGAAATTGCGCCCACTATTGAAGATATTCATAATACTGCAACTACAAATTACAATGCTTTGCGTGATCCAGAAAAAAACCCGATCATTAAAACTGACAAATTAAAAGAGTTAAAAACTCAAATTAGAGATGTTTTGGCGGAAAATTCTTTTAGTTCAGCTAATCATCCGCAAACTGCAAGGCTTTGGAAAACCGTACAAGGTCTTCCGCAGGGAAAAGCAATCGAAGTCGATCCTGCGCTTCAAGATGAAATTGAAAGCATTTTTGGTCCTGGAACTGCTACGCCAGAAGAAAAAATCCCTGCTATCAATGGATCAACTTTGCGAGGTTTGGAAACTGTTAGACAGCAAGCTGTAAATGCTGGCCGAGATTTTCGCAGCGGCGATGGCTTTTTGGCTAATAAAGTCAAAGGCGTAATTTCAAAATTTATGTCTGATCTTGACCCACAAACGGATATTATTGGAACAGAGGCCACGGGTCCAATTTCTGAGGGTGCCACTAATATTCCGGGGTTAGCTAATCTTCAAGAAGCTCGCAGCGCCTGGTCAACAATGAAAAAGGCGCAAACCATTCAAAGCATTATTGATAATGCTGATATACGGGGCGCTGCCAATTATACCCAAGCAGGAAGCGATACTGCGCTCCGTCGCGGATTTGCCAATTTGGCAACAAACTCAAAGAAAATGGCTCAATTTTCTCCGGAAGAACAAGATGCCATCATAAAGGTCGCCAAGGGCGGGCCCATGACCAATATTCTGCGCGGCATTGGTAAGTTTGCTATTCGTGGGCCTGTATCTGGATTTGCTACTCATGCGGTAGGAAGCGTTCTTGGGCCGCTTGGCCCATATGTTCTTGCGGGCGCGGCTGAAGCCGCAAAAGCGGGCGGAGCCAGCGGTACAGAAAATAGCATAAATCAATTAAATGCTTTGGTTAGAGGTGGCCCGGAATCTTTGACGCGATTGAAGGATTTGAAGAAAAATCTTCTTGTTGAAGGTCTTAAAAATTATCTTCCTGCCTCAATGGGCGCAGCCGGTTTGATAGGCCAGCAACAATGACCCGCCTTGCATCAGGATTTGTGCTTCTTTCGCCATGCGGCCATCCGTATGCGGGCGCACGGCTTGCAGTATTTCCTGATTTCCTTGCCGTTTTTGATCTCGACAACGACATTCTCAGGCGTCCGTTCATGGCCGTATTTGCAGAGCGGCTTGTTCTTGCGTTTATACGCGCTGGTAAGGCCGCCCAAGAAAAGGCCGCTGTAGTCCTGCTGGGAGTCGGGCGACAGCACCCGTTCCGGGGGCCAGCCAAGCTTGTGGCGTCCCAGCACGGTGCTGTAGCTGATGCCAGACTTTTCGGACCACTGCATCAGGCTCATGGTAAGCCCTTCATGGGTCATATAGATGTTGCGGGCGGTATTGTTGGCTTGCTCTTTCCTAGTCGCCCAGTGGCAGTTCTCAGGGCTGTAGGGGCCGTTATTATCCGCGCGTTCAAGGGTGTATTTGTCCGGCGGGTGGCCCAAATCGGCCAAGAAGGCGTTAAAGTCGTCCCAAGCTGGGCAAACTTTGATGCCCCTGCCGCCGTAGCGGTCATAATGGGCGGCTTTAGGGTTATTGCAACGATTCTTCATTGCAACCCAAATATGATAAATTCTAGAATAGGACAGTCCGTGTCTTTTTGTCATGAGCCTGTTATAACATATCGCAAGGAGTTGTCAAATGGCCTATAACGGAAGTGGCACGTTCAACATAACCACGGCAGGCCAGCCAGTCGTCACTGGCACGGTCATATCATCCACAGCGTTTAACGCGCTCACGGCGGACTTGGCTACGGGCTTGTCCACGGCAATCACGAAGGACGGGCAGACCACGACCACGGCCCGCATCCTGTTCGCGCAGGGTATTAGCTCCACGCTGGTCACGGATGCTACGTCAGCCACGACAGGCTCGATCATCACGGCGGGCGGTATATCCACGCAAAAGGCGCTGTGGGTGGGGACGACCAGCAGGCTTGTGGGCAATGTACAGGCTGATGGTTTGCTCGGCATTGGCATGACGCCGAGCAACATTCTGGATATTACGCAGAACCAGAACGCTGGCTCATTTATAAAACTGTTAAATAATAACGCAAGCACAGCCGCCAATTCTCAATTGAGATTGTCCAACGGGACAAATTCAGCCGATTTGTTGATGCTTGGAACAGGATACACAACTAGCGGAATGTTCCAGCAAGGCGGTGCAATGCTGAGGTGTGATGGCCCCGGTGGCCTTACTATTGTGACGCAGGCGGTCCAGCCAATTTACTTTGGCATCAACAGCAGCGAAGTCGCCCGCTTCGACACCAGCGGCAGACTGCTTTTAAACACAACGGCTACACTCTCAATCGACAGGAACGAAGCCGCATTTCCGGGCAGCACGGCCAATGGGTTTGGCTTTAACGACACAACCGCCACTACGGGCTCCAACTTCCTTGTGTTTAGGTCTAACGGCACGGCTATCGGAACAATATCCAATAACGCTAACACGGGCGTTTTGTATAACGTCACGTCCGATAAGGAACTGAAAGACTTCGTTAGCGTCCACGACAACGGCGACACCCTAGACCGCATTGAGTGGAACGACTTTACTTGGAAGTCACACCCGGATAACGGCATTAAAGTCGGTGCGTTCGCGCAGGACATTTACAAAATTCTGCCGGATGTTGTTACGCCCGGAAGGGGTACGGTTGGCGAGGAAGATTTCATTCCTTGGCAGGTCGATTATACCGGCCTAGTCCCCTATCTCGGCGCTGAAGTTAAATCGCTACGCGCTCGCGTTGCCACACTCGAAGCCCGCTTAACCGCACTGGAGACTAAATAATGCAACTCGACCTTACCATCGACCAGATCAACGTCATCATGTCCGCGCTGGGCAATGCCCCGTTTATACAGGTCGAAGGCATCATCAACGAAATCCGCAAGCAGGTTCAGCCGCAGCTTGCTCCACAGGAAGCCCCGCCGACATGAGCAACCTTTTGAGCGAGGCGGAAATGAACGCCATTGCCGAACGCGCGGCAGACCGGGCAATTGAAAAGGTCTATGAGCAGATCGGCAAATCCGTTGCTCAGAAGGTATATTGGTTCATTGGCGTGGTCGTGGTGGGGATGCTGTTCCTGCTGGCCGGACATGGGATAACAAAGTCATGATTGAAGACCTAGTCGCGCGTGTATTCGCGCTCAGAAACGCCGTCCATCTAGCTCACTGGGCGTCCAAGTCTTATTCGGAGCATAAGGCGCTTGGTAAGTTCTATGAAGCCCTGATTGACGGCATCGACGGCATCATTGAGGCTTATCAGGGCTATTATGGCCTGATTGGCGAGGTGCGGACGATCCAGATGCCCAAGACGGATATTACAGCCAAGATTCACAGCGAACTGGCCTATCTGGTCAATAACCGGGACAAGATTTGCCAGAAGAACCCCATGCTGCTCAATTTGTTCGATGGGTTCACTGCTGAATACTCGACTACCCTGTATAAGCTCGTCAACTTGAAGTAGGAGAATACAATGTTTGCAGGCAAAAAGACGTATATCACTGCCGCTGTTGCCGTTATTACCGCTGTGGCGGGCTATCTGACGGGCGAGGCTACTGTCGCCCAGACCGCCCAGCTGGTGTTTTCGGCTCTGTTCGCGGCGTTTATTCGCAACGGCATCTCGGCCTGATGTTGGCCTTTCTGGCCCCGTTCTTTCAGCTTCTGAGCGGCCTTATGGGCTATTTTCGGGATAAAAAGCTGACGGACGGGGCGGTGGCTGAAGCTAGGGTCGAATCATTACAGGCGCAATTGCATGAAATACGGCAGGCAAATCAGGCTAGGGATGCTGTGCGGGCTGCTGCTACCGCTGATCCAGGCGTGTTGCGGTCCCCAGACCCCGATAGCCGGGACTGACTTTTGTGCAGTTGCGAAGGTTATTCAGTTTTCCCGGCTGCATGACACGCTAGAGACAATTGAGGCCGTAAAAGAGCATAATGCGGTCTATCACACGCTTTGCCCGAAGGCCCCATGAACTCGACTTTTGAATATGCCATGCGCCTCTTGCTTCGCCATGAGGGCGGTTTTGTCCATCATCCCCAAGACCCCGGCGGGATGACCAATCTAGGCGTCACCAAGGCCGTCTGGGACGCCCACACGGGCAAGGATGCGTCTGAGGCGGATATGAGGGCCTTGACGCCGGAAGCCGTCCAGCCGGTCTATAAAGCCCGCTATTGGGACGCTATCCACGGGGACGCCCTGCCGCACGGGGTGGACTATTGCCTGTTCGACTGCGCGGTCAATTCTGGCCCCGGCAGGGCTATCAAGCTGGCCCAGTATGTCCTGCACCAGAAGGTTGACGGCAGCCTTGGCCCCAAGACTCTGGCGGCCATCCATGAGGCCGATCCTGTCGAGTTTATTGAGGATTACAGCCAGCGCCGTTTGGACTTCCTCAAATCCCTGCCTACTTGGGCGACTTTCGGCGGTGGCTGGAGTAGGCGGGTGGGCGAGGTTGAGATCGAGGCGAAAAGAATAGCATATTTCCAGACCTAAAAAGCAAGGAATCTTATGGCTAATCCCGGTACACCAGACGAAGAATTGCTGCATTGCCTTAAAATATACGAGCGTTTCAACGGAAATCAGGTCCAAGCCGGTAACTTCCTTGGCCTTGAAAGGCGTACCCTAGCCAAGCGCATTGTGACGGCCAAAAGCAGGATTGCAGACGGTACGCTGCGCCGCGATAAGCCCTTTACCGTCGAACACACTGAAGACGGCCAAGCTACAGCCGCAGACCTTTTGGAGCGCCGCAAGAGGGACTTTGAGCGTACCAAGCGGGCCAAGAACGGTAAAAAGCTGATAGGCGTCAACGTGCATATGGACGGCCCTATCGGGATTGTTCATTTTGGCGACCCCCATGTTGACGATGACGGTACCGATATTGGCCTGATTGAAGACCACGTTAAGATCGTCAATAAAACCGAAGGGCTTTTTGGGGCCAATTTGGGCGACATCCAGAACAATTGGATTGGCCGTCTTGCCCGCCTTTATGGCGAACAATCAACGTCGCATTCTGATGCCTGGGTGCTGACTGAATGGTTGGTTAGCTCGGTCAACTGGCTGTACCTGGTGGCTGGCAACCATGATTGCTGGTCTGGCGTGGGCGACCCTCTGAAGTGGATAGCCAAGCAATCGGGCAACAATATTGAATATCATGGCTGCCGGTTAAACCTTAATTTTCCCAATAAAAAGGAAGTCCGCATTAATGCCCGCCATGATTTTGGCGGCCATAGCATGTGGAACCCGGCACATGGCCCCATGAAGGCCGTGCAAGGCGGCTGGCGCGATCACATCCTAACTTGCGGCCATAAGCATGTATCTTTCATGGCTGGCCCCCTGAAAGATCCGGCGTCTGGGTTGCTTTCTTGGACTATACGCTGCGCGGGCTACAAAACATATGACCGCTATGCAGAGGAAAATGGGCTTCCTGACCAGAATGCCTTTGCGGCCTGTGTGACCATCATTGACCCGCAATACGCTGATGATGACCCGCGCTTGATAACTGTCATCCCAGACGTTCAAGAAGGCGCTGAATTTTTAAAGTTTAAACGGCGCAAAAGATGAGTTCTATTTTAGTTGGCTTGGTGGCAGTAATTTACGCGGCTGTGGCATTGAACCAGCTAAGTCAGAAGAACTATGCCGACTGCATAATTTGGACTGGGTATGTACTTGCAAACATTGGGTTTATTTGGAAATACTCCCAATGACACTAAAATTGCACCCAGAAATGATTGCTGCTGGGTACGATTACCTCTGTCAAACAGAGCCATTTTGTTATTGGAAATTGCCTGAATCAGATGAAATAGGGTTTTCCGTAGTCCGCGACCCTAAAATGTTTGCTGATTTTTTGGTCCAAAATGGAACGCCCGTGATCCGGGTTAGCGCCGCTAGAAATGGCCATACAGACACACTTATGGCAACTATAGCACATGAAATGATACATTTATACCAAGAACTTACCGGCGACAGGGAAACGCACGGGCCGCGTTTCAAGAAAATGGCCGCTAAGGTTTGCAAGGCCCACGGCTTTGATCCCGCCGCGTTTTAAGAATTGGCTCTCTTGGGGGCATATAGCAAATCTTGGAATGATCCGCGCAATAAGGCGGTATTCCGTCTTGCAACCGACCACAAAATAACATTTCTTCTTTGTTGTCAATAGGATAGCGGCAATGCTCATCCTTTAATTGCATCATGGTGACCAGTTGCATATCTGCCACAGGCACGGCTTTGGGCGGCGTGAGCGGGACAATCTTGGTCTGGATGGGCTTGCGCTTGGCGGGCTTGGGCGGCTTGGGCGTATATACGGACTTTTTGTATTTGATAGGCGTGGACGAGGCCGGTGACTTCTGCAAGTTTAAACGCCGCGCCTTGCCAATGGCCGCGTTCTTGCTGATGTGCATTTTCTGGCCGATGATCGTGTAGCTGATCCCTGTGGCGACCAGCTCGGTCAGCCTGGCAATGGCTTTATCGTCCCAAATCACGAATAGCTCCGCGTCTGGACAATCTTAACCGTGTCCATATCAATTTCCATGTTCAGCAATTCATCGACAATCGCCATAGCAAAGTTGAATGCCCCAGGCTCTGTGTCGTCATATTCCACGTCAAAATCTATGGAAACGCGGATGGTTTTCATGTCTGCGACCCATACTTGGCAATCAGGGCCGCGTCAGACCGACCATCGTCCTTCTTGCGCTGGAATAGCTCCGCGCTGGCCGGGAATAGCTGCATAGCCCGCTCCCGGCTGCCGTCCTTGCCGTCCCTGACGCCCATAGCCTTCTGCCAAGCCTGTGGCGTGACTAGCGTGGTTGGTATGTCGAACGCCGCCAGGACGCCCTCTATGATGCCCGCAGAGCGTCCAAAGCTAAAAACTGACGACACGCCCTGACCGGCCATTGCGTTGACCTTCTCTAGGAATGCCGCCTCAACATGGCGTTTAACCACTATGGCCGCGACTAGCTGGGCGCTGACTTCCCGCTTTTCCTTGCGGTTTCGCATGACTGTGACTGTAGGCATGTCCTCGACGGCTATCATGCCGGTCTTGGTGTCGAGGAACGCCAACGCGCCTGACAAGCCGGGGTCTATGCCTAAAATAATCACACCGGCTCCTTATTTAATCAATCCAGCCGTCGCCTTGGCACCAATGCCAGAGCCTATGACGGAACACAGCTAACAACAGCCCGCGCAAGGTGTCGTGTTCGTACCAGTAATCACCAATTACTAACTTCACGCCACGCTCCTTTATTTCTCATCAGGTTTCGTAGAACATTCCAGCGCGGCGTCGATCATGGCTTGCCAAACCGTCTTGCTGTCAAAATAATCAAGGTATCCGCCGATGCTGCCCATGTGTTCAACCTTTGCGTTTTCCATCTCCTCCGTAGGCTCCCGCATGGCGGCAATGGCGGCGCGGGCCATTTTATTGACCTGCGTCTTTTGGAACGTGTTCAGCAAATCAAAATCTTGATGCGAAAACCCTTCGACCTTAAGCGATGCGTAAACGGCTCGCTCTACTTGTTCGATCATGTCCATTACTTTTCCTCCAGCGCGGCGTCGATCATGGCGCGGTACACGTTGCAACACAAAAATCCGGTCTGCCGTTTATCATAAACCGCAACAGTGCCTTTTTCGGCCATGCTTTCCGTAGGTTCCCGCATGGCTTTGATGACGGCTATGGCAAAGACCCGCGCGTGAAATTCATTGATTATGCCTTCGCGCTCTTTGGCAAGAATGGCCTGTGTCGCCCGCTCAATCATATCGCTCATTTCGCTGCCTCATGTCCCAATACCAGGTTAAGCAACTTCTCAGGCCAGATACGCGCCATAGCCGCACGGCTCATGCCCCGGCTTGCATTGTACTGGATTAGCTCAACTGATTTGGCATGATGATTCAGATATAGCGTATCCTCATTGCGGGCTTGCCGTTCCAAGATCAGGGCGTGTAACGCGCTCTCGCGCTGGCTGACTAGCATGTGGTGCCTAAAAGGGTATGTCGTCATTTAAATCATCCGTCGAAATTTCAGGCCCCAAATCAACAGCGGCCTTCTTCTTGCGTCCACGCCTGACAACTTCCTTGCTGGGCGTATGAGCAGGGCCGTTCTTGAATGTCTCGCCCGTGCTTTCAACAAAATACTCAACGAAATTCGTACCGCCGTCAACGGGCGTTCCATGCACAAGCGCCGGAATGAATATATGGCTCCCGCAGCCTTTGCGCTGATCCTCAACCGACAGGTCTTTGTCGTACTCATGGCAATGCCATTTGCCGTTAACCGTGGGCGTGGAATGGCAGCATGTCCGGCAATTGGCCTCGGCTGGCTCTGCCTGGTGGCATAGCTTGTACATATCGCACATCTTGCACAGCCAGTTGGCTGGGTCTTGGCTGATCTTGTCGGCAGGCTCAGGGCGTTTAACCGTGCGCTGCGCCTTATGCAGCAAGTCGCCGTAAGCCTGCTTATCGAAATGCACCCATTCGGTGTAAAGGTCGTCCGTGTCCTTGTTCACGCAGATATACATAGCCCGGTCCAGCTTCATCATGCCCATGTAGGTCTGCATCTGGGCGTAATGCTGGGGCTTATCGGCTTGTACGCCCTTGGCCTTCAAGCTGGTAAATGCCTTGTTGTTGGCGGTCTTTATCTCCAGTACGGCCCACGACTTCGGCGCTTCAGGGAAGCCCAAACCCACGCCGTCAAGGCTCCCGCCAAAGTGGCCGGTACTATCACGGCAAGTGATTTGCTTACCGCCGTCCTCAGTGTGCAGTTCAACACCGATTGCACGAAGTTCCTCATAAACACGCGCCTCCTCGCGCTTGCCAGTATTGAACAACCGAAGGACGCGCCCCTCAAAATGAGGGGACGCAGCCCAGCGGAATGTTAGCCAAAGAAAACGGTCACAGTGATGCCCGATCAATGACGCACCAAGATGCTCGCGGTGGCCTTCTTGTTTGCTTTCGTACCACTCGTAAATTTTGCGGGCCGTGGTGTGCATGGATTCGGGCAGTGGGGGCATTATTTACGCTCCCAGGGCTTTTTGCCGGAAGTCACGGCAACGGCAGGGCGCGGGGCCTTGGACGCTGACGTATATCCCATGATCTTGTTGCGGGTCGGATCGCGGCGGTCAATGTCTAGCGACATGACAAAAGGCACGTCATGCAACTGCTCGCTGGCTTCCAGCTTGTCGATGTTGCAAGCCGCCTTGATGCCGTTAAGCTGGCTGCGAGCAATCTCCTCGGCCACCTTGTTGGCATTCACGACATTCAGGCGTTCCCAGATGCGGCGGCCAGAATGAGCGCCGTCGATGACCTGAATGGTAAGCTCCAGGTATTCGCCAGTCCCGGCCTTGGTAATCTTCATCTGGCTGTCGGTAATCATGGCATTGTAGTCACCGGGCGGCAGCGGTTCAAAGCTGGTGCGCTTGGGGGCTTCGTAGGTCGAAACGTCAAAATCAAATACAGGCATTAGTCTTCTCCTTGGTTAGCTGATGGCTTCTGCAAATGCGTCCCACGACAACGGGATGCTCTCAGGCATGTTATAGCGGTTCTTCGCCATGTAAGCGGGGCGCTCGCTGGTAAACAACAACCGCTCGCCCGTCGAGATGCCGCGATTGTTGGTCTGGTTGAAGCCCACATCGTCCTTCTTAACGATGGTCTTGTAATTGGCGAACAGGACAGCATCGGCCCACTCACGGACAACAGCATTGCTGCGTTCCTGTAGCTTGGGCTGGTAGCGGTCATAAGGTTCGACTTCAGGGCTATCAAAGCGTTTAATCGTTGTGTGCGCGATCAGGATGATCGCCATGCCCTTGTCATTACGCAAGGCGTTCAGCCCGTCCAGTATCTCGCGCCATTTCTCGGCAGCGATAAGACTGCCCTTGCCGTAAGCCAAATCCTTGGCATCGTATTTCTGCTCAATCTCGCGCTGGATGATAGCCTCAAGCCAGTCCAGACTGTCGATCACCACAGTCTCGAATGCGTGGTTCTCTTTGTAAAGCGTGGAAATGGCATCCATCACATCCTGAAACGATGTCGCCAGCGGGAAGTGATTCACATTCAGCGAGCCAAGGCCGTCTTCAGTCAAGATATAGATGGGATTAGGCGCACCAGCACCAAATGTTGATTTGCCGATACCTTCAACGCCGTATACCATGATGCGGGGCGCGGCCATTGCATCGTTCTTGCGAATGCTTTTCAGATCGAAAGCCATTATTCAGTCTCCTCAATGGTAACGCTTGTTTTCATGGGTTTAACGGTAATTGCCTGTGCCAGACGCTTCCACAAATCCGGGCGATTGGCCCGAATGAACTTGAGCGCCGCCTCGTCAGCCTTGGTTTCTGTCTTGACGGGCTTCTGACCTTCCGGCCAATTGGTAGTTAATTCCAATAACTTGTCCAAGTCGGCCTTGTAGGACAGCTTGCCCGTAGTTGTCAGTTTATAGCCGTTCGTCAATGTCCGGCTAGACGATCCTTCTTCCTTGGCTGGGGACAAGGACAGAATCTTGTCTTCAATCCGCAGGCGTTCAGCATTAGCCTGCTTTTCGGCATCCTTGACGATCAGCCAACGCTCGGCCAAATGTTCCAGTTCTGCTTCTGTGTTTGATGTCATGGCGGTTCTCCAAATCACTCCGCTAGGCGTATCACCCCCTTTGCGGTAGCTGCAAGATGTTTTTTTATGAAAATGTATCTTGCACAAGATTAACAGCCGTGCATATTAGGCGAATCACTACCTAAAGGGATTTTTTATGGCACACATTAAAGGCCGTTGTGAACCGGCCTATTCCATTGTCCGCCGCCTTGGCGGCGTAACGCCCACAGCCAAAATCCTCGGAATCGGTCCTAGCTCAGTCAGCCGCTGGTTAGTTGAAGACGGTACAGCCGGTAAAATCCCCCAAACCCATTGGACAGCCCTTATAGCCCACGCCAAGAAGCGCAAAATCAAGATCAGCCTGGAAGACCTTTTCGGCATTTAAGGGGCTATTATGAAAAACTCTGAGTTCCTGTCTGCCGTCTATGGCAGGCTGCGGGACGATTACGGCTGGACTACATCATTCGCAAGCGATCCCGGCGAGGCCGCACCCACAGTCTGGACGGGCAGCTCATGGGCCGGGACGCAAGCCCAAAAGACGGTCATCGACCAGCGCGGCGAGGATAATAATTATTACTCGGTCGGGGTCATGTATGCCCGCGAAGGCGACAAGCGCCGGTCCAAGGAATGCTTTGGCCGTCTTGCCGTCCTGCTGGCTGACGATTTATCACCTGACGGTTTAAACGACCTTATAGGCGGTTATTCCTATGCCTTGGAGACATCAAAGGCGAACTACCAAGTCGGAATCCTGCTAGACCCTGCCGATCCTGATACTCGCAATTTGCTTCTCATAGATGCCGTCCTTCATGCTATGGGCGCGAGCGGCTATGTAAAGGCCGATAGCAGCGGCAATAATCCTGTCCGCTATGCCCGGTTGCCGGTCGGCACCAATACAAAGCGCCGGGAAACGGGCCTGTGGGCCACACGGCTGCTATTCTGCGATTTAAGCGAGGTTTACAGCCTTGCCGATGCCGTCGCCACATTCGGGCTGGACCTGGACGCTCTCAAGCGCGGCCTAGCTGCACCCAAGCCCAAGCCCGAAGGCACGGGCGATGCCGTCGAGCTATTCAAGGCCATCATTAATCCCAATCTTGAAGAACGGTCATATCACGATCCGCTTATGAAGCTGTCGGCCAGCCTGGTCGCCAGCGGCCTCAAGACGGGGGCTACGGTAAACGTCCTGCGCTCCATTATGCTGGCCTCCAAGCCAGAAGAAGAAGGCCCGGAGCTAGACCGCTGGCGCGAGCGGTTTGGGCCTGAATTGGTCCGCATGGTGCAGGGGGCGGAAAAGTACACGCCCAAGCCAGAAGAACCGCTTAATGTTGCCGGGTATTGGAAAACCATCCCGCAGCTTGGCGAAAGCACCAAGAATATCAAATGGTTAGTCAAAAACCTGATCCCGGCTGACAGCATGGGCATGATCTTTGGCGCATCCGGCACGTTTAAATCATTCCTTGCCCTCGACCTTGGCCTGTCTGTCGCCAATGGCAAAGCCTGGACTAATCGCAAGACCGACTTTGGGGCCGTGGGATACATGGCCGCTGAAGGTGGCGCGGGCATATATAAGCGCATCGTCGCGTGGCAAAATAACATTCCACCGCCGGACAATTTCCACGTTTGCACGGTGCCGTTGCTGCTATCAGCCAAAGATGAAGTTGCTGCGCTGCGGCAATCCATTATTAACCTGCCCGAAATACCCAAGCTGATCGTCATTGACACATTGAGCCAGACCTTTGCCGGGGACGAAAACAGCTCCAGCGACATCGCCAGTTATCTCCGCATGATAAACAGCGAGATACGCGAGCCATTCGGGGCAACTGTCCTGGTCATCCATCACAGCGGCCATAGCGCCAGCGAGCGGCCCCGTGGTTCGAGCGCCATCACGGCAAACGTGGACTTCCTGCTCGGCTGCTTTCGCTCGGACCCTGAAGCCCTGAACGCCCGCCTTGAAGTCACAAAGCAAAAGGACGGCGACAAGGTTAAGGGCCTTTACTTCGATCTTGAACGCCGGGTTATAGGCAAAGACGAGGAAAACGAGGAAATTAGTTCGCTTGTGGCTGTTTACCATGATGCTGTTGCGTCGATCCGCACGAACGCGATGGGTAGCAAGTATGATGTCCTGATATTGAAAATGCTCAAAGAGGCCAAGGGCGGCCAGGTGCTGGAAGAAGCCATGCGTCAAGCGGCCATGTCCATCAGCGGCGGGAGTCGGGACAATGCCTCGCGCGGTATCAGGCGTTCATTGAAAGAATTGAAGGCGGCCTTGCGTATCCGCGAGGGCATCACAGGGACATGGATGCTGGAAGAATAAGGTGCCCCCCGGACACTGCCAAGCAATCCGGGGGGCCGCGCATAGCCCAAAAGGAATAAGGGCAGCGCGTTTAGTCTGTAATGATTTCAGATAGCAAGGCGATATATCCCGCGATGTCCTGCAGGCTGTCAAGGTGATGCGGGCTAGCTTTCAAGCGGGACAGCTTTAAATCCACCATACACATAGCGACTTGAGCGGGCGTGACTTTATGGCCTAACGTGGCGCTCCAGCGGGCCGCTGTATCGCCAAGATTAGCGCGGGCATCGCCATACACTTCGCCACGCTCGCGCACGATCAAGGCGACCTGGGATAGGAAATCGGCGGCTTTCATATTGCCGA
>Ga0181556_1000653_pt1 | contig 36667 bp, 40 predicted proteins | sample 011ome_14_FD_148651 | JGI IMG/M metagenome (GOLD analysis project Ga0181556, IMG submission 148651) | Coastal salt marsh microbial communities from the Groves Creek Marsh, Skidaway Island, Georgia - 011505AT metaG (spades assembly) | ecosystem: Environmental > Aquatic > Marine > Intertidal zone...
GACAAAAATGGATCGAGTTTCAGTGCCGTCACCTCGCACCGCTACTGGTGCCCTTTCGGCCATCTCTGAAATCTCGGCCTTTGCAACTAATGCGGTTTCTTCAAGTTGAACGGCCAAGATAGGCAGGTCGTTCTTTTGCGCAAATGTCCGCAGGTCTGCGAGTACATCGATGATCCAGTCTTTTCCCATGTCTAACTTCCCAATTATTGATTAACGAAACGTTAACAACCTATGGTAGCATCGCAAGTCTTAACGAGAAACCCGCTCCTTTACCCCCCCCATTTATAGGGGGCCGTAATTTTCCAACTTATTGAAAGCATTCTGCGCAAGAAAAAGGGAAAAGCGTCGGCTTATTACTGCCGACGCCTTCCCTACGATCCTGTCACTTGTGGTTAACCCTGTGATTCGGCAACCGCATCCTCAAAGGTCCGAATGCCGGTTTTTGGACTCTGAACCAGCACTGCCATATTGCCTGGCTTGTGCTCATTCTTGCGCATTTTGGTGTGGGCCGCTGGAATATCCGCCCAGCTAAACACTTCCGACATGCAAGGGTCCAAACGGCGATCAATCATCAGTCTGTTGGCAGACGACGCCTGCTTGAGATGCGCAAAGTGGCTCCCTTGCAGACGCTTTTGGTGCATCCACATGTAGCGCACATCAAATGTACAGTTGAAACCCGTAGTGCCCGCGCAAATCACTACCATGCCGCCCTTTTTACACACCAGCGACGACACAGGGAACGTGGCCTCACCCGGATGTTCGAAAACCATATCGACGTTCACGCCCTTGCCTGTGATTTCCCAAATCGCTTTGCCGAACCTGCGCGCTTCCTTCAGCCACGTGTTGTATTCGGGCGTGTTCACTGTCGGCAGTTGACCCCAGCAGTTGAAATCCTTGCGGTTGATGACGCCCTTCGCGCCCAGCCCCATGACAAACTCGCGCTTGTCCTCCTCGGAAATCACGCCAATCGCATTGGCGCCCGCTGTATTAATCAACTGGATCGCATAAGATCCAAGACCACCCGATGCCCCCCAAACCAACACGTTTTGGCCGGGCTTCAGGTCATGTGGCTCATGGCCAAAAAGCATCCGGTAAGCGGTCGCGAGCGTCAGCGTATAGCACGCGCTCTCTTCCCATGTCAGGTGTTGTGGACGCGGCATAAGCTGTTGGGATTGCACGCAAGTGAATTGTGCAAACGAGCCATCTGGCGTCTCGTAACCCCAAATCCGCTGGCTCTCCGAGAACATCGGATCGCCACCGTTGCACTCCTCGTCGTCGCCGTCATCTTGATTGCAGTGGATCACCACTTCGTCACCAATTTTCCAGCGCTTTACCTTGTCACCAACGGCCCAAACGATGCCCGCCGCATCAGAACCCGCGATATGATACTCCGCTTTATGGACGTCAAACGGGCTAATCGGGATACCAAGGCCAGCCCAAACACCATTGTAATTCACACCAGCGGCCATCACCATGACGAGCACTTCGTTGCTGTCGGGCTTCGGGCAATCGACGACCTCGATCTGGAACGCCTTCTCGGGCTCCCCGTGACGTTCGCGTCGGATCGTCCATGCATACATCTGCTCAGGCACATGGCCCAAAGGTGGCATTTCACCAACCTCATAGAGGCCCTTTTGCGGGGCATCATAGGTCGCGGGGGGCGTTTGTGTATCGAGTGCCATTTCAGTCTCCTAAGGTCGAAATCAACATATTTGCCGCAGCGCAGAATCGCGGCATTTGACCATGGATAACTTTTCATTGAGAAAGATTGCAACCCCATTTGGGTCAATTTTGTAATTTAATTACCCAGCAACTGCAGAAATTTCCGCTGCACCTGCATTAAAATGGTGAGCAATTGACCGTGCGTAGTAGGATACCAGATCAAATTCACTGGCCTTCATCGAGAAATTGCCGTCGGATTCGCTCAATGCACCCCGCGCCATGAGGGCCGCCAAACCCGCAGAAACGACCTCCGATGGATCACGGCGTGGCGCGGGAATACCTCGCGCCTCAAGATCGGCTTTGACCGCAGCCACTTGCGCGACCAACTCTGCCTGAGTGATTGGTCCGCCTTGTAGCACCAGCCGCGCCACCAGCGGCACCGCCAAAACAGGGACAACATTGCGGATACGCAGCATCATCTCGCGGGCCAAAGCGTCGGTAAATTCGCCCGATTGCCCCTTTGCAAAATCCGACAACTTCAGCGGCGCACCAAAACTCACCGCTGCCGTGCCAAACTTTTTGAACCGCCCCGTGGCCCGCGCCCAAAGATGCGCAATCGTCCCCGAAAATATCGTCCACAACGGTGGACGAAACTTACGCTCCCCTGTTTTGTCGGCCTTGATCAAAAACCGGTCCTCGAGCACGCGGTCGTAATTGAGCGCAACGGGCACAAAAACCACATCGCGCCCGCCTTCCGTGTAGTCACCCACAATATAGCTCAGCAGTCCCAACTTCGGCACGTCTACCGCCCCCGTGACGCTTAATCGCCCTTCGGGGAACAGAGCTTGGCTCACGCCGCCAGCCGTCGCCATCTGCACATAACGCGCAAGAACCTTACGATATAAGGCACCTCGCGACTTGCGTCGGATGAAGTAGGCGCCCATTGCACGAATTACGGACGACAATGGCCATATCCGCGCCCACTCGCCCACCGCATAAGAAAGCGCCCCAGCACGGGCGGCCAAATATGTCACCAGGACGTAATCCATGTTACTGCGGTGGTTCATCACAAAGATGACCGTCGCGTTGGGATCAAGCGCGGACAACTCCTCGCGCTCAAACGCCCCCAACCTGATCCGGTAAAGCGACGTCGACAACCATTTTGCCAACCGCGTCCCGATCGAGAAGTAAGCCGTGGCCGAAAATGAGGGCACGATCTCGCGGGCATAAATACGCGCCTTCTCAAACGCGACACTCTCTGGCACGCCTTCTTCTACCGCATATTCCAGAACGGCCTTCGTGATCGCGGGATCATAAATCAACCGCTGGATCATGTCATAGCGCCGCGCCAACTTGAACGGTTCGATCGGCCGTTGCAGCCGCTTGTTCAGCCCCGCAATCACCCGCTCCGCCCTTTTGCGAAAGAACCAGCGCACGGAGGGGAACAGAAAATGCGATGCAAAAGTCACCGCCGCAAAAAGCAGGATCAGGACAAAAGCCCAAAGCGGCATGGAAATCGTTTGCGTCATTCCCTGACCCTGACAGGGAACACATCGGAGGTAAATCCTGCCATGCCGCAACGCAGCGAATTGACAACGCCAGAAAATGACCAATAATGGTATCAACGCGTAATAATATTGCGTACCAAAATTTGAAGGAGCCGCCCTATGTCGCAACCGCAGAAAGACCGCCCATGGCTATTTCGGACCTATGCCGGCCACTCCACGGCCAAGGCATCGAACGCGCTTTACCGTGGCAACCTCGCCAAGGGGCAAACAGGTCTTTCCGTCGCTTTCGACCTGCCGACACAAACGGGCTACGACAGTGACCACATCCTCGCCAAGGGTGAAGTCGGCAAAGTAGGTGTCCCCGTCAGCCACCTTGGCGACATGCGTGCGCTCTTCGCCGATATCCCGCTAGAGCAGATGAACACCTCGATGACGATCAACGCGACGGCGCCTTGGCTCTTGTCGCTCTATATCGCCGTGGCCGAGGAACAAGGCGCAGATGTCACCGCCCTGCAAGGCACCGTGCAAAATGACATCATCAAGGAATACCTCTCGCGCGGCACGTATATCTGCCCCCCTGCGCCGTCTTTGCGCATGATCACAGACGTTGCCGCCTATACCCGCGAACACCTGCCTAAATGGAACCCGATGAACGTCTGCTCCTACCACCTTCAAGAGGCGGGCGCGACGCCAGAGGAAGAACTCGCTTTCGCCCTGGCTACCGCCACCGCCGTCCTCGACGATTTACGGGGTAAAGTCCCCTCCGAGAATTTCCCCGAAATGGTCGGCCGCATCTCTTTCTTCGTGAACGCAGGCATCCGCTTTGTGACCGAGCTGTGCAAAATGCGCGCCTTTGTCGAGCTATGGGACGAAATCTGCGCCACCCGCTACGGCGTAGAAGACGCCAAATACCGCCGCTTCCGCTACGGCGTGCAGGTCAACTCCCTTGGCCTGACCGAACAACAGCCAGAGAATAACGTCTACCGCATCCTGCTTGAAACCCTCGCCGTGACCCTGTCCAAAAACGCCCGCGCCCGCGCCGTGCAATTGCCCGCTTGGAACGAGGCGCTTGGCCTGCCCCGCCCTTGGGACCAGCAATGGTCGCTACGGATGCAACAAATCCTCGCATACGAGACCGACCTTCTGGAATTCGACGACCTCTTCGATGGCAACCCGGCGATTGACCGCAAGGTGAACGCCCTCAAGGAAGGCGCGCGCGCCGAGCTTGCGCAAATCGACGGCATGGGCGGCGCAGTCAAGGCCATCGCCTACATGAAAGGCCGACTTGTCGAGAGCAACGCCGCCCGCATCGCGGGGATTGAAAACGGGACCACCACGGTTGTCGGCGTGAACAAATGGACGGCTGGCGAGCCCTCACCGCTGACTGCTGGCGAAGACGCGATCATGGTCGCGGATAAAGACGCCGAGGCCGATCAGCTCCGCCGCTTGTCCCAGTGGAAACGCGACCGCGACGGCGGGGCTGTGACGGAAGCCCTCACAGCACTCGCCGCCGCCGCAAAAGACGGCACAAACATCATGATTCCCTCCATCGCATGCGCCCGCGCGGGTGTGACAACGGGCGAATGGGCCGACGTGATCCGCGCCGCCTTCGGGCAATACCGCGCCCCGACAGGTGTGAGCAAAAATCCCTCCAACCGCACCGAGGGGCTGGATGAACTCCGCGAACAGGTGGACCTCGTCAGCCACGCCCTTGGCCGCCGCCTCAAATTCCTCGTCGGCAAACCCGGGCTCGACGGCCACTCCAACGGGGCCGAACAAATCGCCGCCCGCGCGCGCGATTGCGGCATGGATATCGCCTATGAGGGCATCCGCTTGACGCCACAAGAAATCGTAGACGCCGCCGCAGCAGACGACGCACATGTCATCGGCCTTTCGATTCTTTCCGGCTCTCACATCCCGCTGATAGGCGACGTCATCGCAAAGCTGAAAGAGGCAGGCCTAAGCCACATCCCCGTCATTGCAGGCGGTATCATCCCAGAAGATGACGCCATACGCCTGCGCGAAATGGGAGTCGCAGCGGTCTATACGCCCAAAGACTTCGAGCTGAACAAGATTATGGGCGATATCATCACCCTCGTCGATCCGCGGAAACTGGCGGCGGAGTAAGCACGCCGCCAGCTTCGCCACGCGAATGCACTTGCATAATTCGCATTGCATTCGCACGCGATGTTGCGCAAATCTCAACACATGAATGCACTTGATCCCCGCCAAACTGAATGCTTTGTTGCTGCCGTTCAAACTGGCACAATCAGGTCTGCAGCAGAGCATCTTGGCCTCGAGCCCTCTACTGTCAGTCGCAACATTTCCGCGTTGGAAACAGCAACAGCAACCACATTGCTGGAACGCAGTCGAAACGGTGTGCGACCGACCGAAGCAGGATCGCTCCTCTTGGACTTCATTCAAAAGCAAGCGGCAGACTTGGAGATCCTTCAATCCGAGTTTGATGCACTCGCGAACATGAAACGCGGCAACATTCTGATTGCGGTTGGCGAGGGCTTCGTCGGCGATCTCTTCGATCGAGCGTTGCGCGATTTCAATACCCTTTACCCTGAAATCACCTTTGGCCTTTCAGTCGGATCCACAGACCATGTGGTGACGCAGATCGCCACCGAACAGGCCCATCTCGGAATCGCATATAACGTCGCGAGTGATCCGCGCTTGCGTGTGGAGGTATCTGCGCACCAGCCCTTGATGGCCTTGGTTCGAAAAGAGGGGCGGTTTGACACTGGCACACCCTTCGATTTGCGTGCCCTCTCAAAACTGCCATGCGCCGTGCCGCCCAAGTCATTTGGTATCGGTGCGATGATCGCAGCGACAGAGGCCAAGCGTGGCATCCGCATGCAGGCTCTCGTCGAAACAGGTTCAATTGCAGCACTCAAGGCCTTTGTACGCAACGATATGGGCTTTACGATACTGCCTCAATTTGTTGTCGAGGCAGAACTCTCAACCGGATCTTTTGCAGCCTATCCAATTACGAGTGATACCTTCAAAGGGGGCATCGCATCGCTGATCCGCAAAGAAGGTAGGCGACTGCCGAACGCCGCGCATTTATTCTTGCGCCAACTTGCGAAAATGGGCGCGTTCAGCTGATTTACGTGTTGCGTCAAGCGCAACGCGTTTGGCTATTATGGGGCATTCCATACACCAAAAAGGCGTTCTACCCTTTCGCAAACACGAAAGCGGAGAATGGCGATGCAGGTAGGAATTATCGGATGCGGCAACATGGGTGGCGGCATGGCGCGGCAGCTTTTGGCGGCGGGGCAAAACCCGATTTGTTTCGATCCCAATCCTGAAGCCCTCGGAAAGATCGGGCAAGCAGGGGCGCAAACAGCCACCTCCGCACAAGCACTGGCACGGGCATCGCAGGTGATCATTCTTTCGCTTCCGAAAGCAGCGATTGTCGAAGCCGTGATGACTGACATCGGCGCGCACATCGGGCGCGATACTATTGTGCTCGATACCTCAACATCCGAGCCCGCAACTTCGCAAAAGATGGCTAGAACAGGCCAGTCGCAGGGTTACACCTTTGTTGACGGTCCTGTCAGTGGCGGCCCCGCTGCGGCAAATGCGGGCACCATGACTATGCTTATGGGTGGCGCGCCCGAAGCCATAGCGAGGCTCCGCCCCATTCTTGATATTCTGACAGCCAAGACCGTCATTGTTGGCGGATCGGGCGCAGGTCACGCGGCCAAGATCGCCAATAACATGCTCTGCGCGGCAAACCTCGTGCTTGTCGCAGAGGCGGTGCGATTGGGCGAAGCGGCAGGTGTCGCGCCATCTGACCTTCTTGAAGGGATCAATGCGGGGTCGGGGCGCAGCGGCGTCAGCGAAGTGAACTTCCCCAAATGGATCTTGAACGAGGCGTTCAATTCAGGCTTCACGATGGGCCTGATGCGCAAGGACGTCGGGCTCGCAGTTGATCTGGCAAAGGCGTCTGGCGTTGATTTGGCAGGGTTCGCAGCCATCGCCGAGATTTGGCGCAATGGCTCCGCTCACATTTCAGATAGCGCCGACTTCAACGAAATCGTAAAGGAGCGCCGCGATGTCTGAGCGTTTGAAAACACTCCACGCCGCAATGGCCGCCGTCGGCGTTGGCAAACAGCCGCAAAGCTTGATCAATGGCGCGTTGGTCGACGGCTCAGGCGCCGAAATCAAGTTGATTGACCCTTTCACAGAGCAACTCCTGTTAAGCTACCACGATGCTGACGCTGGTTTGGCGCAGCAAGCTTGTGTGGCTGCGCAAGCGGCGCAACTTGGCTGGGCCAAAGGCAGGTCCGCGGCCGCGCGTGGCCAAGTCATGCAAGACATTGCCCGCGCCGTTCTGGCTCATGCCGAACCGCTCGCGATCATCGAGGCGATCATCGCAGGCAAACCAATTCGCGATTGCAGGATCGAGGTGGCGAAAGTGGCAGAGATGTTTGCCTATTACGCCGGCTGGGCAGACAAACTACATGGCGAAGTGATCCCCGTACCATCTGGCCACCTGAACTACACTTTACGCGAACCATTGGGTGTCGTCTTTCAAATCACGCCGTGGAATGCACCAGTCTTTACGGGTGGCTGGCAAATCGCACCCGCAATCGCGACAGGCAATGGCGTGGTAATCAAACCGAGCGAAATCACCCCCGTTACAACAGTCGCTCTCGTCAAACTGGCCGAAGCTGCTGGCCTGCCCCACGGCCTTGTCAACGTGCTTTGCGGTCTGGGACCAACGGCAGGTCAGGCCGCGATTGAGCATCCCGCTGTGCGCAAAGTCGTCTTTGTCGGCTCTCCGCAAACGGGCCGCATGGTCGCGATGGCCGCAGCAGCAGCACTCAAACCAGTGGTCTTGGAACTGGGCGGAAAGTCGGCCAATATCGTCTTTGACGACGCCAGCCTAGAGCATGCTTGCCTTGGCGCTCAGGCCGCAATCTTCTCGGGTGCGGGGCAAAGCTGTGTCGCCGGGTCACGCCTTTTGGTGCAAAAATCAGTCCATTCCCAACTTGTCGACATGATCTCCAAAGGCATGAACAACATTAAACTCGGCGATCCTTTGGATGCCGGAACTGAAATCGGCCCGATCAGCAACGCCCGCCAATTCGCCCATGTCACGGGCATGATCGCGCAGGCACAAAGCGCGGGGGCAAATGTGATGTCACGCGAGGCGTGCCCCGAGCAAGGCTTCTTTGTGCCACCAACCATTCTAAACGGGCTGACCAATGCCGCTAAACCCGCCCAAGAGGAAATCTTTGGTCCTGTCGTAACCGCAATCCCGTTTGAGGACGAAGCCGAAGCCATCGCCCTCGCCAATGACACGCAATTCGGGCTGGCAGGGGCTGTTTGGACGGCAGACGTGGGCCGTGCGCACCGCATGGCCGACGCCGTGCGCGCGGGCACATTCTGGATCAACAGCTATAAAGCGATCCATGTCTCGTCACCCTTTGGTGGCTCGTTGAACTCCGGCTTTGGGCGATCAAGCGGCACCGACGCCCTGCTGGAATACACCGCCGCCAAAAGCGTTTGGCTTGATAGCGCCCCCATTCCGCGCATAGCCTTTGGATATGTATCCTAGGAGGGCACCATGCAACTTGTGAGAGACGTGCAAGACTTGCTCGCAGAATCCCCCGATGTCAGTGGGATTATAGCCCTCACGCCATTTCGCACATTCCCCGAAATGGCGGGCGCCCTCTTTGCGAGCCTGACCCGTAACGCGGCCATCGGTCAGACTGTAACCTCTGCCTACGGCGCCGAGAAGACATTGGTCGAGACGACATGCTACGACATCGCAGAAACCGCCCGTCGCAACTTTGAACCAGGTGGCCCACCCGCAACCTTGCTGTTTTCGCGCGGCGTGCACGCTGTTATGGCCCATAGGGTCGCGCATAAACTGTGGACGGACGGCAACCTGAATCTTGCCCTTGCAATCAAGGCCGCATGCGGACGGACATTTGGCACCGATATGCACCCCGCCGCCCGCATCGGCGCAGGGTTGTGGCTTGATCACGGGCTAGGGTTTGTCGTGGGCGAAACCAGCGTCATCGAAGAAGATGTCTCGATCTGGCACAACGTCACGCTAGGCAGCACGCTGAACGATGACGGGCCCTTTCGGCATCCTCACGTCGGGCGCGGGGCGGTGATCGGCGCGGGGGCCATTCTGCTCGGCGGGATCAAGATCGGAGCAGGAGCCAATATTGGCGCAGGCGCAATTGTCATAGGCGATGTGCCAGACCGCGGATTGGTTGTTGGTCAAAAGGCACAAAATCGCGGCACGGCTCGCATCAGCTTTACAAAACCGGAGCACACATCATGAACGCATCCTTTGGCATCGATCACCCGCTGCTCGCGACACATGACATTGAGGGCCTGCGCAATCGCCTCATCGCCCTTGGCTTCAACATGACGGCCATCGGCAAACATCCATGGGGAACCAGCACCAGCCTCGCGATGTTTGACGGCTGCCTTCTTGAAATCATGGGCATCTACGATGCAACGCTGATCGACGAAGTCCCCGCAGGCGATTTTCGGTTCGGGCGGCACATCTATGAATACCTGCAAATGCGCGAAGGGATAGCTCTCACCGCGCTGCACAGCACCGATTCACAACACGACGCCGCGCACGCCGCCGACGCAGGTTTTCATGTCGCAGGTCATCTGGAATTTGGCCGCGATGTCGTCTTGCCTGATGGAACTGCAGGCCGCACCAAAACGACGCTGGCCCTACTGCCCGATGAGACCTACCCGCGCTTGTCTTTCTTTTTGTGCCAACAGCATCGCCCCGAATTAATCTATGTGCCCGAATGGCTCGAACACCCGAATGGCGTGACAGGCATCTGCGGAGTGACCGTCGTGGCCCAACGCAATGATCACGCCGCGCTCAAATTCCGCTTCGAGGGCCTGTATGGAGAAAGCGAAGAAATCACCGGCGGCATGGCTTTCGAAACAGCAAACGGCACGATGCGGATACTTGAACCGGAAACATTCAGCGCCACTATTGGCGCCTTTCCACAGGCTATCGCTGGGGAAACAGCCCCCTTTATTGCGGGCATGGATTTTACGTCTTCGGACACGGAAAAGCTGCGAGACCATCTCAAATCTTCAAAAACGCCCTTCAAAGAAAGCGCTGGAATAATCACGCTGCGAAACCCGACAGCCACGGCAAACACAGTCTTACGGTTCTTTCCCCAATTGAGCGCGTAACAATCTAGTCCCCCAGTTTGTCGCGTAGCGCCTCGTAAGTATAGCTTTGCGCAATCTCGCCCATGTCACCTTTTTCAAAACGGCTTGACGTGGGGAGGCACGAAATACCACACACCTGCCGCGCCACCATGATTTGCGTATCGATATACCACAGACGCCCACCCGGAGTGGCAACATAGCCGTTCATGTAAAATTCTTTGTCACCTTCCATATCAATCGTGCTGGGGACTTCGTTGAAATACCCGTCATCAAAATCACCATGAGTATGATAAGACGCAGTAATCGCCATATTGCGGGGGAACGGGGCCGAGCACGAATCCGACGCCCCGGTCTCGGGGACTGACGCCGTTAGCACACCGTTTTCATTGTACCCAATGTAACCGCAATACTCGCGCTTCTTATCGAACGACTGCTCCTGCAAGCGGGTCAGAACATCGCGGGCAAGACGCAACTCTTCGGCGTCCTGCGCCATAGCGGGCAATGCACAAACGGCCGCGACGATCAAACCCAAAGCCCGCATTTGGCACTCCACATTACAAATCTTACCGTTAGACTAGCGAGCAAATTACAAGGATGCCACATATGACAATTCACATCGGCGCCAAGGCTGGCGATATTGCTCCAACTGTTCTGATGCCCGGCGATCCCTATCGCGCCAAATGGGCAGCAGAGACCTATCTCGATGACGTGCGCTTGGTGAACGAAGTGCGCGGGATGTTTGGCTTCACAGGCACATGGCGCGGCAATCCCGTCACGATCCAAGGGTCAGGCATGGGCATGCCGTCGCTGTCGATCTACGCCAATGAGTTGATCACCGAATACAACGCCCAAACCCTGATCCGCATCGGGTCTTGTGGAGCCATGCAAGAACACGTCGGCATCCGCGACGTGATCCTCGCCATGACCGCCTCCAACATCTCGACCCCGTCGCGCGGCATCTTCAAAGAGTTCAACTTTGCGCCCTGCGCCGACTATGGCCTCTTGTCCGCAGCCCACACCGCCGCCAAGGCGAAAGGCGTAAAAACCCACGTTGGCGGCATCTATTCCGCAGACGTATTCTACGACGAACGCCCCGATCTGAACGAACAAATGATCCGCCACGGCATCTTGGGCGTCGAGATGGAAGCCGCCGAACTTTACAACCTCGCGCACCGCCACAAATGCCGCGCTTTGGCCGTTCTGACAGTTTCAGACCACCTGATCACCCACGAGGCCCTGCCATCGACGGACCGCGAAAGTAGCTTTGGCGAGATGGTCGAAATCGCCCTTGAGGCGGCCTTCGCATGAAGATGAAAACTTTGGGCGTGAACGGCGCAAAAATCTCCGCAATAGGCCTTGGCTGCATGTCCTTTGGCCGTGCCATGGGCAACTGTTCCGAGGCTGAAAGCCACGCAACCTTAGACGCGGCATGGGCTGCGGGAATCAACTTTCTTGACGTCGCAAACGTTTACGGTCCGCATATTTCCGAGGAGGTCATGGGAACGTGGCTGACGTCTCGCAAACACCAGCCCGTCATCGCGACCAAGGCAGGCATCCAGCGCGACAAAAACCGACCGGTGAACAACGATCCAGCTCACCTTGAGGGTGAACTCGACGGCTCTCTCAAGCGGCTCGGGGTAGATCACGTCGACCTCTTCTACATCCACCGCCACGAACAAGCCGTGCCGATTGAAGACGTCGCGGGCTTTATGGCCGTCCTTATCGCCAAAGGCAAAATCAAAGGCTGGGGCATGTCAGAGGTCTCACCTACGACCCTGCGCAAGGCCCACGCCGTCACCCCTGTCAGCGCCGTCCAAAACGAATACTCGCTCTGGACGCGGCAGCCCGAACTTGGCCTCCTGCAATCCTGCGATGCGCTAGGCGTCACCTTCGTTGCCTTCTCCCCCCTTGCGCGCGGGGTCTTCGGAAGCACGATCATTGATCCAGATAGCGACGCCTTCGGCCCCTTCCGCGCCGAAATGCCCCGCTTTCACGCAGGCAATTGGGAACATAACGTCGGGATCGCAAAGGGTTTCCACGCCCTCGCCCGCGATCACGGCTATACCGCGCCCGCACTCGCGCTGGCGTGGACAATGGCGCAGGGCGACCACGTCGTGCCAATCCCCGGCACCCGCTCGGCTGACCACCTTAGCGACTGGGTCACAGCCTGTGAGATCACCATCAGCCCCGAGCTTGCTGCCAAAATCGACGCAATCTTACCGATCGGCTGGGCATGGGGGGACCGCTATAGCGTGGCACAATCCAGCACCGCAGAACGCTACTGCTAACGCCCATGGGTGCGGTCATAGGCGTTCACCGGAGGCGGCACCCATCCATCTAGCGCACCCGCCACAGGTGCAAAAACCTCCATCCGCAGCGGATGGCACTTCGCGGTATCGCTTGTATGCTCGGATGCGCAATCACCGCCGGGACAAGCACTAAGCACCGCGACCAAATCAATCTCGGCAAAGAGCTCCAGATAATCACCCTCCCGCACGGGGCTCGCCTTCATAAAATATTGGCCCGTGTCGCGGGTGAACCCTGTGCACATGAACAGGTTCATCACATCATGCACATGCGCCTCGGCCTCCGCCAAGGGCAACCCTGCATAATCCGCCAAGGCCCGCGTCAGGTTCGAATGGCAGCAGTGATGGTAATCATCCCCCGACAACAATTTGCCCGTATATGGATCACACCGCGTGCCAATCACATCATGCACAGAGCCGCCAAATTCATCCATGCCATACCACGCCAGCGTATCCTCACAAACCGTCGCTATGGGGCGCAAATACGGAAAACAAGACCACATGCGATCCCCCGTCGTAACATGCGTGCCATGCAGCGCACGGGTTTTGCCCGAGTAAAACCGCTCTGCCAAATTGCCCTTTGCAAACAGGTTCAAGTCACCCACCTGCGGCCCATCAACCGAACTCATCCGCAAGAAATGCCCCGCAGGAACTTCAATCACAGCAGCCTCCCGCGGCTGGACAAGAACTTCCGACACTTTCATAGCCCCCATCCTGGCCGCGTCATAAAGCGGCATGTCAGGCTTTGGCAGTGTGTCGGTCGGATAACAAATCACGGGCTTCACCGCGCGGCGGGCATCGGCATCAACTGGGGTTTTCATGGCTCTCTCCACAATGCAAAACGCCGCCCCAAAAGGGCGGCGCAAGTTAGCTAATTATACATCGGCGTTAAACAACGCGCTCAACCATTTTCTTTTTGATATGCGCAATCGCCTTGGCGGGGTTCAACCCCTTTGGGCAAGTCTTCGCACAGTTCATGATCGTGTGACAGCGATACAGTTTGAACGGATCTTCCAACTCGTCCAAACGCTCGGCTGTTGCCTCATCTCGGCTATCAATGATCCAGCGATATGCGTGGAGCAACGCGGCTGGTCCAAGATAGCGATCGCCGTTCCACCAATAGGACGGGCAAGATGTCGAGCAGCACGCGCACATCACGCACTCATACAAACCATCCAGCTTCTCACGATCCTCAATCGACTGACGCCATTCCTTTGCAGGGGCCGCCGTCTTGGTTTCAAGCCACGGCATGATGCTCGCGTGCTGGGCATAGAAGTGTGTCAAATCAGGGATCAAGTCCTTGACGACGGGCATATGCGGCAGCGGGTAAATCTTCACATCGCCCGCGACCTCATCCATGCCGTAGATGCACGCCAGAGTATTGATCCCGTCGATGTTCATCGCACAAGACCCGCAAATCCCTTCGCGGCATGATCGGCGGAACGTCAGCGTCGGATCAATCTCGTTCTTGATCTTGATCAGCGCGTCCAGAACCATCGGACCACAGGTATCCATATCGACAAAATAAGTGTCGAGCGACGGGTTCTTGCCGTCATCGGGGTTCCAGCGATAAATCTGGACCTTGCGCAAGTTCTTTGCGCCCGCAGGTTTCGGCCACGTCTTGCCCGACACCATGCGGCTATTCTTAGGAAGCGTAAGTTCTACCATGGTCGTATCTCCTTGCGGGGCAATGCGCCCCAAATCTTATCTATCGCAGCACAGGACGGCGGATCGCGGTTGTACCCGTCTTTTCCAGAACGCATCGGTCATAGACGGCCTCGGGATCAGCGCCTGTCAAAAAGTCGCCCGTCACCCCGATTTCCGCAGTTGTATAGGCGCCAGTCTTGTTATTGACGCCAAATGTGACGCCACCCGTCGGGGCTTGCGCAGCGCGGGCGCGGGCTTCGCATTGATCCGCGGCCAGTTCTGGGGATATCGGCTGCGCCGTGCAGGCGGTCATCCCGGCAACCGCCAACATGATCAAACCTAACCGCATCAGTTGTACCCTGTGCAGTAGAGCGTGCCCGCGTACATGCCGGTATAGCCTACAGGGCACGAGCCGCTGCGAACAGGCGCTGACGGCGCAGGTGCAGGTGTTGCCGCTGGCATAACCACGACAGGGACAACAGCAGCAGGGGTCATCGCGGTCATTGGCACAACAACCAACCCATCGCTCAATATTTGTTTGCCGCCAGCGCAAGCGTTGATCTGGTTGGCTCGCGCGGCAGTGATCTGGTCAAATGGCAGCGCCCTTGCAGCGGCAACGCCCCCGTCAAAGGTCACTTCTGTTTTCAACTGCCCCTCGTAGCCGAGCCGTGCCTTGCATGCGACCAATGCCAACTCCATCCGCTCGCCCTGCGCGTTGAGGCTCGGCCCCTGCGCAGTGCAAGCGCCCAGCGCGCATGCTGCAATGACGGAGGCAATGCGGCCCAACATCAAAATGTCCGCTCTTTCGGTGCGATCCGCTTGAGGCTAATGCCGCCGTGCTTTTCAGTTGTCAGTGGCGCCGTGATCACAGGACGATGGGTCAACTCTACCTTGGTCCCATCCACACGCGAAATCGTATGCACACGCCAGTTTTCATCGTCACGCGTCGCATAGTCCTCATGGGCATGCGCGCCACGACTTTCCTTGCGAGCCTCGGCCCCCACAATCGTCGCAAGCGCGTTTGGCATCAGGTTGGTCAGCTCAAGCGTTTCCATCAAGTCAGAGTTCCAAACCATCGAGCGGTCCGTAACCTTGATACCGTCCATTTTAGCCGCAACTGCTGTCATCTTCTCAACGCCTTCTTTAAGCGTCTTATCGGTGCGGAACACGGCAGCATCGGCCTGCATTGTTTTCTGCATTTCAAGACGCAATTCGGCAGTGGAAATATCACCTTTCGCATGGCGCAGCGCGTCAAAACGATCAAAGGCTTTGTCTACAGACGCTTGGTTCAGCACAGGGTTGGACGCATTCTTGTCCACAACCTTGCCCGCTTGAATAGCGGCCGCACGGCCAAACACGACGAGGTCGATCAGGGAGTTCGAGCCAAGACGGTTCGCACCGTGAACAGAGGCACATCCCGCCTCACCCACAGCCATCAGACCCGGCACAATCGCGTTCGGGTCTTTGGCGGTCGGGTTCAAAACCTCACCGTGATAGTTCGTCGGAATACCGCCCATATTATAGTGCACTGTTGGCAACACAGGGATCGGCTCTTTGGTTACGTCAACGCCCGCGAAAATACGCGCGCTTTCCGAAATACCCGGCAAACGCAGGTTCAGCGCTTCGGCAGGCAAGTGGTTCAGGTTCAGGTGGATATGATCCGCCCCTGCGCCAACACCACGGCCCTCACGAATTTCCATTGTCATACAGCGCGACACATAATCGCGTGGCGCGAGGTCTTTATAGTTCGGCGCATAACGCTCCATGAAACGCTCGCCCTCGGAGTTGGTCAGATAACCACCCTCACCGCGTGCGCCCTCTGTGATCAGGCAACCTGCGCCGTAAATCCCCGTCGGGTGAAACTGCACGAATTCCATATCCTGCAAAGCAAGACCCTGACGGGCCACCATGCCGCCGCCGTCACCTGTGCAGGTGTGCGCAGAGGTCGCAGAGAAATACGCGCGACCATAACCGCCCGTCGCCAGAACTGTCGTCTTGGCGTTGAACACATGCATCGTGCCGTCATCAAGCTTCCATGCAACAACACCCTGACACTGACCGTCTTCGGACATGATCAGATCGGTTGCGAAATACTCGATATAGAACTCGGCCTTTTCCTTCAAAGACTGACCATAAAGCGTATGCAAGATCGCGTGGCCTGTGCGGTCGGCGGCAGCACATGTGCGCTGCACGGGTGGCCCCTCGCCAAATTCGGTTGTGTGACCACCAAACGGGCGCTGGTAAATCTTGCCCTCTTCGGTGCGCGAAAATGGCACGCCGTAATGCTCCAGCTCGTAAACCGCCTTTGGCGCCTCACGGGCAAGGTATTCCATCGCGTCGGTATCACCGAGCCAATCGGACCCTTTCACAGTGTCATACATATGCCACTGCCAGCTATCTGGCCCCATGTTCCCAAGCGAGGCAGCGATACCGCCCTGTGCGGCAACAGTGTGCGAACGTGTCGGGAAAACCTTCGTGATACACGCGGTCTTGAGACCCTGCTCGGCCAAACCAAGCGTTGCGCGCAAACCAGCACCACCAGCGCCAATGACGATCGCGTCATAGGTGTGGGTTTCATATTCATAAGCGGCCATTGTCATCTACTCCGGCGAAATTAAAGCGCGATGCGCAGGACGGCGAAAACGCCAAGCCCAGCAGCACCATAAGAAAGGCAAGTCATCGCCACGACCAAAGCCTTGCGGGTCAGACCCTTCACATAGTCTTCGATCAAAACTTGGACACCCCCGAGGAAGTGCATGAAGCTGACAGCGATCGTCAGGGCCGCAATGGCCGCAGGCACAGGGCGGGAATAATATGCAACCACCTCTGCGTAAGGGTGACCCAGAATTGCGCCGAATGTGAAAATAAACAGCGGGATCAGGATCAAAAGCCCGACCGAGCTAAGCGTCATGCGCCAATGGGCCATTGTGCCCGACTTGGCCGATCCGTTACCGACTGCGCGTTTACGATCTGTCATAAAATTCATTCAATCGCTCCTTATACCGCAACAACGGTGAAAATGGTCATCAGCACAGAGACGATGATCATGATCAAACCAGCAGTTTCGGATTTCTTGACGCCGAGCATATAGCCCTGATCCCAGATCAGGTGACGAATGCCGCCGAACATGTGATACCAAATCGCCCATGTGGACAGGAACAAGACCAGATCACCAAACCAGCTCCGCACAAACCCGTCGGCCGTGGCAAACGCGTCAGGCCCAGCCGCCGCAGCCACAAACCACCAAACAATCATCAACATCGCAACCAACAGGGCATTGCCTGTGAGGCGCACGAAAATTGATGTCATCGAGGTCAGTTGCGGACGGTAGATCGTCAAATGCGGCGATAGCGGGCGGTTGCCCCTATTCACATCAGCCATGTTTTTAGCTCCCTAATCGATAGCGCATCCGCGCAATTTGTCTCTTTTTGCACCAAACTTTCGGCAGAGTCACGCAGACAGATGTTCATAAATCATGAAAATAGCACCTGTTAGCGCAAAAACATGTGACATGTGATCACAGCCGAAAATCTTGTGATCACAGGTCGAGCAACAATGTTCAACAACCACTTGGGTTTTGAACGGGGTTTTTGGCAGAAACAGTTGGGTCTCATGCAAGCAAAGCCGAAAGCTTGGTGTGCGATTGGCATGTCGAATTGACTCCCGTCTCCAAGGTCAATTTAATCTAAGACAGATAGCAATTAGGGCAGGTATAGAATGTTAAAATCGTTGACCCTCGCAATGTGCTTTGCTTTTGGCCCCGCCGCAGCAGATGAGATATTTAGTGCTGATGAGGTATTTAACCCAGCCGTCGCAGATGAGATATTCGGCATGGTGGAGGCGGTTGATGCAAAGGGCATCATTAATATTGAAGGTAAAATCAAAGTGATGGTTTGGGGAGTTGACGAGCGGAGTATAGCCCAACTTAGTGAGTTTTTGATTGGTCGTTGGATGAGGTGCAGCAAACTTTCTAGTAGTGACGATATTTTTCTTGGGGATTGCGGTGTCGCGAAAGATAGATTTTCGCCGTTGAGACCAGATGTGTATCTCAACTTAGGAACTTGGCTGCCTGCGCTCGGCATGGCTTCACCATCGTGTTCTGTCGGTGATTTTGGCAACAGGTTCAGTATTTCAAAGCTCAATGTTGGTAGCATTCAATACGGTTGCCGAAATGGTAGCCCAGGATCTGGAATGATAATCAATTTTTAGATACGACATTCAAACCGTTATAAGATTTCAGTCTACACCACTGTTTTCTAAAGTTTCTTCTGCTGGATCGTGCCCTTCCAAAAAAACCCGTATTTGAAATTTTCGCCTACCAGCAGGAATTTCGACAGAACCTCACCAACACCCACACCCAATCAAACAGGCATCAACGCCCAATAATCCAGATCAAGCAGCACCTCGGGCAGATACTTCCCATCCGCGCCGCGCAATTCACCCGCGGCCCCTTTGGTCGCAACCAATCGCAAGCGAATGGCACCAACTCCCGCAGCAGCGGTCTCGGCCTTGTCCAGCACCTCCGTCCAAGCACGCACCGTATCCCCCGCAAAACAAGGGTTCGCATGGGCGCCGCCATTGAGCGCGACAATCATCTGCGCATTGGCCAATCCGTTAAACGACAGCGCGCGGGCCAATGAAATCACATGACCGCCATAGATCAGCCGCTTCCCGTCCGCCCGATTGGTCGCGTCAAAATGCACCTTCGCCGTGTTCTGCCACAAGCGCGTGGCCAGCATATGCTCGGCCTCTTCAATCGTGACACCATCCACATGGTCGATTACCTCGCTCACGGCATAATCGCCCCAGCGGTGCGGTTCGCCGGCAAGCGCAAAATCATAAGTCGAGAAATCGAGGCCTTCGGGAATGACCAAATCAGCAGCATCTACAACGGACTTCAGCTCAGGAATAACCGCCTCAGGCGCTTCACCCTCAGAACGACGCTTCACCATCACCCAGCGCACATATTCGAGCACTGCAACACCATGTTGGTTGGTCCCCGTCGTGCGGACCCAAACAACGCCAGACTTGCCATTGGAGTTCTGTTTGACCCCGATCACTTCCGACCTCGAGGTCAGCGTGTCGCCCACCCAAACAGGGGCCAACCAGCGCCCTTCGGCATAGCCCAAATTCGCCACAGCATTCAGCGACACATCAGGCACAGTCTTTCCAAACACCGTGTGGAACGCGATGAGATCGTCCACCGGACTGGCCGCAAGACCACAAGCGCGGGCAAATTCATCAGAAGAATGCAGCGCACCACGGGCGGGATAAAGCGCGTGATAGAGCGCCCTCTCCCCGCCCGAAATCGTGCGCGGCACCGCATGGGTGATCACATCACCAACCGTATAATCCTCGAAAAACCGACCCGCGCTTGTCTTGCTCATCAGGCTTCGCCCAACTTCATATCGCGCGAATATTCGCCCTCAACTTCCTTGGTCACAGCCTGCCCGCAGCGCATCACGCCATTGGCGGCATCAAACGCGTATTGCGGATCACCTTGTAGCGACCATCCCTTGCTCAGGGCTTCGGTCACACGGTGGCAAAACTCTGAAGTGTCGTCGTTGGTGATGAAACGGTATACAATCATGGCTTATCCAAACGGGTTATAGCCGAGCCAAATATGGATCAGCGAAACGACAATGACGACCACGACAGTAGCAACAATCGGGATCAGCTCTTTCTTGGCTGCGCGGGACGCAGGTGGCGTCCATTCAGGCACTGCGCGGTTGATCATCACGATCTCCGCCAAGGACCAGAGCAGCAGTCCACCAAATAGAACGAAAGATGGCGTATCTCCATTCACCAGTAAATGCGCGACAGCCCAAATCGAAACAGCGGTCAGTTGCGGGTGACGCAACTTGCGACCCAACCACACACGCGGCTTGCCCGGCTTTGGCGCGCCAACGGCATAGACATAAAACGCGAGCACCATCAGCAGGTTATTGATGCCTGTCATCGCAGGCGTACGACCCCAATATACAGTGCCTTCCCAACCGCGATAACCAACGACCATCAGAACAATCGCAAGCACAGAACCCGCGGCAACAATCATTTTGCCTTGATCGCCAAAACTGGCGCGGTGGTCCGCGGCAATCCGTTTCCAAAAGTGGACGGCTGCCCAAAGAGCAACACCAAGAATAAGTAGTAACATTATGCCTCCAATGCGGCGATGGCCGCGGCTTTCGCCAAAGTCGCCTTTGCCGTGACAATATGCAAGTTCTCAACGATCTTTCCGTCAACAACGGCAACACCGCCATCGCCTGCCTCAAAAGCCGCGATCTGACGGGTCGCGAGATCAATCTCCGCCTCTGTCGGGCCAAACGCCGCATTACAAATCGCGACCTGCGCAGGGTGGATCAATGTCTTCCCATCAAACCCCATATCGCGGCCCTCTTCGCACTCGATAGCCAAACCCTCATCATCCTTGAACGCATTATAAACGCCATCGAGCACAACAATCCCCGCCGCCTTTGCCGCCAGAACGGACATCTGCAACGCGCACGTCAACGCCGCACGGCTCCGCGAATTCAAATCCTTCGCCAGATCATTCGTGCCAAGCACAAACCCCGCCATCCGTGAATGTGCGGCAATCTCGGCTGCATTCAAAACACCTTGCGGGGTCTCAATCATTGCCCAAATCGGCTTGTCAGGGATCATCGCAGCAAGGGCATCAACGTCGGCAGCACTATTCACCTTTGGCAGCAAAACCGCATCGCAGGCCATCGCGGCCACGGCCTTTGCATCATCCGCCGCCCATGCGGTATCTAACCCGTTCATCCGAACCACTGTCAGTCGTTGACCGTATCCTCCTTCCGCAAGGGCCGCAGCCAAAGTCGCGCGCGCGCCCAGCTTTGCCTCGGGGGCCACGGCATCCTCTAGATCGAACAGGATCACATCAACAGGCAAGCCCCGCGCCTTGTCCAAAGCACGCTCCTTAGAGCCTGGAATATAAAGAGCCGAGCGATACGGGCGGTCATGCATAGATTCTTCCTCGCAATATTGTTGCGCCAAATTGGGCAGACTTTTCGCAATCATTCAACCGCAAATCCGCCGCAGCGCAGCATTCGCCGCACCGTGACGATGGGTTAACCGATTTTGCGCAATGCCGGCAGAATACTTCACCACCCGCATAACCAACTCAAGGTGATGAAAATGAACAGACAAATCTTTGCGCTTTCCTTCGGCCTCGGCATCGCTCTCCTCGCAGGTCAACACGCCCACGCGCAAAACGCCGCATGTGGCCCGCACGATCAAATCGTCACGCATCTCGCGGCGGAATTCGGCGAAAGCCTGCAATCCATCGGCCTGACCACCGACAACACCGTCCTCGAAGTCTTTGCATCAAGCGAGACAGGCACATGGACAATCACCGTCACCACCGCTGGCGGGCCGACCTGTTTGGTCGCCGCAGGCCGCGCGTTCCAAAACCTGCAAGACCCCCTGCCCAATACCGACCCAGAGGCCTAAGCCACCGCCACCCAAATCAGCCTGAGCCCCGTCAGCACCAGCGTCACATAGGTCAACGCGAAAAACGCGCGCTCAGGTACCAAACGATGCAAGCGCACACCAATCCATGCGCCAAACAAGGCAAAAGGCGCCAGCAGAAGCGCGCCTTTAAATGTTTCCCACGTGAATATCCCTAGAAAGAAATACGGCACGAACTTCATCCAGTTGATCGCCCAGAACGTCACCACAGTCGTGGCCTGAAACACCGTTTTGCTAAGTCCCTGCGAAATCATAAACACCGCCGTTGGCGGCCCGCCTGCATGGCTCACAAAACTGGTGAAACCGCCCACAGCCCCCGCGAGCCACGCATAGCGACGACGAAACGGCAGGCGGCGCACTTTCAGCACCCCCATCCTTTGCGACATTTGAAACGCCACAAAAGCCAAACAGATCACCCCGATCAAAATCCGGAAGATATCGGCGTCAACGGCACTAAAAATCCACGCAGCAAAGGCCACACCCGGAATGGCCCCGAGGATCATCCCCTTGGCGGACGGCCAATGCCATTTCTTCCAATAGGGGCGCAAAGTTGCCGCATCGACCAGCATAAACAAAGGTAGAATGATCCCAAGCGCGGCCCCCGGCGGGATCACAATCGCCAGAATCGCCCCCGCGGCAAAAGAGGCACCCGACCCAAATCCTGCCTTTGAAATCCCACCAAATATGATCGCAGGGATGCCTAGCGCAAAAAATTGCCATCCGAAGTCGATCATCTGAATTCCTGTAATTCTGCGTAATTAACCATTCGTTAGCGCAAACGGTCTTAGACAGCCATCATAGAATTTGTGATGCTGCATCGCGGCGCACTTGCGCATAGGGTGGCAAAGGCTTACCCAATGCCGCAAATCAACCAAAATAGGACGCTTCACATGGCCAGACCTAAAATTGCCCTCATCGGCGCCGGACAAATCGGCGGCACGCTTGCGCACCTCGCAGCGGTCAAAGAACTCGGTGACGTTGTACTTTTCGACATTACCGAAGGTATCCCGCAGGGCAAGGCGCTCGATATCGCCGAATCTGGCCCAGCGGCCAAGTTTGACGGCTCCTTCAAGGGCACGAACGATTACGCCGACATCGCAGGCGCAGACGTTTGCATCGTAACTGCTGGCGTTCCGCGCAAGCCGGGCATGTCCCGCGATGACCTCTTGGGCATCAACCTCAAGGTGATGAAGTCCGTTGGCGAAGGCATCGCAGCCCACGCGCCAAACGCCTTCGTTATCTGCATCACAAACCCGCTTGACGCGATGGTCTGGGCGCTGCAGCAATTCTCTGGTCTTCCTGCGCACATGGTTTGCGGCATGGCTGGCGTTCTCGACTCCGCACGCTTCCGTCACTTCCTCGCAGAAGAATTCAACGTCTCCATGCGCGACGTCACAGCCTTCGTTCTGGGCGGCCACGGCGACACCATGGTTCCGCTGACACGCTACTCCACAGTTGCCGGTATCCCGTTGCCAGATCTGGTAACAATGGGCTGGACGACACAAGACAAACTCGACGCGATCGTGCAGCGCACACGCGACGGCGGCGCAGAAATCGTGGGCCTTTTGAAAACTGGCTCCGCGTTCTACGCACCGGCAACATCCGCAATCGAGATGGCAGAAGCCTTCCTCAAGGATCAAAAGCGTCTGTTGCCCTGTGCAGCGCATGTTGAAAACGCCTACGGTCTCGACGGCTTTTACGTTGGCGTGCCAACCGTGATCGGTGCTGGCGGCATCGAGCGCGTTGTCGAGATCAAGATGAACAAAGACGAACAAATCATGTTCGACAAATCTGTTGATGCGGTCAAAGGCCTCGTTGCAGCATGTAAAGAAATCGATCCCTCTTTGGCATAAGCCGAAAACTGATCAAAGAATTGAAGGGCGCTCCATCGGGGCGCCCTTTTTCTATTTTGACGATGGCGACATCCTCCTCCGGTAAAATGTCGCTCAACGGGTTCACGCGCCTAACGGGCCCCCCCAACATCGGTGCGCGCGTGGCTCTCCAAAGCAATCGTTAGCTTCGGACGACCATCTGCCGCGATTTCCCCTTACTGACATGACTTCTGCCCGCTTCGAATCATAGGTTTGCGCAAACACTCAAGATTTGTGATCACAGCATTTTCGCCTGTGATCACAAATGTCGGATTTTCTATCTTAACCAACAATTTGTTATTCTGTCGTAGCTAGCGTTGTGTTTTAAACGAATGAAACCAGAGCGAACCCGAGGGACAGCAATGAACATCCACGAATACCAAGCCAAGGCACTTTTGAAATCTTACGGTGCCCCCGTCAGTGATGGCCGTGCCGTCCTTAAGGCAGAAGACGCAAAAACCGCCGCAGGCGAAATGGACGGCCCGCTTTGGGTTGTTAAAGCCCAGATTCACGCAGGTGGCCGCGGCAAAGGCAAATTCAAAGAGGCCGACGCAGGCGAGGCGGGCGGTGTTCGTCTTGCGCGCTCTGTCGAAGAGGCTGCCCAAGAAGCCAAGAAAATGCTAGGCCGCACACTTGTGACCCACCAAACCGGCCCAGTCGGCAAGGTCGTGAACCGCGTCTACATCGAAGACGGCTCTGGCATCGAGACAGAAATGTACCTCGCCCTGCTCGTGGATCGTCAGACATCCCGCATCGGCTTTGTCGTGTCCACCGAGGGTGGCATGGACATCGAAGAAGTTGCTGCCAACACGCCAGAGAAAATCATCAACTTCACCGTTGATCCGGCAACTGGCTACCAAGCATTCCACGGCCGCCGTGTGGCCTTCGCGCTCGGCCTGACAGGCAACCAAATCAAACAGTGCGTGACCTTGATGGGTCAGCTTTACAAAGCGTTCACTGAAAAAGACATGGAAATGCTCGAGATCAACCCGCTGATCATCACCGACAAGGGCGACCTGAAGGTGCTCGACGCGAAAGTTTCCTTCGACGGCAACGCGATCTACCGCCACGCCGATATCGCCGCCTTGCGCGACGAGACCGAAGAAGATCCAAAAGAACTGGCCGCGTCCAAGTTCGACCTCAACTACATCGCCCTCGATGGCGAAATCGGTTGCATGGTCAACGGCGCGGGCCTTGCCATGGCGACCATGGACATCATCAAACTCTACGGTGCAGAGCCTGCCAACTTCCTCGACGTAGGTGGCGGTGCGACGAAAGAAAAAGTAACCGAAGCGTTCAAGATCATCACCTCCGACCCGCAGGTCAAAGGTATCTTGGTCAACATCTTCGGCGGCATCATGCGATGCGACGTGATCGCAGATGGCGTTGTGGCTGCCGTCAAAGAAGTGGGGCTGAAAGTGCCACTGGTCGTGCGTCTCGAAGGGACAAACGTCGAAGAAGGTAAGGCAATCATCAACAATTCAGGTCTCGACGTCATCGCGGCAGATGACCTCAAGGACGGCGCGCAGAAAATCGTCGCCGCAGTGAAAGGGTAAAATATGTCTAAGTTTAAAGTAGCACTGACACTTGCAGGCGTTCTCGCAGTCGCTGGTTGTGGCGTTCAGGACAGTGATCTAAGCGCCGTTCGCAATGGACCACAGGTCGAAAATCCATACGCCGATGCGCCAGGTGGCAAGCTGCCAACAGGGACTGCGGCATTTGCAGCGACGACGCAGGTTGTTGTTATCGACGACAACGCCGCGCAAACTGGCTCAATCGTACAGGCAGTGTTCCCTTAAACGAAAAGCATTGATTTCACGTTGCGGCAACAACTTTGCTTTGGCGTGAAATCTTACCTACTCTGTCTCGCCGTTATGCACCTAGGAACCGACATGGTCACTTTCACCCCCAAGATCGCCAGCCAGTTGCACTCATTCACACACTATACAAATGGCGGCGAAACATTCGTCGTCTTTGCGAACTAAGGAGGCCCCAATGGCCATTCTCGTAGACGAAAATACCCTCGTAATCTGCCAAGGCCTCACAGGCTCGCAGGGCACATTCCACTCCGAGCAAGCGATTGCTTACGGCACCAAGATGGTCGGCGGCGTGACACCTGGTAAGGGCGGCCAAACCCACCTCGATTTGCCGATCTTCAACTCGGTCCATGAGGCGCGCCACGTCACATCCGCCAATGCCTCCGTGATCTATGTGCCGCCGCCCTTTGCAGCTGACTCCATCCTCGAGGCGATCGACGCCGAGATGGAACTCATCATCTGCATCACCGAAGGCATTCCTGTGCTCGACATGATGCGCGTCAAGCGCGCCCTTGAAGGCTCCAAGTCACGTCTCATCGGGCCAAACTGCCCCGGCGTGATCACGCCAGACGCCTGCAAAATCGGCATCATGCCCGGCCACATTCACAAGCGCGGCTCTGTGGGCGTTGTTTCCCGTTCGGGCACCCTCACCTATGAAGCCGTCAAGCAAACAACCGATCTCGGCCTTGGCCAGTCTACCGCTGTGGGCATCGGCGGCGACCCGATCAAAGGGACAGAGCATATCGACGTGCTCAACATGTTCCTCGACGATGACGAAACACACTCGATGATCATGATCGGTGAAATTGGCGGCTCCGCCGAAGAAGAAGCGGCAGAATTCCTCGCAGCCCAGCGCAATAAAGGCCGCTGGAAACCAACCGCAGGCTTCATCGCAGGCCGCACCGCCCCTCCAGGCCGCCGCATGGGCCACGCCGGCGCAATCGTCGCTGGCGGCAAAGGCGATGCGGAATCCAAGATCGAAGCGATGAAATCCGCAGGTATCATCGTGGCAGACAGCCCAGCCACTCTGGGTGAGGCCGTGCTGAAAGCGATTGGGTAAACGACAAGAATTGGGGACCGGCGGTTATCGCTGGCCCCGCCACTTGCACAATAGCGGTCAAACGGATCCACTCCTAAGGCCCGCGAAAAGGAAAACACGATGGTTGCAGTTAGCAATTCTCACAATTTTATTTTCCTGAAGACCCGCAAGACGGCGGGAACATCTATTGAAATGTACCTACAACCACTCTGCACGGCGGCTGGCTCACCTGTCGTCGAAAAAACCCGCGCCATGGAAACAGAACACGGCATCATCGGGTCACGGCTCATTGATCGTGACGATTGGAAACCACTGGATCGCAAATATTGGGCCCATTCCAAGGCCAGTGAACTGCGCGACAACCTTGGCGAAAAGCGATGGGGCGAACTCTACAAACTTACTTGCGTTCGCAACCCTTTTGACAAGGTTCTCTCCCACTACTTCTGGAACCAAAAACGCGCTGGCAATGACATGCCTGCAACAGTGGATGCGGAAATCGCCGAATTCCGTAAATTCGTCCATTCGGATGAATGGGCAAATGACCGTAGTGTTGTCTTTCTCGCGGGCGCATACCAACCGGATTTCGCGATCCGTTTTGAAAATATGGCCCAAGACCTGTCAACGTTCCTGTCAAATGTCGGGGTCACAGACGCGCTCCCAGCCATGCCAGAAACCAAGGTCACACGCACGTCACGTCGGGCCGAATTTGCCGACTACTTTGACAAAGATAGCGCCGACATCATTCGTGACCGCTTTCGTTGGATTTTTTCACGATTTGATTACCCGCGCACACCTAAAAGAACACAAACCGCGATGGAAACGAACGCCATCCCCGCCGCACTTGAAACTAACAACAATGTTAAGGTCTCATCATGAACGACCAATCTCCCAACGACATCATGCACGCATCGTCCTTCTTGCAGGGACACAATGCCGAATATGTCGAGCAGCTATATGCGCGCTACGCTGATAACCCCAACGCGGTTGACGAAAGCTGGAGGGATTTTTTCAAATCGCTTGGCGATGCGCCTGCGGATGCGAAGGCCGAAGCCGCTGGCCCTTCATGGGGCCGCACCGATTGGCCACCTGTGCCAAACGACGACCTGACAGCAGCCCTTGACGGTCAGTGGGCCGTGGAGCCCGCCGCAGCTGGCGACAAGATCAAAGCCAAAGCTGCCGACAAAGGTGTCGAGCTTTCCGAGGCCCAAGTCCGCCAAGCCGTTCTAGACAGCCTGCGCGCGCTCATGATCATCCGCGCTTACCGGATTCGTGGCCATCTCGTCGCCGACCTTGATCCGCTGGGCATGAGCGAGAACAAGCTGCACCCCGAACTGGACCCTGCGTCTTACGGCTTTGAAGCCTCTGACATGAACCGTCCGATCTTTATCGACAACGTGCTTGGGCTCGAAGTGGCCAGCATGAACGAGATTATCGCCATCGTACGCCGCACTTATTGCGGCACCTTCGCGCTGCAATACATGCACATTTCCAACCCCGAAGAGGCCGCTTGGCTCAAAGAGCGGATCGAGGGTTACGGCAAGGAAATCACGTTTACCCAAAACGGGCGCAAGGCAATCCTGAACTCCCTCGTGCAGGCCGAAGGTTTCGAAAAATTTCTTCATGTGAAATACATGGGCACCAAGCGTTTCGGCCTTGATGGCGGCGAAAGCCTGATCCCCGCGATGGAGCAGATCATCAAGCGTGGCGGGCAACTTGGCCTTGAGGACGTCGTCATCGGCATGCCGCACCGTGGCCGCCTTTCGGTTCTCGCGAACTTCATGCAAAAGCCATACCGTGCGATCTTCAACGAATTCCAAGGCGGCTCTTTTAAGCCTGACGACGTTGATGGCTCCGGCGATGTGAAATACCACCTCGGCGCGTCCTCCGACCGCCAATTCGACGACAACACGGTTCACCTCTCACTGACCGCCAACCCGTCCCACCTCGAGGCCGTGAACCCCGTTGTCTTGGGCAAGGTCCGCGCGAAACAAGACCAGAAGAACGACAAAGACCGCTCCAAGGTGATGGCGATCCTCTTGCACGGCGACGCGGCCTTTGCCGGCCAAGGCGTTGTGGCCGAGGGCTTTGGCCTCTCTGGCCTCAAAGGGCACCGCACAGGCGGCACCATGCATATCGTGGTAAACAACCAGATCGGCTTTACCACGGCGCCGCACTTCTCGCGCTCTTCGCCCTATCCAACAGACATCGCTTTGATGGTTGAGGCCCCGATTTTTCACGTCAACGGCGATGATCCGGAAGCCGTTGTGCACGCAGCCCGTGTCGCGACTGAATTCCGCCAAAAGTTCCACAAAGACGTGGTTCTCGACATCATCTGCTACCGCCGCTTTGGTCACAACGAGGGCGACGAGCCCATGTTCACCAACCCGTTGATGTACAAAAAGATCAAAAAGCAAAAGACAACGCTGACGCTCTACACCGAGCGGCTGGTCAAGGACGGCCTCATCCCTGAGGGCGAGATCGAGGATATGAAAGCGGCGTTTCAGGCCCACCTGAACACTGAGTTCGAGATCGGCAAAGACTACAAACCCAACAAGGCCGATTGGCTCGACGGGAAATGGTCGCACCTCGACAAACAAAACAAGAAATACCAGCGCGGCAAAACCGCGATCAAGCCAGAGACAATGGCCCAAATCGGGCGTGCGCTCACAACACCACCCGAAAACTTCCCGCTGCACAAAACAGTGAGCCGCCTGCTTGAGGCAAAGGCGCAGATGTTCGAAACCGGCGAAGGCTTCGATTGGGCAACGGGCGAGGCTCTCGCATTCGGTTCTTTGCAGACCGAAGGCTACAGCGTTCGCCTCTCTGGCCAAGACTGTACACGCGGCACATTTAGCCACCGCCACTCTGGCCTCATTAACCAAGACAACGAAGACCGCTACTACCCCCTCAACCACATCCGCGAGGGCCAAGCGAACTACGAAGTCATCGACTCCATGCTCTCCGAATATGCGGTGCTCGGGTTCGAATACGGCTATTCTTTGGCCGAACCAAACGCCCTGACACTCTGGGAAGCCCAATTTGGCGATTTCGCCAACGGCGCACAAATCATGTTCGACCAATTCATTTCGTCTGGCGAAAGCAAATGGTTGCGCATGTCGGGCCTCGTTTGCCTCCTGCCACACGGCTATGAGGGCCAAGGACCAGAACACTCAAGCGCACGCCTTGAGCGCTTCCTGACAATGTGCGGTGGCGACAACTGGATCGTGGCCAACTGCACAACACCGGCCAACTACTTCCACATCCTGCGCCGCCAATTGCACCGCAGCTACCGTAAACCACTGATCATGATGACGCCAAAGTCGCTCTTGCGGCATAAAATGGCAGTGTCCAAGGCGGAAGAGTTCCAGACAGGTTCGTCATTCCACCGCGTCCTTTGGGACGATGCGCAGCACGGCAACTCCGACACCAAACTGGTGGCTGATGACAAAATCAAACGGGTCGTCATGTGCTCGGGCAAGGTCTACTTCGACCTTCTTGAAGAGCGTGACGCACGTGGCATCAACGACGTGTACCTCCTGCGTTACGAGCAATTCTATCCGTTCCCCGCGCAATCCGCGCTCAACGAATTGGAACGCTTTAAGAACGCCGAGATGGTCTGGTGCCAAGAAGAGCCCAAAAACCAAGGCGCTTGGACATTCATGGAGCCCAACATCGAATGGGTTCTCACACGGATCAAAGCCAAGCACACCCGCCCAGTATATGCAGGCCGCGCCGCTGCGGCCTCTCCTGCAACAGGCCTCGCAAGCCGTCATAAAGCCGAACAAGCAGCCCTCGTTAACGAAGCGCTGACAGTCGAAGGAACGAAATAATGAGCACTGAAGTCCGCGTCCCAACACTTGGTGAATCCGTAACCGAGGCGACAGTCGCCACTTGGTTCAAGAAAGCTGGCGACACCGTCGCCGTTGACGAAATGCTCTGCGAGCTGGAAACCGACAAAGTCACCGTCGAGGTGCCAAGCCCCGTTGCTGGTGTGCTCTCCGAGATCGTGGCCGCCGAGGGCGAAACCGTCGGCGTGAACGCATTGCTTGCGCAAGTGTCTGAAGGTGGGGCCGCCGCCGCACCCGCACCAGCCGCCAAGGCAGAACCAGTCCCGGCACCCGCCGCAGCGCCAGCCCCCGCAACCGCACGCACCGACGTTGAAAACGCCCCATCCGCGAACAAGCTGATGGCCGAAAACGACCTCTCCGGCGTCGCAGGCACAGGCAAAGACGGTCGCGTCATGAAAGAGGACGTCCTCAAGGCCCTGAGCGGCGCAGTCCCCGCACCAGCGGCACCAGTAACCCCGCGCGCGACAACCAACGCCGCCCGCGAAGAGCGCGTCAAGATGACCCGCCTGCGCCAGACCATCGCCAAGCGCCTGAAAGACAGCCAGAACACCGCAGCCATGCTCACCACCTATAACGAGGTCGACATGACCGCCGTGATGGACCTGCGCAACGAATACAAAGACCTGTTCTTCAAGAAACACGGCGTTAAACTCGGCTTTATGTCCTTCTTCACCAAGGCCTGTATCCACGCCCTGCGCGAAGTGCCTGAAGTGAACGCCGAAATCGACGGCACAGACGTCGTCTACAAAAACTACGTCAACATGGGCATCGCCGCAGGCACGCCTACAGGCCTCGTGGTTCCTGTGCTTAACGACGCCGACCAGATGTCCTTCGCTGGCATTGAAAAAGCGATTGCCGAGATGGGCGCTAAGGCCCGCGACGGCAAGCTCTCGATGGCCGACATGCAAGGCGGCACATTCACCATCTCCAACGGCGGCGTCTACGGCTCGCTGATGTCCTCCCCCATCCTGAACCCCCCGCAATCGGGCATCCTCGGCATGCACAAAATCCAGGACCGCCCGATGGCAATCAACGGCCAAGTCGTGATCCGCCCGATGATGTATCTGGCCCTCTCCTACGACCACCGGATTGTCGACGGCAAAGGCGCCGTGACCTTCCTCGTGCGCGTGAAAGAAGCGCTGGAAGATCCACGTCGGTTGTTGATGGATTTGTAACGATGGGCAGCGCCAAAGAAATTGATGTAGACCACTTTTTGGAAAGGGGTTTCTTGATCTCGGGAGCGCTGCTTCTTCTTGCGCTTGTCGCACCGGTCGTGCTCTTCATTCCACCCGTTACAATCGCTGTGATTGTGGCGCTGCCCACATTTCCCGTTATCGGCTTTGTGGGGACCCTTAATGATAGCATCCAAAGCGCAAAAAGTGCGGGGTACATCATTGTTCCTGCAATTGTTTTGACGGCTTTGCTTCCTAAGTTTGAAAATGACCCGACTTCATTTTTTGGCGGGTTGGCACTCATTCTGCCGATCACTTGGCGTGTAAATCGAACCAGATTAAAGTGGTCTCTCAAATGGTCTTAACAGCTGTAGGGTGCGCGTTCATGCGCACCAAACCCCGAAAGAAAACATGACCCCAGAACTGACCGCCCTCACTTACGCTGCCATCCTGCAATTCATCCAGTTCGCCCTCATGGCGATCCCTGCGAACATGGAACTGGGCATGGGCAAAACCACTTCCCCCCGAGACCTCGACCGTTTGGGCAAACCCATGATCGAACTCTTGTCGGTAAAAACCGCCCGCCTTGCCCGCGCCATGAACAACCACTTCGAGGCGCTGATCCTGTTCGGCATCGCAATCACCGTGATTTCCCTCGCGGACAAAACCAACGCAATTACCACCGCCTGCGCCTACACCTACCTCGGCGCGCGCGTCCTCTACATTCCCGCCTACTATTTCGGATGGACCCCATGGCGGTCCTACATCTGGTTTGTCGGATTTTTCGCAACGCTGGCCATTTTGGTCACCGCAATCTTATAGTAATTCCAGTGCACGCTCTGTGCACGCGCGGTGCACAGGTTGTGACACAGCGAAACGACCAAGGAGAGACCCAATGTCCAGCTATGATGTCATCGTGATCGGCGCAGGCCCAGGCGGCTACGTCGGCGCCATTCGCTGCGCCCAACTCGGCCTGAAAACCGCTATCGTCGAAGGGCGCGCCACACTGGGCGGCACCTGCCTGAACGTGGGCTGCATCCCCTCCAAGGCCATGTTGCACGCGACCGAGATGCTGCATGAGGCAGAGCACAATTTCGCCGAGATGGGCCTCAAGGGTAAGGCCCCTTCCGTCGACTGGAAACAGATGCTCACCTACAAGGACAACGTCGTCGGCCAGAACACCGGCGGCATCGAATTCTTGATGAAAAAGAACAAGATAGACTGGATCAAAGGCTGGGCGTCTATCCCCGCTGCGGGTCAGGTCAAGGTCGGCGATGACGTCCACGAGGCCAAGCACATCGTCGTGGCAACGGGCTCCGAGGCAGCCTCCCTTCCAGGTGTCGAGGTCGACGAAAAAACCGTCGTGACCTCCACTGGCGCGCTGGAACTTGGTAAAATTCCAAAATCCCTCGTCGTCATCGGGGCGGGTGTGATCGGGCTTGAACTCGGCTCCGTCTACGCCCGCCTTGGCACGGAAGTGACCGTGATCGAATACCTTGACACCATCACCCCCGGCATGGACGCTGACATCGTGCGCGCGCTCAAAAGAACACTTGAAAAACAGGGTCTTAAGTTCATCATGGGCGCCGCCGTGCAAGGCAGCGAGATCAAAAACAAGAAGGCCACCGTCACCTATAAACTGCGCAAAGACGACTCTGAGCACACCCTGCAAGCCGACACCGTCCTCGTCTCAACGGGCCGTAAACCCTTCACTAAGGGTCTTGGCCTAGAAGAGCTGGGCGTGGCCATTTCCGAGCGCGGCCAAGTCAAAACCGACGACCATTACCGCACCAACGTCGCGGGCATCTACGCCATCGGTGACGCAATCGACGGCCCAATGCTGGCGCACAAAGCCGAAGACGAGGGCATGGCCGTCGCCGAAGGCATCGCGGGCCAACACCCGCACGTCAACTACGGCGTCATTCCCGGCGTGATCTACACCCACCCCGAGGTCGCCTCCGTCGGCAAAACCGAAGACGCCCTCAAGGCTGAAGGTCGCGCCTATAAGGTCGGCAAGTTCTCGTTCATGGGCAACGCGCGGGCCAAGGCGAACTTCATGGGCGACGGGTTTGTGAAAATCATTGCCGACAAGGAAACCGACCGCATCCTTGGCGCACATATCATCGGCCCTATGGCTGGCGATTTGATCCACGAGATTTGCGTTGCAATGGAATTCGGCGCAGCCGCCGAAGACCTCGCCCGCACATGCCACGCGCACCCGACCTATTCGGAAGCGGTACGCGAAGCAGCCCTCGCATGTGGCGACGGCGCCATCCACGCGTAAACGTTTGAAATAAATGGTGAATGCGGGACCTTCGCGTTCACCTACCCCTTCAAAAGCCGCAGACCTTGCGTCGCATCTGACCGGATCGCCAACCGCAATCCCGGCTCGTCACCCGCTTTTAAGGCCGCTAAAATCAACCGATGATTATGTGGCGGATCTGTGCGGTTCAGTCGCCCGTAAAGTGCGCGCATCGTCGGGCCCAGTTGCAGCCAAACGGTCTCTGTCATCGCCAACATCGCGGGGGCTTGGGCGCGTAAATATAGCGTGCGGTGGAACTCCAAATTCATCCGGATATACCCCGACGCATCATGCCGCGCGACCATCTGGCTCACCCCATTATTGATCGCATCAAGCCGCTCGATCAAGGCAAAGTGGGCACGAGGCAAGGCCCGACTAGCAAGTTCCGGCTCCAGCAAAGCCCGCAATGTCGCCAGTTCCTCAATCCGTTCATTTGACAATTCCGGCGTCGAAATGCGCCCCGACGATGAGAGAAACAGCGCCCCTTCTGCTGCCAAACGCCGCACCGCCTCGCGGGCGGGGGTCATGGAAACATCAAAATCCTTACCGATTCCCCGAATGGTCAGCGCCTCGCCGGGGCCAATTTCCCCATGCATAATACGCAGCCGCAACGTGCGATACACACGCTCATGGGCTGGAGTAGAGGGGTCAATCGGGCGAGGTTGGGTCAACATGCCTCTTTGTGATCACATGCACCCGCTTGGTCAATCTCCGAAATTGACGCGGTGCAGTTGATCGCCATGCTTCTTGAGCCACAAGCGGTGCCGATCATAATCAGGACAAATCCGCGCAACGACTGCCCAAAATGCGTCGGAATGGTTCATCTCGACCAAATGCGCGGCCTCATGAGCGGCGACATAATGCAAGACCTCTGAGGGCGCCATAATGAGCCGCCACGAATACATCAGCACACCATCGGACGAGCAAGACCCCCAGCGCGACCGCGTATCGCGGATACTTAAGCGATTGTACTTCCTCCCTAATTGCGCGGCATACCTATCTGACGCCGCCGCCAATTCATCCCGCGCCTGCGTCTTCAAAAACGCCTTGGCCCGCACGCCTGCCGTGGCCTCATCAGGCACATGCAGCACGCCTTCGCGCAGAATAGTCCGCTTCACCTGCCCCGCCACGACCGGCACCTCGCCGCCAAGGTAAGGTACTGCCCCACCCGCATGCACCGCCGTCATCGGGGCCAGTTTAATCAGGTGAGTCCGCAGCCAAATCTCGCGCGTTTCAAGGAAATCTATTCCCTCCCGCAACGGACTCCGCTTGGGAATCGTCAGCGTCACCCGACCATCAAGCCGCGATACCCGCAGCGATAGCCGCTTGGCCCTTGCAGATTTAACGACTTTGACGTCAATCGGGGGGTTGCCATGTAGCCTATGAACGCTCATATCCTGCTTTCTCATTAAACCAACGCCAAAGCCTTTGACACTATCAGTTTCATATGGCACGAGGCCTTGATGCGCTACAAGCGCGACCAGAATTTTGAAGGGGTATTACATGCCTAAGGAAGAATGGGGCACAAAGCGCCTTTGCCCGGAAACCGGCAAACGCTTTTACGACCTGAACGCAAAACCGATCATCAGCCCATACACTGGCAAAGAAGTGGCAGTAGACACCTCTAAGACCCGCACAATGGTCGCTGACGCCGAAGACGCGCAGACAACAAAAATGCAGGTGTCGGACGAAGAGGACGATCTCGTACTCGACGATGACGACGATGATGATGTTGATCTCGCCGACGACGTGCTGGACGACGATGATGACGATACCGTTAGCCTCGAAGAATTGGCCGACGTGCCAACAAGCGACGACGACTAAAAATATCAAAGTAGGGCGAGGTTTTAGTCTTGATCTCGCCCAACTAGCTGCTAGATAGCGGCACAGGTTAGGGGCCTTAGCTCAGCTGGGAGAGCGCTTGCATGGCATGCAAGAGGTCAGGGGTTCGATCCCCCTAGGCTCCACCAATACCTTTGATAACAAAGCCTTGAAAGACTGTGAAACACGGTGCGCCGCACTAGAGTCACGCAGTCATGCGCAATCCAACCTATTTAGTTCCAACTCGGCACGGGGTCTTTTACTTCCGTTGGCCCCTCTCGACATCCTGACAATCGCCGCTCAGAAGTCAGGCTCTCCCTTCGCACCCGGCAACCAATTGTTGCGCTGATGCTAGAACGGGCGATGGGTGTGGGCGGATTGAACCTAGACACAAGAAGGCCACAGACCATACGCTCTGATGAGATGCGCCGATACGTCCTTGTCCATTTTCAATCCCGGCTTGATGCGTTCCGAGAACAAATCGCTGCTAATGGACCGCTAGATGATCGCACTATGACGCGATGAGAGCGACACGGAGCATCGCTGATGAGGCCGCAGGTGATTTTCCAGACTCAGGGGCCGAGGCAGAGCAAGAGGCCCTCCTGGCGTCATTCCTGAAAAGCCGAGGGATAACCCAAAACCTCACCGCCGCTCAAAAAATACAATTACTCACTATGGTCCAGCGTGGCTTCAAGGCTTATCTCGACGTCGCCCCAAATCAGTTTCGAAAGCGCGTCGACCTTTTTTGGCATTGTGTACTTTGTCCAGTCTTCTCGAAGACCGACAGCTTTTTGGGCAACTCGTCGGGCATAATCCTTGATGGAATGTAAACTCATACAGATCTCATGGAAATCTCTATAGTCCATTTCGTCGATGGCCTCAGTTGTAGAGCGTCAACCACCTTGTCCGGTAGCGACAACCACTTTGGCCGGTTTATGAGCCGCTGTGGTGTTGCTTATTTGGTGGTGTCTTTGTCTGTTTTCTCCTCTGGTTTGTTTAGGGCTGATGTT